>MDTE01029208.1_pt1 | contig 18975 bp, 16 predicted proteins | sample 811231 | NCBI WGS metagenome assembly MDTE01 (sample SAMN05326651, study PRJNA326480) | marine metagenome | isolation source: seawater | place: Indian Ocean: Red Sea | collected 2010 | reverse complement strand
AGATCCCCCCTAATTCCCAAGGGCTCATGGCACTAATTGCACTCAGAATTTTAGATCGGTTGGGCATCCTTGATTATCAATTGGACTCGGCTGACAGTATCCATCTGCAAGCCGAAGCTATTCGACTAGCGTACGATATCGTTAGCCGCGAGCTAGCTGATCCCTCCTCGATGCGCGTGACGCCGGAGGACCTACTCACTGACCGGTCCATTCGAACGCTCAGCGATCAGGTATCGCTCGAGCAAGCAGGTCAGCCTTTATCTCCTTTGCCGGCATCGGATACCGTCTATCTGTGCGCTGCAGATGAGCATGGGATGATGGTCTCATTCATTCAATCTAATTTCCGTGGCTTTGGTTCTGGAATCGTTGTGCCGGACACAGGCATTGCCGTGCAAAATAGAGGCTCGGGCTTTGTGCTAAGCGATGGTCATCCAAACCAAGTCGCGGGCGGCAAGCGCCCGTTTCACACTATCATCCCAGGATTCGCGCGGAGCGGAGACCATGCGCTGGCTTACGGAGTTATGGGAGGCCATATGCAAGCCCAAGGGCACGTCCAGATGTTAATTCGCGTATTTGGCTTTGGTCAAAACCCTCAGTCCGCATCTGATGCCCCAAGATGGCATCTCACAGAACGTGGCGATCTTGCGCTCGAGAATGGGATGCATCCTGAGGTTGTGACAGCGTTAGAAGCCAAGGGGCATACCCTTAAACTCGACCAACCCGAGCACCTCTTCGGCGGCGCGCAACTGATTCTCCAGCTCGATCAGGGATACTGTGCAGCTTCTGATCACAGAAAAGAGGGTCATGCGGCCGGGTTTTAACAACCGATCAGCATGAGGGACACAACCATGCAACGAGAAGACAGACTGAGTGCATCGCTGACAGCTATTCTGAATGATATGGGGGATTGGGACCCCCCTCCCGATATATCGCCAGAGCAACCGGTTATTCCTCTGCACATTGGTATTCCAACACCCGATTTACTCCCCTTCGATGCTATGCGGGACATAGCCAACCAGGTCCTACAAGACCGCGACCCGAGCACTTGGGCATATGGTTTTGGACCCGGCTACCTGCCTCTTCGAACCGCGCTTGCAGCCCACTGGTCCGCGAAATTTGGCACAACCAATGATCCCGACTACTTCCAAGTAACCCAAGGCTCATCAGGCGCCATCGATATGCTCGGTCGTTCACTGCTGAACCCAGGCGATGTGGTTTTCATGGAATACCCCTGCTACATGGGCACTTATCGAAATTTTCGTTCGTTAGGTGCACAGATTGAATTCATCCGAAGTGACAGCAGCGGGCTTGACGTTGACCACCTCAGGGAACGAGTGCTTGCCCTGACTAGCGCTGGGCAGGTTTTGAAGTTCGTGTACACCATTGCTGAATTTAGTAATCCTACTGGGGCTAGACTCTCTAATGCTAGACGCAGAGCACTCCTCGAACTTAGCTCAGAATTCGACTTACTAGTCATTGACGATGCTGCCTACGCAGAGCTTGACTTCGATGCCGCACACTCATCGCCATCTACCGACTATCCATTCTTGGGTCGAGATGCCTCTTCGCATCGAGTCATCAGCGTAGGCTCTTTATCCAAAACCCTAGCGACCGGGTTGCGCATTGGCTGGATACACGCATCACCAAAGTGGCAGCAATTATTCGGCCAAATGCGATTTGCTATGGGGCTTAATCAATTCTCCGTTCGGTTAGTCAGCGGGCTCTTTGCATCGGGAGCCTATGCGCGGCACGTAGACCAGATGAAGCAGCATTACTGCGACCGAATGACTCAGTTGCACGACGCCGTGTTGAGCCACTGCGACGGCAAAATCAGGGTCATTAAACCGCTTGGCGGCTTTTACTTATGGGTTCAGGTGCCCGCTGACAACGTTACTGTTTGGAAAACGGCTTACAAAAATGGAATTCACGTCATTCCAGGTCGCAATTTCCGGCCAGAATCAAGCGCACCCGAGCCACCGAAAGATTACCTCCGTCTTGCCTACTCTTTTACGCCGATTGCGGACTTCGACGAAGCCGGACGAAGACTTAACGCCGCCATTGTCGACGCTATGAAATGAGACCAAGACTCAGCCACGGAACGTAGGTGATGAGTCCAAGCGCGATGAGCAGGACCAGCATAAACGGCAAGGTCGCGCGATAGAGTTCCGTGATAGACCGGTTAAAACGATAACTAGCGATAAAAAGGTTCATACCAACGGGCGGCGTGAAATAACCAATTTGCATATTCGCAAGAAATATAATTCCAAGATGCACGGGGTGGATGCCAAACTGCATAGCCATGGGCACAATCAAGGGGATCATGATCACGAGAGCCGAGAAAATGTCGAGAATCGCACCCAGTGCGAGCAGGATAAGGTTCAACGCCAATAAAAACGTCAAAGGGCTAGAAATGTAACCTTGTATCCAAGCAAACAGCGCCTGAGGTATTTCGGCATCGACGAGATAGTTGGTAAATGCGAGCGATACCGCGAGAATCAGCAGAATCCCACCTACCATGACCATGGCATCGCGAATGATCACCACAAGTCCCTTCAGACTGATTTCTTTCAGCAACACGACTTCAGCAAACACGACATAAGCCGCTGTAATCGCCGCTGCTTCTGATACTGCAAAAAAACCGCTGTAAATACCGCCCAGAACCACAAGCGGCAAAGGAAGCTCAAAACGCATGTCCCACAATGCCGCTCGAAGAGTAACGGACTGACCTCGAGAGGATCGAACGCTGGGCTGAGACCAAAGCGTATACCCCATAAGCAAAGCAACCATTAAGCAAGCGGGCAGCAGCCCAGCTAAAAACAGGTCTTGCAAGGTAAACGATATGGGAAGGTCCATTTGCTGAACCAACACTCCGTACAAGATCAATGGCAATGAGGGAGCAATCAGCAGTCCTAAACTACCAGAAGTCGTCACCAAACCAAGACTGAATCGATCGCCATAACCGCCCTCTTTTAGTGCTGGCAGGAGCAGCGCACCCAGTGCCACGATGGTCACACCTGATGCGCCAGTGAATGCCGTGAAGAGCGCGCAGGTAACGTAGGCAATCAAGGCAAGTCCACCGGGGAGACGTCCCATTAGGGCATCAGTAAGAGTCACTAAACGCCGGGACATACGCGACTCAGCAAGGACGTAACCCGCAAAGGTGAACAGAGGCAAAGCCATCAACATAGGCGTCTCAACGAGGCGATACATTTCAATCGCGATCACGGTTGAGGGGATTTCGGAGACGTAAAAACCGAGGAAGGCGGCAGCAACAATGACAACGAATAGCGGCGTGCCAAATAGCGTCAGAACAATCAGGCCTGTCGAGCCAAGACTACCCACTCATCCTATCCTTAATCGGCAGTACGGCGTTTATCGAAAAGCGTAGCGCCATGACCGCAAAACCAATCGGTAGAATCAACTGGCACACCCAAATCGGCACATCGGCGAAAGCTGTTAACCCGTCCATACGCTCAAACAAAACAAGCTCTCGACTGGCCGATGCACACATTGCGCAGATAACAGCGGAAAACAGCGCGACCAAACGACCCGCTAGTGCTGCAGCCTGCTCGGGTAGGATTCTGGTCAGAAGATCGATGCGGATGTGCCTGCCTTGACGAGTCCCGATCATCGCGCCTTGCAAGGCTAACCACAGCACTTGGATTTTCAGCAGCGATTCCAGCCAGAGAAATCCGATATCAAATACGTTTCTGAGGAGGATTTGAGCAAGCGCAAGCATCAGGGCGCTGGTGAACACGAACACCAACGCCGCGTCCTCAAGACGATGAATGACCGAGACGGTCTGTTTCAGCATAGTCAATCGTGAGCGACCTTTTTGGTTTAGAGCCTACTGCCTCGCCCTCTCAAGCGCTTTCTCAAATGTGCTCAATTGGGGGGCAGTAATCTCCTGGGCATCAAGCATTTGCTGAACGGCTCGGTCGGCAATCACCTGCCACTCACTCAACTCAGCATCACTGGGCGCGACCTTCACGATTCCGGAGTCACCCAGCGCCTCAAACGCATTGATATTATCTTCACGGTTAACTGAATCGATTCGACGCATCAGGGGCTCGAGCTCATTCAGCACAATGGCGCGGTCTGAATCTGACATGCGCTTTAGTACCGATGGGTCAAGCGCAAATACCGAGTAAATATACATGAGCGGCAAATCCATGACGTGCGTCACGTGGTTATGCCATTGCAAGGCAATGGCGACCAGGGGCGGCACGGCCACCGCATCGACTAAACCGGTTTGTAGTGCCGCGAGTACGTCCGTAATGTTGAGCGGCACAGGACTGACCTTGAAGAGCTTCACCAACTGCTCACCAAGGGGGTCCCCTTCCGGTACCCACACCTTCAAGTTCGTGAGATCGTCAGGGCTTGAGACAGGTTTATTCGACATCAGGTAGGCAAACCCTGTCTCAATCAATGGAAGTACCGTCATTCCCCCTGCGGTAATCCCATCGATAATGCCTTGATCCATATCCGATCGCACCGAATCCACTTCTATAAAAGAGTCAAACTGAAGGGGCATGTTGTAGATCTGTAAGTCGGTATAAAACCGGATCAGCGTACCGGCGGCGAGCGCGCCGCCGTGAAGTTGGCCGATGCGCATTTTGCGAACCACAGTGAAGTCATCGCCCTGTACTCCACCAGGGTAGAGCTTAAACTTCACGCGTCCCTCGGTCTCAGCATCGATCGTCTTAAAGGCTTGTCTCAGGTCTTTAATCCATCCAAGGCCATCAGGCGCGACGGTTGCGATCTTGTAAGTCCGAGCCTCGAGAGGGAGCGAAAACATCACCGCCAATAAGCCGACCAGTTTAATTGTTTGTCTTAACGTTTGTTTCAATGTTTCTTTCGACATAAACGCACCTACTTCAACCGTACCATCATCGCCCTCGCTTCGACGCCAAATGCCACCTTACCGTTAGACGCGGGCTCGACAGCGATTGATCACTAAAGAATAACCACAACCCCGTTGGATACTGTCAATTTTCGGGTGGCCTTCGCACTAGAAGTACTCATCAGACTCAGCGAGTAAGACCGCCGCCCTTCGCTGAGCGACTCGATTGATCAACGTGAGATCCAAGGCAACCGGGTCTGCGTTCACCACCTCTGTCAGCAAGCGGTCGTGCAGTTCCTTATCAAATACGAGCTTTGCATACTGCTCGGCATAAATCACTTTCGCCATGAGAAATCGCCCGTCTGAGTATTCAATCGCTCGCTCGAAATGCATGCGCCCCTTCTCGGGCTTGCCTCCCATGGATGCAGGTAGAATCGTTTCGAGTCCTCCCATGTAAAGCTGAGCGGAACCCTCAGCCCACCTAGGATCGAGTGCCAGCACCCGCTCTAACAAGTACTTCACTCTGCCCAGTTGTCCAATGGCTCGCATATCGCCGCTATTTGCTTGGATGTAACCAGTCCAGGCAACCGCCAATTGATAAGCGGGGTCGATCGCTTGAGCGGATAGCCCGTCAACTCTGGTCTCGAATGATTTAAAAGGTAGCTGGCCCAGTCCGCACAATTCCCGCCGCTTGAGGCAAGCCCCGCGCTGGGCGTAATCGAAAGCTTTTGTCGCGAGAATCTGAGCTCTCTCCTCTTCAACCAGCGCGGTGAACGCGCCATTCAATTGGCTGGCAGCGAGGTATAACGACGGATCACCCTCACCATCCACCAAAAAACCGTCAATCAACACTAAGTAGGCTGGTATCGCCTCTTTGACTGTTTCAATATCTGGCGAGTTCAGAATAGCGGAGGACAGCCGGTCCGCTATGCCAGACGTCACTGAACCCACCAGAGACGCACAGCCAGACGACATGGCGATCAGTGTGAGTAGCGCAAACCGCTTTAGAAGACTGATCATTTGAGCGGCCGCGAGCCCATAGAACCTCCCCCCTTTGAAGAGCGATTGGGTGGCGCCTGTGCCCTGCCGTTCAAAATCGGCCAATCTGAACGGAACATCATCGATCGCCAATCGATTACACCTCGTCTCTGACATGATGCCGTTCATTTAAGGTAATGACTGATTTCTCACCCGAACTGGCGGCGCGAAATCGACTAATGCTCGTGTAATAGGGATTAAAGAACATTTTAGGGGGAAGTCCCAGGACGTGCGCTGCCCAAACATTGACCACACCTCCATGGCAGGTGACTGCCACCGTCTTGCCCCGGTTCTTGGAAACAATGTCATTAAGTGCGCTAATGGCTCTCTCTACAAAAGCATCGAAGTCGTACCCTTGTAGCTCACCTCGCATCAATGCTTTCCATGCCTCATAATCTTCTTCCTTTAATTGCTCAACAGGAATGTAATGGTCGGCTTGCTGATCATATTCAGCAACCCCGTCCACTAATTCGATTGGCAAGTCGAGTAGCTCGGAAAGCGGCGCTGCGGTCTGCGCAGCTCGGCGCATTGGGCTGGAATAGATAGCTGAAATAGGTTCCGACTTCAGATAGTCAGCCATCTTTCGCGCCTGCGCGTGTCCATTAGGTGATAATTCTGGATCAGCGGCCCCACCGTCCTGTCGAATCACCTTCTCTGGCAAGCCGTGCCGAATAAGTATCAGTTCCATTATTTATCTCCAAACGATGTGAGCGTTAGCTTTCGCAGCCCGTGGCTTATTGAGGGTTTCTCTGGTTCGAGCTGCGCTGTCAGCCGAATGCTTAATTCATACAAAGTGCCGCTCCACGTTCCTAGTGTCTCACAAAACGGGGCTCACACAACGATCCCTAAGCCTCTGGACCCTCTGGCTTCCTCTGTGGCTCTGCCAGATTTGGGGCAAGGGCTGTTCCCAATCGCGGCAAAAAACATTCAACAGAGGATAACTTGGTTAGCCGGTTTGATGACCTGGAACCCGCAGGACCCGCGCCCGAACAAACGCTTTAGCGCCGGTATTTCCATAAAAAAACGGGCCCGCAGGCCCGCTTAGTAAATAACAATTTCTGCCTAGCCAATTTAAGTGGCAGCGATCGAAACGTTGTACACACCGGCTTGCCTTGCAGAATCCATGACGTGGATCATCGTCTCTGTGGTGCTATCCGGGTGGGGTTGAACGACGACCGGGGCCTCTGGGTTCTCGGCATGAAGACGCTCAATGTTAGCTCGGACCGACCGAAAGTCGATGTCCCTTCCTCGAATTCGGATTCTGTCTCTGTTGGTGATCTGCACAACAATGCTTTGTTTGTCCGCATCCTTCACGTTTTGGTTTTTGTCAGGACTATTAACGTCCAAACCAATTTCTTTAACGAAGGTCGCCGTTACAATGAAGAAAATTAGCATGATGAACACCACGTCCAACATTGGTGTCAAATCAATCTCTTCGTTCTCTTCCCCTATGACAGCTTTACGTCTACGCACAGACCTCTCCTTAATTCTGTCTCAATGACCCTTGCGCATTTTACTCCACCGCTATCCCGGCTAACTCAATCTATGTTTAGCTTCGATTGCTCCCGGAAGCTTTGTCCCCACCCCGTGGCCCTTCGATGCCAAGCCTGCCGTGGCTATGCGGCCCTATAATGCACTTTCCTGTGGGCTGCTTCAATCCACAACCCGACAATTTTGAATGCCAAGAAAGCGCTAGAAATCGCCTATTTAAACCTTACTTACACCCCAACTCGGCCAATCTAGAAATGCGAAACCGAACAGTGGTCGATGAAAGAGCGTTGTCACCGGTCTACCAATGCAGCTATTTTTATGCTGATAGCTACTCGCGCTTTGACGACCGTAATACCTAAACGGCTGTTAGTACTTTGTCGGCTACTTGTTTAGTGCCGTTATCAAAACGGACATACTCAGGATGACCACTCCTTGAGCCACTACGCTCGCTTAGCGCTTGCGTTGATAACCTTGCTGACGGTCGTGTAGTGCAAGTCGAGCTGAGCGCCAATTTCGGCCAAAGTGTACCCATAGTCGATATGTGCGGATCTGATGCGCTCGTTGCGCTCGGTGCGAGATAATTTCTGTGCCCCTCTGAAAATCATTTTCAAAGACTTTCTACGACCTGCAATTTTTGGCGCGGGCTTGGTCGCACTGGTTTTCTTCAATAATTTCTGCATCCGGTCAATAAAATCATCCCCTCCAAGCAATATTTGATGGGCTCGATGGTCTAAGGGAGACCCCTCGACTTCATCTTGCTCAACATACTGCCTGAGCGAAGCGACAGGATCCCGCGAACCGATTGCTGAATAAATGTCTTTTGCGGACAACATCTCCGGGACGGGCGCTTCACGAACTAACGCTGGGTAACTGCTGTGGCGATAGTTAGCGGGTGCTTTTGCTGCTCTCACGCGCACGGGGTTCAGCGCGGCGTGTCTTACAATAGGCAAAAGGAATGATTCTTTTTCGAAAACTACGCTCTTGAATCGACCATGAAAAACCGGGCCCTCCGTCCCGTGCCGACGATTATAGAGTTGAGTATAGACGCCGTTTAATTGCCGCATTCCTTTACTCAAGTTTGAATGAGGCACCTCGAGAATCAAATGATAATGATCGGGCAGCAGCACAAAGCTTTTGAGCTCCCATCCAAATCGATCGACAACGCCCGCAAGAACCGATTTGAAACTAGCGAAATCCTTCGCATCCACAAATGCATCACGACTTTGCAATGCCCGGCCGGTTATATAGTAGCTGGCTCCTGGATATTCGATTCTTGGTGGCCGCGACATAAACTCCCCTTTTTGCCTTGAATCAACTATTCCCGATTGACTCGATTTTTCTGCGCCACAAGAGCTCGAAACGATCCTTGTGACGTCGACCACTTAGTACCGATTCCCTCCTGAGGGATAAGCACGAATGGCTCCATTGCCCTTGCAGATACAGAACAAGATCGGCAGCGCTCTAATCCCCTGTATGCAGTTCAGGTGATGATCATCTTGGTCAGCGTCAGTCATCGAATTGCTCACTGCCAGGAACATCTCTCGTTTTCGCTATGCGGCCGGCCATATTAACCAGCCTTTTGAAATCGAACAAGGCGTTCGACCAACATTTTCTGCTCGCTTGACTCTTCTACTAGTCAATGTGTAGTTTCGGGAGTCCCATTGAGGATGTAGTCACAAACGTAACGATCATCTCTTTAAGATAATTTACCCAGGAGGCTTTCTATGGCTGTCGATAAATTCCCCATCGAAGCGGGACACATTATGTTGTTCGCGCGATCAATTGGTGATGCTAACCCCATCTACTACGATGCGGAGCACGCTAAGGAGTCTGAGGCTGGTACAGTGATTGCTCCGCCGACCTTTGTTCAAGCCAGCGCTCAATTCGATCCCGATTACTTTTTGCGGCCAAAAATCGGCGAAGAGTGGTTTGGATCTGCCAAGGGGCCAACTGGCATCACAAAAAAAGAGGGTTCCGGCGGTGGAAGTGGCGGTGGCGGCCTGCACGCTGAACAGCATTACGTCTACCACAAGCCCCTCAAAGCGGGAGACGTCCTGACGGCAACAACAAAGCCCGGAAATAGTTGGGAGAAAGAAGGCCGTCGCGGCGGAAAGCTGATGTTCAGTGAATCTGTCACTGAATATCGGGACGAATCCGGTGATCTTGTAGTCACAGCAACCAGTGTTGGCGTTCGCACAGAACGACCGGCAACGACCAGTTAAGGGGGGAGACGACTCATGACATTACGCGCGAGTGAATTACAAGTGGGCGACACGTACAGCGAGGAAGTTTGCCGAAATCTTTCTCGAACTCAAATTGTTCAATATGCGGGAGCCTCTGGGGACTATAATCCTTTGCATTCGGATGAGATTTTCACCACCCAGGTCGCTGGTTATCCGTCAGTGTTTGCCCATGGAATGCTATCCATGGGAATGACAGGACGCATGCTCACCAACTACGTCGGCGATGGAAGATTAACCGCCTATGGCGTTCGGTTTACCTCACAGGTTTTCCCTGGTGCCACCTTGACGGCGACTGCGACGATCGAAGCAATTCGAGAAGAAAATGGCGAGCATTTCGTGGATATCAGCGTTTCGACTAAAGACGAAGAAGGCGTCGAAGTCATCAAAGGGCAAGCCTCTGCAAAGGTGGACCCATAGCTTTCAGATATTGATTGATGAAACGATGGGGCCCGCACTACCGCGGGCCTCGCATCATCCCCGAGAGCGCCAAAACACAAAGGCTCAAAACCAGCCATTTAATCAACTCCTTTCACCTTCACTCCACGTCGCCCGATTAACACTGACTGTACGATCGCGCTTGTAGCTTTTTGATCCACACAATCTCCGGAAACGCTTTGGCTGAGTTCCCTTTGCAGAAGCTCTCTTTGCTGAGGCTTTCGTCATATCCGCTTTTTTTGTAAACGTTTTCTTTCTAGGCGGTTTCTTTGTCGGCGCGTTCTTTTTGAGCGCATTCTTAAGAGATACGCTAGCTATAAACGCCTTTTCAAATCGCGACTCCTTCTGTGAGCAGTCATGAAACGCATCTCTTAGAGAGATCACAGACAACCTGGATCCATTGCCTAGAAACCAAGGCACCTAACCAGTAACGGCATCTCGGATAATCTCTGGGGTTAGCAACTGCGGCAGCACAACCGGTTCGGACAAATCTGGCCGATAAACCAGATAGAGCGGTACCCCTACTCGCCCAAACCGTGCCAGTGCTTTTGTAATCGCCTCGTCCTCTAGGGTCCAATCGGCCACCATGAACACCACACCTTCGCGCTCAAACAGCGTTTGAGTACTGACCACATCAATTGCAATCCGTTCATTGACCTTACAGGTAATACACCAATCAGCAGTAAAATCGACGAAGACAATCGAACCGTCCGCAAGCGCTTCAGCGATCGCCTCCTCTGAGTAGGCGATGCCTTCAGCGTCATCGGCAACGTCGATTCGCGTGCTATTTGCTGTAGGCGGAAGTGGCGAGAGTCGAGGCAGCAATAAAGCGAGCACCACTGCCGCCACAATCCACAGTAAACCCCGCGCGCTACGCCATTGTTTGCCAAGCCAGATAAGCAAGAGAATGAGTAAAAGAGCGACGCCCCAGATTAACAGTCCTTCGCTCCCCGCTTGGCTCACCAACACCCAGATCAACCACAGCGCCGAGCCATACATCGGAAAGGCTAGGAATTCTTTTAGCTTTACCATCCAAGGACCCGGGCTTGGGAGGTACCTGAGCAGACTTGGCATCTGCGTTAGTGCAACGACTGGAGCCGCCATGCCTGCGCCCAGTGCGCCGAAAACCAACAGCATCACTCCTATCGGTTGGGTGACCGCATATCCGAGCGCAGCGCCCATAAATGGCGCAGTGCAGGGGGCAGCCACCACAACAGCCAGCACACCCGTACCAAAGCCCTCAGCGTCAAGCCTCCCCTTGCCGACATCACCCGCCATCGTCTGAAGGCCGAGACCGATTTCAAAATAACCGCTCAGATTAAGACCAACCATCACAAACAAAAGCGCGAGCAAGCCAACGAGCCAAGGCCACTGAAGCTGAAAACCCCACCCCAGCGACTCGCCCAGCGCCCGCAGGCCAATCAGTATGGCGGCAAGCGCCAAGAAGCTGACAAGAACCCCCAATCCATAGAACCATCCGGATCGCGACCGACTGAGCGCCGACGTCGGCTCGATTAAGTTAAGCACCTTGATCGATAGCACTGGAAACACGCAGGGCATTAGATTGAGAATCAGGCCACCCAGCGCAGCGAAGAAAATCGCTGAAAGCAAGCTCAGCTGACCACTTACACCCCCGGTAGCGGGCTGATCGGACCTGATTTCAACGGCCCCACTTAGCCATTGCCCGCCGACCTCCTCTTCAAAGAGCAAAAGCCCAGCAACATCCATCGTGGGCTTCTCGAGCAGTGGTAATCTGAGTTCGGCGATCTCCGGTGCCTTGGAAGCAATCCACGCTTGGCTCGCACCAAGATCAATGAGATCGGGCTCGAAAGGCAAAAAAGTGACGGTCGCTTGCCGGTCCAGCGCCGCGAACTCCTTCGGCACCCTTACAATCATCTCCTGATCTGAGATCGCGAGATCACCAACCCCCAGGGGACTTGGCCAGGTCGATGCGAGAGACTCAAAGAATGCCTCATTCGAAGCGAGCAACTGATCACTCTCTGAAGGCATACCGACGGACAGCGTCAGCGCTAATTCTCCTGACTCAGGAATACAAACGTCGGCACAAACGAGCCATCGGCCCTTCAGCGTGATCGGCAGAGTATCTTCTTCAAACTGGTCAGAGACCATCATCCGCTGTGCAAACACAACGCTATTCTTGTAGCCAATGTTCGTGAGCGGTCCAAATGGGATTAGCTCCGGTTTGGACCAACGAATGGGACCAAGAGTCACTCCAGTCGGAAGATGATAATCGAGCGTCGGCGGCGCCCCCGAGTCACCAGGGTTTCGCCAATACGTATGCCAGCCCTCTGGGAGATCAATTTCCACCGCGATCCACAGCGAATCACCGGGCATAACCGATCCAGACGAAGCAACAATCCGTGCATTAGCCTGCCCTGTATTGATCCAATTCGAGGTGCTGGCAAGTCCTAATCCGGAGAATGTGCCGATTAGCAGGCTGAGCAGTAGTGGAAAAAGGAGGGCGCTTCCGAGTCGCGCCGTGCCCTGGGCGATATTCATGGCCTGAAACCCCACTTTGCCGGACCTTTTAAGTCATCCAACAGTGGCTCTACCCAATGCGACCATTCGCAGAGCCGCTGTCGTGTCTGCCTTGGCGCTATGAGCTCGTGAAGCGCAAAACTTTCCATCAGTCCCATGGGTGAGCGCGCTGACGCGAGCTCTGCTTCTAGCTTTGCTCGCAGCCGTTCAGGATTATCACTAGCCGCCAGCTCGCGCTGAAACGCAACGGCAACACCACCCTCAACAGGAAGCGCCCCTGTCTCATAAGAAGGCCAGGCGAGCTTATATGTGTACGGGGCGAAGTGCGCAGCTGAAGCCACGCCAAATGCTTTATGAACCCCGACGGTAGCCCAAGGCAAGCTGGATTGCGCTGCTGCTGCAACCGCACTCATGCCGTAGCGTATGGTCCCTAATTGCTCTGCATCTGGGCCCACCATGAACCCAGGCTCGTCTAGGAAGTTAACGATGGGCAAATGAAACGTCTCGCACAATTCGATCATCCTGCGCACCTTTTGTGACCCATGGGCCGTCATCGCGCCTGCATAGAACTTACAATCGTTGGCGATAACGCCCACTGGGAGCCCTTGGAGCCGCGCAAGGCCAATGATTTGACCTCGCCCAAATTTTTCCGAGAGTTCCATAAAAGATCCAAGATCAAACACGCTGCTTAGAATGTCTCGCATCTTGAATGGTTTTCTAGCATTTCTCGGCACAATACCCTGCAAAGATTCATCGGCTCTTTCAGCTGGATCTGTGCAATCACCTCGAAGCGGCCGGTGGTGCACATTTTGCGGAAGGTAGGACAAAAACTGCTGAATCGCCTTGAATGCATCCGCCTCACTATCAACAACCAGATCCACCACGCCGCTGGATTCATGAATCTTCCATCCCCCAAGCGATTCCTTATCTAGCGTTTTACCCAGCGCCCTCGCGACCACAGCCGGACCAGCGACCATGACCTGGGATTGGGCCTTAACCATGACAGAGAAGTGCGAGGCAGCAAGCCGACCTGCTGGGAAACCAGCTACCGGGCCTAGCGCTGCTGAGGCAACCGGCACAGCGCCTAGCGCGTCGGCAATGATTTTGAAACGAGGCTCAGCGAAGACAGGGCTCCCCACCGTTTTCGGGCCTGTGCCACTATTGCCGGCGACGCTTCCTCCGCCACCTTCCAGGAATCGAACCAAGGGTACTCGAAAGTGAACAGCAAGTTCTTCAGCGTAAACGCTCTTGCGAAGACCTGCTGCATTGGGAGAACCACCCTTCAAGGTAAAGTCCTCTCCCCCAACGACTACTCGGCGCCCATCAACGTTGCCAAATCCAACGACGTAGTTCGCTGGGGTAAAAGACGTAATCTCACCCGCCTCATTCTTCTCGGCAAATCCCGCGCCCGGACCATGTTCAGTAAAGGTTCCCGAATCAACCAGGTGATCGATTCGCTCTCGAATCGTCAAGCGCCCTTTTTCATGGTGTTTGGCAACGTTCTCGGCACCTCCTAGCTCTCGGCTCAGCCGTTTACGCTGCTCGATTTCCTCTATCTCTTTGTCCCAATCTGTCATGCCGAGTCCCTTATTTTCCGAAGGCTCGAGGGATCGCACCCCAAACCAGCCGCATCACTATTCATCCCTTCATTTTAGGCGACCAAGCGCTGTGACCTCCACTCCTCGCCAGTTACAAATGCGTAACGTTACACCTTGACCGATTTCGGTCGAGTGCCAGTCATCATCTGAGGCGCCTCACTTTCAGGACGAGCCAGCAATGTACACACCCTCTGGAGGCTACAGCAGGTATTTCGCAGGCTATTAGCAGGTGTTCACTCTTCTCCTGACGATATAAGAGACCTCGCTCGAAGCCTGGCCGTAACGGTTTGACCCCAGATTCGCTCGACGCCTTAGGCGTAGGGATAAATGATCACTTAACGCCTGCTACCGATAAACGCTGCTGATAAATACTGGGTCATCAACAGAGCGAATTATTGATCTTTCGCGTATAGTCCGGCTGGGGGATGGGATTTAGCGTAACATCCCCTTGCGTAAGTGACTGAACCCGCGCATCCGACTATATCGGATGACGTGTTTCTATAGTGATCAAACGAGGACCCGCCACATGTTGCTTGCAGTTCCTGCAGAACACACCGAAGGAGAGCGTCGAGTTGCGCTCATTCCAGACGCTGTCAAAAAATTAGTTCGCGCCGGCCTGACCGTCCAAGTCGAATCAGGAGCCGGCATGCACGCAGGCTTTGCCAATTCACTTTACGAGGAGGCAGGCGCCAGTATCACCACGGACAGAGGTTCGCTCTTGAAGGGCGCTGACATCGTGCTACGGGTCAGAAAGCCCTCGGTTGATGAGGTATCTTCTCTAAAGCAGGGAGCAATACACGTCAGTTACCTCGACCCTTATAACGAGGGAGTGCTGGTGGACAAACTGACCGAAGCTGGGATAACCAGCATCAGCATGGAAATGATCCCGCGGACCACGCGGGCGCAAAAAATGGACGCACTCAGCTCGCAAGCCAACCTTGCTGGCTATGTCATGGTGATTCAAGCCGCTAGCAAGCTCGACAGAATCCTGCCCATGATGATGACACCTGCAGGCACCTTGAGTCCCGCGAAAGTCTTCGTCATTGGAGCGGGCGTCGCTGGCCTGCAGGCCATCGCCACGGCGAAGCGCCTGGGAGCGAAAGTGGAGGCCTTCGATACTCGGCCCGTTGTTGCAGAGCAGGTTCAGTCTCTGGGCGCCAAGTTTCTCGAAATAGACCTTGGAGAGACTGGTCAGACAAAGGATGGTTACGCTGTGCAGCTCACCGACGAGCAGCTGGAATTACAGCGACTCGGCATGCGCGAAGCGATCAGCCAATCAGATATTGTCATCACTACCGCGCAGGTATTCGGACGAGCAGCGCCCCGGATTGTCACCGGCGACATGGTCGCTGCGATGAAGCCTGGCGGTGTCATCGTCGATATGGCGGTCGACTCTGGAGGCAATGTTGAAGGCTCAGCACCAGATCAGGTCGTCGACGTAAATGGGGTTTCGATTATTGGCGTATCGAATCTTCCCGCGGAGGTCGCTAAGGACGCGTCGCAGATGTACGCGTCCAACCTGGTTAACTTCGTGACCGAATATTGGGACGAGGATAGTCAGCAATTCAACCTTGATCTTGAAGACGATATTTTGCAGGGATGCGTGATTACCCACGGAGGGAATCTTATTAACCAGGCCATTATCACTCGGCGCTCGGAGGGTTAACACATGGAACTAGTCTACCTCACATTTATATTGGTGCTATCAATCTTTCTGGGCTTTGAGCTCATATCCAAGGTCCCTGCGACACTCCACACGCCACTCATGTCTGGTGCCAATGCCATATCAGGGATCACACTAGCCGGTGCTTTCCTTGCTGCTGGAGCGAGTTCACCCGAAATGGCGACCTGGCTGGGAGGCGCAGCAGTCACCTTTGCAACGATCAACGTGGTTGGTGGCTATATGGTCACGGACCGCATGCTCGGCATGTTCAAAAGTAAGCGGGGGTAACATCATGTCTATCGAATTAGGAGCGAACCTCGCTTATATCCTTGCCTCGGCATTGTTTATTTTCGGTCTCAAAATGCTTGGCTCACCGGCCACAGCCCGTCGCGGCAATTTGCTTTCGGCGACCGGCATGCTCATTGCGATTGTAGCGGCCTTAACGGATCAGAACATTGTCGGCTTTGAAGTCATAATTGGCGGCATCATTCTTGGCAGCATAATCGGCGCCTCGGCGGCACGATTGGTAGCGATGACTAGCATGCCTGAGATGGTAGCACTCTTTAATGGTTCGGGCGGAGCATCGAGTTTGCTCGTTGGTTGGGCAACCTTGCACCTGGGCACTGAGGGCATTTCAACCTTCACTGCGTCCACCGTGGCCCTCGCTATTTTGATTGGAGGCGTGACGCTAACGGGCAGTCTCATTGCCTATGGCAAGCTCAGCGAGCGAATCAACAGCGCACCTTGGACATTTGCCGGTCAGCGCGTCTTCAACGCCCTTCTTCTGGCCGCTATTGTAGCGTCAGGCGTGCTCTTTGCCATGGATCCAGCAGCGGATTCACGGTACCTTTATGCCTTAATCGCGCTTGCGCTGGTCCTTGGCGTCATGGCCGTCATTCCTATCGGCGGTGCCGACATGCCGGTTGTCATCTCCTTGCTCAATAGTTACTCGGGCCTTGCGGCTTGTGCTGCTGGTTTCGCGGTCCAAAACAACGTGCTGATCGTCGCCGGGTCACTGGTAGGAGCGTCTGGCATCATTTTGACCAACATCATGTGCAAGGCAATGAACCGTTCTCTCGCGAATGTGCTCTTCAGCGGTTTCGGCTCACCCAAAGCTGCGAAAGCTGTGGAGGGAGAGGTCAAGCCAATCTCTGTTGAAGACGCCTACTACATTCTGGAAGCTGCTAGCAACGTCTGCTTCGTACCCGGGTATGGCATGGCGGTTGCTCAAGCGCAACACGTGGTCAAGGAACTCGGAGAGATTCTTGAACGCAACGGGTGTGAAGTCTCGTACGCAATCCACCCGGTTGCCGGCAGAATGCCAGGCCACATGAACGTACTGCTTGCGGAAGCCGATGTGCCCTATGAGCAGCTCGTTGAAATGGATGACATCAATCCGCGCATCGAAAACGTAGATGTTGCGATTGTTATCGGCGCCAACGATGTGGTTAATCCCTCCGCTCGCGAGGATAGCGACAGCCCCATATATGGGATGCCCATCATCAACGTCGATCAGGCAAGGACCGTCTTCGTATTGAAACGTTCCATGGCCTCAGGTTTCTCAGGCGTAGACAATCCACTGTTTTTTGGCGAGAACACACGGATGCTATTTGGGGATGCGAAGGAAAGTATCTCTGGGGTCGTGAGCGAGTTCGGCAACTAGGCCAATCGACGTTCACCAGATCAACGATTTCCATTCGCGTGCCTACGGCCTGGACTGGTAAAGCGTTACCAGTCCAAGCGCCAGTTGGCTAACCGATCATATGATCTAGAGCACACGATTGACGTCGATTGGTGGGTCACCTTCACTGACCCACCAGGACGTCGCACGCTTAGTTTTCGCTAATTAAATCTAAGGTGATTAATGCGCCCGCCATGGGGAGGCCGAATGCCATCGTTACAGGCAAATAGAGCGACAGCGCCGTAATCATCGCTGCCGCATCCACCAATTCCATACCCCCTCTGACTTCATTCATTTTTGCTTGAGTTAATGCTTGTATTAGCGTTTTCTCCTAGATCAATGGTTATAGGCCATAGGGCCCCAGCGAGCCAACTCGTCTGCTGATTGCAAAGGCCTTAGCTATGTTGATGCGTCCAGATCACGAGTTAAGCAATCCCAGTATTCTGTACTTACATCGAAAATTCGCGTGCTGAGCGGGCATCAACTCATGGGTTAAGCATCAAATCCCTGTGCGCCCAACTCACTCCACATCAGCTAACAGGCATGGCATGCTCAGCCCTCGCTCGAACGAATCTGCCACAACCAAGGAGTCACGCATGCAACGCCCAGAGACAGCACCTGAAGACGCGCTCGACGCCCTTCGTCAGCGCGCGGAGCGAGAAATCAATGAGGGCCTCCTTCCGGCCGCGCAGTTCGCAGTCGCGCAATCAGGTCAACTGGTCGCATTCGAGTCGTTAGGTGATTGCTCTGATGACACACTATTTCCCATATTTTCATGCACCAAAGCGATCACCTCGTCGCTCGCTTGGATGGCTCTAGCGGAGGGCAAATTCAAGTTAGACGACCTAGTATCGGTTTATATTTCCGAATTCGGGTCGAATGGCAAAGACGGCGTCACCATGCTTCACCTGCTCACGCATACCGCCGGATTCCCGAATGCACCTTATCGACCAACGGACTACTGGGATCCTGAAAAAAGGGCTAAACGCTATGAGCAGTGGCGTCTCGATTGGGAGCCCGGCACTCAGTTCACCTACCATCCGAGCTCTTCCATGTATGTCATAGCCGACGTTCTAGAAAGAGTCTGGGAGGATGATTTCGTATCGCTCATCAATCAGCGCATCGCAAAACCCCTGAACTTACCCGAGCTTCTGGTGGGGTGCCCGAGCCATTTACAGGATCGCGTCGCCGATATTGTTCACTGCGGGGCTGCCATGACTGCCAAAGAGTATGCAGCCTTGGGCCTAGAGATGCCCCCAATCACAGAAGTAACCGAGGATGCGCTGACGAAATTCAATGAACCAGAGACTCGCTCGGTGCCCATTCCGGGCGGTGGCGGCTATACCAGCGCAAAAACGCTAGCACTTTGGTACCAGGCGTTGATCGGTTACGGGCCAGAATCTCGCTGGCAAGGCTTGCCTTGGAATGAAGAAACCGTCCAACGGGCTCGAGAGATTCGCACCCATGGTCTTCGTGACCCTATT
>MDTE01181682.1_pt1 | contig 18976 bp, 16 predicted proteins | sample 811231 | NCBI WGS metagenome assembly MDTE01 (sample SAMN05326651, study PRJNA326480) | marine metagenome | isolation source: seawater | place: Indian Ocean: Red Sea | collected 2010 | reverse complement strand
GCAAGGCCTATGGTGGCGCCTATGACGTCATGAACAGCAAGCACATCCGCGCCGACCTCAACCTGGCGTGGCCAACGGCCGAGATCGCCGTCATGGGTGCAGAGGGAGCAGTGAACATCATCTTCCGCCGAGAGTTGAAGGACGCTGAGGACCCCGTCAGTAAGCGGGCCGAGTTGGTGGCTGACTACGAACGAACCTTCAACAACCCCTACAAAGCCGCTGAGCTCGGATACATCGATCGGGTCATTCACCCCGGGGCCACTCGGCGCGAGCTGGTCTCCGCCTTCCGCATGCTGCGCAACAAGCGGGCAACGAACCCACCACGCAAGCACGGCAACATTCCGCTGTAGCTGGTTCAGCCGGCCCCAAGACGCGAGGAGCCCACCCGTTGACGGCCGATGACCTCCTCTCTCGTCTCCAGGACTCGTCTCCAGGTGGCGCACTCGATCAGCTCGCTGAGATCATCGTCGCGCACCAGTTCAGACGCCCGCTGGGAGCTTCCTTAGAGGCCCAAGAGCTTGCGGAGCTGCTACAGACAACCCTCACTATTTGGTGTGAGTCGGATCAGGCCGAGATCAACCTCGTGGGTACCTGGAGGAACGAGCTCGATAAGCTCCAGGCAGACGAACGACCTCTGAGCGAGGCGATCTCTGACTCCTTGCGGAGTGAGCTGGAGCAGCTAGCAGCCGAACCTTATGCGCTCAACAGAGACTTGCTCCTAGCGCTCATCGACCGGGGCCCCTTCCGCGCCTTGGTTCGGGAGTTGCTCGTCGAGACCCTCCAGAACTTCGCCCAGCGCATGAGCACTCCAGTCGCCGACAACAAAGTGGCCAAGAAGGTCCTCGGAATTGGCCAGCGCGCCCGGGACCGAGCTCGCAGTCACTCCGGGGCCCTGGGATCACTGGCAGGCGTCGTCTCCGAGGGCGTCGAGCGACAACTGGACAAGAAAGTCACCGCCTTCGCCGACGGCGCCTTGTCGACCGTCATGCAGCGGATCGCGGACTACCTGTGCAGCCCCGATCGACTGGCTGACCAAGAAGCCCTTCGCAAGGGCCTTCTTGAGGGGGCGTGGGGTTTCCAAGTCTCCGAGCTAGCCGCTGAGTTGGACCGCAGCAACCTGGAAGCAGTCGCCACAATGCTCCGGAGCAGCCTACACAGTTGGGTCCTGAGGCCTGACTTTCAGGAAACCGCCAGCCAATGGATCGAGCAACAGCTTCGGCACGTCTCGGACCGCAGCCTGGAAGACCTACTGGAGGGTACCGATGTCGACCGGCAGTTGCGGGCTCTCGCCCTCGAAGTCACCCGGTCTCAACTGGCAGAGCTCGTGGACAGCGAGCCCTTCAACCGCTGGCTAGAAGCCCTCTGCAGCGACGAGCCCTAGTCTGGCTTCTCGCTCTCAGCCCCACGCCGCTCGGCTTGCGCCGCCATCGCCATCGCCTCTGGCTTGAGGGTTCTGAGGCGTCGCAGCGTATCGCCATCTTGTGTGAAGCCCCCATCTTCGCCGGCATCGGCCTTACCGGGGCCTCCGGAGGCTCCGTAAGCAGTCACTCGATTGCGGCCAGCCTCTTTGGACGCGTAGAGGGCCGCATCCGCTCGAGCAATTAGATCTGCGGGCGTCTCCCCCGACTCAATGTCCAACTCGGCGATCCCAAAGCTCATCGTCACGGACAGCGGTTCGTCGGCCCCCACTTCGACCTTCAACTCCTCGGTACTCTTGCGGAGTCGCTCCGCCGCCACCACAGCCGCCCTCGCTGTGGTCTGGGGCAAGAGCAACAGGAACTCTTCACCACCGTACCGTGCCGCGACATCCACCTCTGTCCGCAGACCGGCACGCAGCACATCCGCCACTCGGACGAGCACCGCATCCCCGGCAGGATGCCCGTACGTGTCATTGACACTCTTGAAGTGGTCGATATCGCAGATCACAACCGACAACTGGTTGCCATAACGCCGGGTCCGGCGGACCTCTTCGCGGAGCCGATGCATCACGAACCTACGGATGTACAGGCCTGTGAGACCATCCGTAATGGCAGCCTCGTATAGGCGTGCCCGTGCAATGGCCACCGCTGCCTGATCTGCCAGCGCCCCCAGGATCTCTTCGTCCTCGTCACGAAACGGCTCGTTCCCCTTGCGGTTCGTGATGTTGATGACCCCGATCGTGTCGTCTTCAACCGTCAGAGGAACACAGAGAATCGACCGAACGTGGGAGCTCTCGCGGTCCGTAAAGCGACCCTCGTCTTCCGTGTTGTCGACCCTGTGCGGCTTGCCCGTCTCCAGCACGGTGCCCGCAACTCCCTCGCCAGGCTTGAACGTGCGGCAATTGATCTCACCCTCGTTGATCTTCCGCTCGATCTCCTTGTCGGGCAGCCCAAAGACGACCCTGACCTCCAACTCTTCGCCAGTCTCGTTCAGCAGCATGAGCGAGCCCTTTTCCGCATCCACGGCGTCAATGGCGCGCTCGAGAATCAAGCGAAGCAGACCTGTCAGGTCAGAGACAGCGCTCAGAGCCCTCGTCACATCAAACAACATCGACAGCTGGTGCAGTGAACGATCCAAGCGCCGACGAGCAACGTCGATGCGCTCGTAGAGCCGAGCGGAGTTAATGGAGAGCGCAGCCTGATTGGCCAGTGCGCTCAAGAACGACAACTCCGAGACGTCCACTGGGGTGCCATTCCGACTCAAGCCAATAGACAGGACGCCAATAACCTTTCCCGGCATCACGAGCGGCAACCAGAGCCGGCCCTCCACCTGCTCCAGTTGGTTCACACCGAAGATCTCGGGAAATCTCGGGCTGCCGCCGAGGTCGAGGACAGAAAAAGGCTCGCCAGCCAACAGGAGTCGCCAGAGAATCCCATCCTCTGCAGGGAAGGAGAGACCAGCAACTTCATCAGGCAATCCGTTGTAGGCCCGCAGCTCCACCTGACACGTTTCGGGATTGTTGAGGAACAAGGCGAGACGATCCACCTGGACCCGCTCTCGAACCATGGCGATCAGAAGGGCACAGAGTGGCTCTACTTCCAAGACGTCGTGGAGCGCATCTCCCGCCTTGAGCAACGCGCTCAGATCGAAGATCCGACGATCAAGCTGTGCGTTGGTTGCTCGGAGGCTGGCAATGACCTCTTCAGCAGAAGCGTCAGTGGGTGTATCCGACACCTGAAACCCCACAGTGAATCTGGGTTCAGCCCAGAGATAGGCACAATCGCCACATCGAACGAAACCTCATTCTGCACCACACAGGCAAGACGCGCAGCGTTCCATAGCCACCAACACCCCGAGCCACCCCGTCCGGCTCGAACACCCGGATGGCATCTAACTGTTTACTTTTACTAATTAACAATGCCAGACGGGCTCGACTCTGAGCGTCCCGTGCGAGGTCGACGGTTTCGGTCTCTCTTCAGGTCGAAGCACCGCCCCCAAAGACATGCCTTGCCATCGCGAGACTTCTCGACTAGATTCCGCCGGCTCTGGGCCAACTCCACAGCCGAGGTCCAGAGGGAGATACCGATGACGACCAAGCAAGATCGGGACGGCAAGCGACAGTTCTCCGTGACCTACAAGGACACGAAGGCGCTCAAGCGCTTCCTCAGCGATGACGGAAAGATCCTTCCCCGCCGACGCACTGGCCTGAGCGCCAAGAACCAGCGCAAGGTGACACTCGCTGTCAAGCGAGCGCGCCACCTCGCGTTGCTGCCCTACTCCACCCGCGAATAAGCACTTCAGACCCCGCAAGAGGTCGTCCAGAACAGCACCAGTGCGTCTTTCGCATGGGTGCGTTGGGTTGTTCTGCGAGAGTCGCAGAGGTTGGCAATCCACCCGCGGCCGGCGGCAGAGCCCGCTGCTCAACCCTCGTCGTCACCACCACGAAATGAGCGACCAACCTGGCGATAGGCCTCCCGAAACGGAACCCCTTCTTTGACCATGCGGTAAGCCTCTTCCGTGGCGTGCAGCTCCGGTGACATGCCCGCCTCGCAGGCGGCATAGTCGACGACGAGACCATCCATCACGTGCTTCGCAATCTCAAGCATCGCCACAGTCTCGTCGAATCCACGAAACAGAGGACCCTTCAAGAGCTGTAGATCTCGGTGATATCCAGAGGGAAGTGACGAGGAAATCGCCATGACCTCTGACAGCGTCGCACGCACTCCATGGGCTCGCGCCCGGGTGAGCTCCAGCACGTCGGGGTTTCGCTTCTGCGGCATGATGGACGAGCCGGTAGTGAAGGCTACTGGGAGGCGGAAATAGCCAAACTCCGCCGTTACGTACAGGCACAAGTCCCAGGCCCACTTACCCAAGTCCCCTGCGATCTCCGACAAGGCAAAGAGCAGGGTTGCCTCACCCTTTCCACGCGAGGACTGGGCCGCCTCGGCCGGCAACTGAACCGAGTCAAACCCAAGCTCCTCAGCGGGCCCCTCTCGATCAATGGGCAAGACTTCCGGCACCCCGTATCCCGCCGCTGAGCCCAGCGGGGAGGACGAGACGACTGCATCCGCCGCACCGAGCAGGTGAGCGTTGTCCCGCAAGAGCGAGGCATAACCCAAGCTCCACCGAGCAACCGTCGATGGCATTGCCCGCTGGAGGTGGGTGTAGCCCGGTAAGGGCACACTTTCATGCTTGGCAGCAAAGTCCATGAATCCAGAAATCGCCTGGTCCAGGGCTTCTCGGACAGCCTGAACTGCGTCTCTCTGCCAGAGACGAAGCGCGGTCAAGACCTGATCGTTCCGGCTGCGGGCCGTATGGATCTTCTGTCCGGCTGCACCCACGGAGTCCACCAGAAAGCGCTCGATGGCCGTATGCACATCTTCATCCTCGGTGGTGATGATGAAGCGACCCTCGTCATGGGCTGCCAGCACATCGTCCAACGACGACAAGAGGGCGTTCAGTTCCTCGACACTCAGCACCCCAATGCTCGCCAACATGCGTGCATGGGCTTTGCTCCCCGCAACATCGTAGGGCACCAGACGAAGGTCGAGAGTTGGATCGTCTCCGACCGTGTAGGCCTCGATCAGGCTATCGAGGGGCTGGCCCTTGTCCCAGAGCCGACTCATCCGTCGTTCTCCCGCTGGCTCATGGAGCCACCCCGCCCATCAAGTGAAGTAGCAAAGCTGTCTGCGCCCACACCCGGTTCTCAGCCTGGTCTAGAACCCCGGACTGGGGACCATCCAAGACAGCATCGCTCACGACGACGTTGCGCCGAACTGGCAAGCAGTGCAGGAAGAAAGCCTCCTTGCCCCTCGACAGGTCGGCCGTATCCACCTTCCAGTCACGCAAAGACTTCACTGCGTCGGCGTGGCCGGAACGACTGGCCTCAGGCCCCGAGATAGCCCCCCAGGAGCTCGCATAGACCAGATCCGCTCCCGCCAGCGCATCGTCTCGATCGTGGGTTATCCGAAAGGTACCGCCAGAGGCTGAGGCCAAGCTCCGCCCCTCATCAAGAGCCTCCGAGTCCAAGTCAAACCCCTCTGGATGAGCCAAGACCACATCCATGCCCAGACTGCTCCCCGCCCAGAGCGCCGAGTGGGGCACGGCCATCAGCCCCTGGTGGGGGTGGGGCGCCCAAGTGAAAACGAGCTTCCGTCCAGCGGTCTCGCCCAATAGATCCTGAAAGGTGAGCGCATCGGCCAAGCCCTGACACGGATGCGCCATCGGCCCCTCCAGGTTGACCACCGGGACTCCGGCGTGCTCGGCAAAAGCACGATGTACTGGTTGGGTGCGTTCTCTCTCCCATTGCCCGCGGGTCGGAAACGCCCGCAAGCCAAGAGTCTGCGCATATCGACCCAAGACTCCTGCCGCCTCGCGAATGTGTTCTTGCGCCACTCCGTCCATGACCACCTCGTCCGTGAACTCCAGGGTCCACAGGCTGGAATCAGGCTGGAGATCGAGATACTCGGCTCCCAGCTTGGCGCAGGCCACCAGCATGGAGCTTCGAGTACGCAAGGACGGATCAAAAAACATCCCGGCAAACACCCTGCCTGCAAGCGGCCGAGAGCGAGCGAGCTCGTGCTGGTTTTCTCGAACCGCCGCAGCGAGACGCACAAGAGCCAGGAAACCGTTGAGACCAGGCTCGAGACCTGTCAGGAGGTGGTCTGAGGCGCCGTCAGCACCCCAGGAGGGGATCTCGGCCAGGGTCTCTGCAACGGTCGGCGGGAGAGGACTAGAAGTCATGATGGCCCCCTCAATCTCCGCCTTCTTGCCGTCGCTCGGCTAGACCAGACAGCAACTGCTGGGTGCCATAGATGCGGGAAAAACCAGCGGCGTCCCGACCATCCCACAGGGCATTCTCTTCTCCGTAGCGCGCAAGCTCCGGCGCAATCATGGAGAAATCGGAGCGGACCCCCCGCACCGTCACAGTTCCCTGCCGCAGGTAGAGGTCGGCCTCTCCCGATACTCGACGCTGGGACGAGTCCAGAAAGGCCTCAATGTCACGAACAACCGGGTCGAACCAACGAGCCTCGTGAAGGACTGCCCCGTACAGCTCTCCCATCTGGTTCTTGTGGAACAGCTGCATACGGCTCAGCACCAGCTTCTCCAGTTCCCTGTGGGCTGGGAGCAGCACAGCAGCAGCAGGTGCCTCGAAGGCGATACGGCCCTTGATGCCCAGGATCGTGTCACCGAGATGAATGTCCCTACCCACCCCATGTGCTGCTGCCAAGTCACGCACCTCCTCGAGTAACGCGAGCGGCCCCAGCGCCTTTCCATTCAGAGAGCTCGGGAGCCCCGCCTCAAAACCCAGGGTCAGGTGGACTCCTTCTCCCGGAGCCTCCGCTGGGCTGACGGTGGAGGGCCAAGCCTCCTCAGGAGGGTAACCATCGGGGCTGTGAGTCTCCTTGCCGCCAATCGTCACCCCCCAGAGCCCAGCGTTGATGGAGTAATCCGTGGTGCTCGATGGAACAGGGAAGCCATGCTGATCGAGATACTCCGCTGACTGGGCTCGCGTGATGTGGAGGTCACGCACGGGAGCCCACGTGGGGATCCCCGGACACGTGGCCGCAATCGCCACCTCGAAGCGAACCTGGTCATTGCCCGCACCGGTCGAGCCATGCACGATCAGGTCGGCGCCCAGCTTCTCCGCGAGGCGGGCGACTTCGCGGCCCTGCACCACCCGCTCTGCTCCTACACACAGCGGGTACACGCCTCCACGCAACACGTTGCCTTTGATTAGATACGCAATGTGATCGTCGTAGACCGCCTGTCGACCGTCCAAGAGGTGATGCCCGACGGCCCCGAGTTCCTTGCTACGAGCCTCGATTTCCTCGAGCTCGCTCGGCGGAAAGCCCCCGGTATCCACGGTGATTGTGGTGACACGAACATGGGCCTCTCTCTGCAACATCAAGACGCAAAGAGAGGTGTCCAGTCCACCAGAGAATGCGACCACAGCATGGGAACCAGGCCGGAGTGTTTCGGGAAATGAAGCAGGATCAAACAACATGGGGCTCTCGGGGCCAGAAGACAGTTCAGCTACAGCTCATCGCGCCACATCGGGCGGTGAAGCCGACTCAGGGGGCGACCTGAAAGCCCGCGAGGTTGTTGAACTCGTTAGGCTCGGCCAGGACACCACCGACGTCGGCCAGCACATAAGACTGCCAGAAGCCGCTAGGAATCGCCCGCACGGGGATGCTCAGATATGCAGTCTCTCCGGGAGCCAGGCTCGAGACGAGCTCCTGTTCATCGGGAATCGCAGGAGCCACTGGCGGAAAACTTGGGTTCGAGAACACACCCACCTGAAAAGGAGCCGCCGCCTGGTCGCCGTTGTTGGTCACATCGATGATGTACAGCACCTGAGCCTGACTCTGCTGAATGTAGGCCTGTAGGTAGGTAATGGCGATGTCCGACCCCATCGGGCCCGAGCCACCGGACAAGGAGACCGGCTCGGGTCCCCACGTGTTGTTGTTCTCGCCGAGCACTCCCTCATCCAGCGTCGCAAATGAGTCCACGAGCACCCAACTCTGGTAGTTGCCGGGGACGACGCCCGACAGCTCAATGGGGATCTCCACTGACTCAGACACATCGAGCAGGTCGACGAAGTAATACGCGTCGCCGGAGGTGGGAGGGGCCGGAGGCGCATCGGATCTGTTCAGCCAAACGTCGACCCAAAAACCACTCGCTGGGCCGCCGCCGCTGTTCTTCAGTTCCACCGTGTACGTCGCAGTCTCACCCGAGCCGATCACGTTGAGCCCGATAACTCGAACATCGGGGCCGTCAATAGTCACTGTCTCGTCCAATACCTCAATCAAGCTTGGCTCTGCCTCGAAGTCGCCAGAAGGCTGCTCGTAGATTGCTCGCATATCGACAGCCCCAAGGCCCGCCGCCGTCACCTTGCCCGTGGGGTCCACAGTCGCAATGGTTCCATCGCCAGTAACCCACCGAACGGTTCCCGACACGTTGCCACGACTGCCGTCGGTAAAGCTGGCCTCAGCCGTCAGCTGCACCTCTTCGCCCACGTGTAGCTCGACGACCGAGGGCTGCACCTCCAGCGCAGTAACGGACGCGTCCGTAACGGTGACCTGAACCTCGTTGGAATACAGGTCGTAGAAGGCCGCACGCACCAGCGCCTGCCCGGCCCCGACGGTCGTGCCCAGGCCCTCCTCGTCGAGGGACGATGACACCGTGATTACGGAGTGGAGGCCGGACTCCCAAGTGACCACATCGGTGATGTCCCGAGTGGTCTGGTCCTCGTAGTAACCAATGGCTACAAACTGAATCTGCTCCCCCAAGGTCACCGTGGGCTGATGGGGAGTCACGCCGATGCCCATCAGACTTGATGGCAACTCCGTGTTTCCTTCACCGCCCCCTGCGGAGTCCCACTCGGAAGAACACGAAAGCGTCGCTGACAACAAAGTCAGCGACGCCATCGTCATCAGTAACCGGAAGCTCATGAGCCCAATTCTAGGCCCTTCTCAAGCCGCTGGCAGAAGTGTTCTATTCGCGAACGATCCCGGGCAGGTAGCCCTTGAGGTTCGTCCAGTGCAGATAGTTGTTCTCGGAACGTCCCGTATTGACCGTATTTACGTAGGGCACCCAGGCGAAATCGGGGTGGTTGCTGTCCGGATTCTCCCAGGTACCACTGATGATCTCGCCTGCAGGACTGGCCTCGAGGCTGAACTTCCAGGTCTTCCAGAAACCTTGGGGAGCATCCTCGTTCGTATCGATGTGAGTGTAGGAAACGCCATCCGTAGCGAAGCGCACCCTCACCTCACCGCTCAGGGTTCTCAAGTCCGAGTCCTGACTGACAGTGATTTGCTCTCGGATCCGATTGAGAATTCCCAACCCGATGCCACGCACATCCACGAGGTCTTCAATGGACTGGAAGGGGCCCGCTTGCTCCCGATGCTGGATGATGCGCTGGGCTCGGACCGTGCTGATGCCCCACAGCGTCATCAGCTCATCGGGGCCCGCCGTATTGATGTTGATGAGGCCGGTCGCAGCCCCTGTTCCACCATTCGTAGTCTCATTGAGCACCAAGGTGTAGGACCAGGCGGGGTAGTTCCAGACCTCCTCGTTGGCCGATGTGTCAAACACGATAGGCACCTGCCGCTCTCCAATGTAGCTAGAGAGCAACTGAAGAACAGCCTTGGGGCTGAGGTCCGAGATGTCCTCGCCCTCGTCGCCGTTGTAGCGCTCACCGAAGAAGTGGCTCAGTTGGCTGTAATAGGTCTCCGAGAGAAGCCCCTTCTGATCAGGCGCGGTGAGGTCAAGGTCGAACTGGTTCGTGGAACCGAAGGGAACATTGACATCCTCGGTGGGCTGCTTGGTCAGGATTGCAGCAGCCGACCACCCATTGCAGTGTCCAAACCAGCTGGAACCGGCAGGGCTCCAGTGGTTCAGAATCTCCCACGCAGGACCGAACCAGGGGTTGCTGCCGTGGGTGTTGTTGTTCAGTTGCTGCAAGAGCGCGAACTTGTCCAGGGGCGACATGGTGTTGATGTCAAAGTTGAACGCTGGATAGGGGTCTTCTGAGTTCCCATTCCAGTTCTCGTCGGCAGCAATCTTGTCGTCCGAGATCGTGATCTGGCCCCCATCAATGGCCTGATAGACCGCGTTGTAGAAAGCAACGAGATCCTCGACCAACTTGTCCCGAGTCGTCCCGTACTCTTCGCGCTTGGACGTGTATTCCTCGGAGTCCTCATTGCCGTTCTTGCGCAGATCGCGCAGCTCGTCGCCCAAGTTCTGAACCTTGGTTGCCGACTCCTCGAAGACGGCCTTGTGGACCTCAGAGATCGTGTCATTCGTGCTCGCGTGGTAGCCGAAGATCAACGCGCCCTCGCTCTGTCGCCACCAGGACCCGGCCCACGGTCGATAACCGCTGCGCACTTCGTGGGTGCTGGTCCCGACCATGTCGTTGATGTTCAAAGAAGCCGTGAGGTTCACGCCCTCCTTGAGTCGAGCCACGAAGTCGTAGTCTTCGTCATCCTCGTGATCGTCGAACGCGCCGCCCATGGGGCCGGTCAACGAGGCCACCTCGTCGGTAGACATCAGCCGAGACTCCACAGTTGGAGTGATGCTCAGCGTCGCCCAGGGCTGACCGCTGGCCCAGTTCTCAGAAATCAGCGTGGCGTCATACGAGTTCTCATAGATCACATCGACCGATGCCTCGGTGGCGTTGCTGAACGAGACCAGTTGACCATCCTCGAGGACCACATCTTTGTCCTCGGGCGCGATGGGAAAGGGAGGAATGAAGTGAGGGATGGGAGCCAAGTTGGCCTGGCTGAGTCGGCTATACGAGCGGTTCATCTCGTCCGGGTCGACCGTGACAGCCTGTGACAAGCGCTCGCCGTTGACCGTGTAGAAATAAACGAGTCCAGCCATTCGGAGACGATCCTCCCGAATGACCATGTAGATCTTGGGCTCGGCCTCGGCCAGCTCCGCGTCCAGGTTCAGGGTGGGGTCGAGCGAAGCCTTGATCACCGTGATGGGGCTCTCGGTACCACCCATGTGGGCGTACTCGTAGAAGTCATCGCTGCTGTCCTCGGGAAGGTAGCCCTGGCGAATGACCTGATAGCGCCAATAGACCGACTCGGACCACGAGTCAGCCAGGTCCATCGTGTCTTCGAGTGAGTCGGCTGCGGGATCGGCGCTGGCATCACCACGCTCGGTCATCATGCCGATCTTCTTGTAGCGGCTCTCCAGATGAAATTCCTGGTTGGCATACCAAGTCGGACGCAGCGAGTTGCTCTCCACGTCCTGCGCAGGGCAGCCAGCCAAGAACCCGAGGCCCAGTGCGAGCACCGGCAAGCGATACCACTTCATCACCGAAAAATTCGTAATCATGATTAAGACTTCCCTCTCCCTTGTTCGGCTCCCGCTTCATCCAATGAAGGTCGAGAGCCTCTCCCAATATCCCTGCGCCCCGTTGAAACCAAGCGCTCCCAATATCCCTGCGCTCCGTTGAAACGAAGCACTCGATGCTGTCTAGACAGACATCAGCCGCTAGGGCCCGGACTCCACCAACTAAGAGCAAAGTTTATGCCAGCGATTTGTGAAGAATTTGTTGCGAGCCTAAATGGCCTACAGCAGTCGATTCCTCCAAATACACTCAAATCCTGCTCCACCAGGATGTAGCAGAAAGGTTACAATTGTTACGCCACCGTAACACTCCTGCTACATACTGGTTCACGCTAGCGCAGCACGAAAGCCACACCAGCGACGCGTCTCAATAGCATTGAATGCCAAAGACAACGAGCGCAAAATCGCCGCTCTCAGTGCTCGGAACGCCGCTTGAGCATCCGGTGAATGTTCACCCGGTGAATGCCGGCCAGCTCAGCCGCCCGGGTTACGTTGCCGCCCGTGGCTTCCAACAAGGAGTCCAGGTACTGGGACTCGAAACGTCGAAGCATCTCAGCCTTGAGCGTCTTGTAGTCCCACTCCAGGGCACTCTCCAGAGACTCGGCCCCTACGACACTAGCCAGCGGGCTGGGCGGGCTCACCGTGGCTGCACCGAGGGCCTCTACGGCCAGAGGTGGCTGCACAGGCGCAACAGAGTTCGGCTGCCCGGGGGGGGCAAGCGAACCGGGCATAGGAGGCGGTGACTCCTCGCCCCGCAGATAGCCGGGAAGATCCGAGCGACGGATCCAGGAGCCCTCGCTCAGTAAGACCGCCTGCTCCACGATGTTGCGCAGCTCACGCACATTGCCCGGATAGCTATGGCCGCACAGCGCCTGGAGTGCATCGTCCTCGACACCCGCCACGGATCGACCGTAGGCCACATTGGCGTCCCGGAGAAACTGACGAACCATTCCGGGAATGGACTCCGGGTACTCCCGCAGCGGCGGCAGGTGGGTGGGCACCACCATGAGTCGATAGTAGAGGTCCTCGCGAAAGAGCCCCTGCCCCATCATGGCCTCCAGATCACGGGAGGTCGCCGCGATGACCCGCACGTCGACCCGACGAACTTGGTCGCTTCCCACCTTCCGAACTTCAGCTGACTGCAGGACGCGAAGCAACTTGACCTGAAGCGCCGGAGGCAAGTCGCCTATCTCATCGAGAAAGATGGTGCCCCCATCCGCTACCTCGAACTGACCGGCACGGTCGACGACGGCGCCCGTAAAGGCCCCCTTCACATGCCCAAAGAGTTCACTCTCCAAAAGCTCGAAGGGAATCGCTGCACAATTCACCGTCACAAAGGGCGCTTTTTGTCGGTTGCTGTTGAAGTGAATTGCGTGGGCAACGAGTTCCTTACCAGTGCCGCTCTCGCCACGCAGACAGACGGTCGCATTGGTGTCCGCTGCACGCTCAATGCGACGCTCTACGTCATCCCAGGCCGGTCCACGACCCTTGATTAGAACGGCCTCCTTCTCCTGATCCATTTGTGTGGACCGATACAACTGAGCTCGACGCACAAAGCTTGTCGCCGTCTGCGCCAGAGCGTCCAACATGGCCACGTGATCGGGAGTAAAGTGGGCCTCTTGCTGACTCTCCACGAGAATCACCCCGATACAGCGGTCTTGAAACGACATAGGCACTGCCAGCGCCGCGCGCGTATCGGATAAGAGTTGGGTGTAGTACGGGTCCTGGCTCGTGTCATTGGCTAGGTAGTGCCGATTCTCGGACATGACTCGGAACACGACCCCAGACGGGCGGTCTGCACGGCGCTTGAGTACGCGCGGGATCCGCTGATTCAGGTCTAGTGAGAAGGTCTCCGCTTCCATGTGGAGGTCTTGGCTGTCTTCATCCACAAGCAACACGGCTCCATGTCGACAATGGGTCCGGGAAAGCGCAACCTCCAGTAGCTTCTGAAGCAGAGACGACAGTTCGGACTCGTCCAGTGCCCGCTGTAGATCGGCTTCTCCCCGTGCAACGTCGAGCAGGAGCCCGATCTCTCGATCCGAGCGGCTTCGGGAGTAGCGATTGAAGAGCGTCTTCTCCAGAGTCTCCAGTAGCTCCGCTACGAACACACCATCTTCCTCAGAAAAGGCCTCACGGCTGCGGGACTCCAAGATGAGCAGCTCGGGCTCATCACTCTCTAGACGGCACTTCACTGCGAGCGAAGACTCACTTCCTGAGTGAACAAAGGAACCAGCAGGGGCTTCCTCCCTGGATGTGAGGATCAGGCAGCGTTCCTCTTGACCGAGCACCTGCCGCACCAGCGGATGCGCCAGAGGCAGCTCGCTGGGTAGCTGACCCGAGACTCGCTCTAGGCTCGCAAGAATCGCGACACAGCCCCCCACCCCCTGCACCTTCCCAAAGAAGCCGGCGGACACCTCAAATTCATTCGCTAAACCGGACAGCAGGCGAGCGTAGAAGGCCTCGGAGCGGGTCGTGCTCGCAAGCTCTCGAAACAAGAGGACGGAACGGCGCAGCCGATCGTAGCGCTGTTCAAGTTCCGAGAGCCTCTTATCGGGACGCGCCATGGAGGCGTGAAGTATAGCCCGCCCACCGCCCTGGAAAAGGTGCTCAGGCACCCCAGAATAGAGCTATGAAGAGGCACGAATGGATTGCTGAACCTCTAAACGCCTTGACGCTCTTCTGAAGCCGCCTGTATATTGCGCCGTCCTCAGGGGCGAGAAATCTCGCAACCCCTTGAAGGACAAGGATTTTTTCCGATCAGTCCCACCCGGTGTTCGGGTGGTGTTTTCGACAGAAGCCAGGAGTTGAGTTCGATGGTCACCATCCGCCTCGCACGCCACGGAGCCAAGAAGGAGCCCTTCTATCGCATCGTTGCCACCGATTCCCGCAAGCCGCGGGACGGTCGTTTCATCGAGATCCTAGGGACCTGGAATCCCGTGTCCAAGGACAAGGCTTCTGCGATTCAGTTCAAGCCTGAGCGCCTCAAGCACTGGCTCTCCAAGGGGGCGACCCCCAGCGAGACTGTCAGCCGCCTCATCAAGACCTCCGGTGCGCTCAAGGCCGCCGACGCCAGCGCCTGAGCGCGGCGCCTCCACGGATCCATCAGTCCATGGCCGATATTCAGGAAGCCTCAGACTTCGTTCGATTTCTCGTTGGTTCTCTGGTGGAAGATCAGGACGCAATCCAGATCGATCCCCAGACCGAGGGTCGCAATACGACTCTGGAGTTAACCCTCAGCCCGTCGGATCTGCCAACCTTCACGGCGGACGACTTCAAGCTAGCCGACATGCTCCACGCAGCCGTGGACGCTTACAGCTACAAGCACCGACTCCGGACGGAACTCTTCATCGTCGGTGCCGACGAAGACGGTGAGGAAGACGATGGTGCCAAAGCGGCCGCGCCGGCCTAGCCCCACACACCGCGCAACCTCACCCAAGCGGCGCTCGTCCAGTTTCCCGATCCGCTCGGGCTTGGACCTTCTGATCCCAGCCATCGGCTACGACGAGGCACCAGAGAGCGGTCTGGTGCGCGTTGGGCGACTGGGGAGACACTGGGGCGTACGCGGTGGGATCACCGTCCGTCTCGATAATCCCAACTCGGAAATGGCTTGGGCCGGCGACGTCATCTGGCTGGCCGGCGAGGCCTGCCCTACGACCGCGGTCGAAGTGGCCGGTTGGGCCCATAAGGGTGGAAAGGTCGTTGTTACCTTCGCTGGCATCTCAGCCCCTGAGCAGGTGCGCAGCCTCACGGGGCTCAACCTGCTCGTTCCTGCCGATCAGCTCGGCACGACCGACGAAGATGAGCACTTCGTCAACGAACTACTTGGGATGCAGGTTGAGGATGCGAACCGGGGTCCACTGGGCTCCATGGTCCACGTCTTCGCCGCCGGAGATACTGACGTGTGGGTGGTCCGCAACGAACAAGGCGCTGAGGTCATGATCCCAGCTGTACACAGGTTCGTGCTTGAGGTCGATCGGACAGCAAGACTCATCCGGGTCGATTACCCGGAGCCCGAGTGACCTATAGCTTCGACATACTCACCGTCGTCCCCGAGGCCGCGGCGGGCTACCTCTCAGCCAGCATCCTGGGGCGCGCAGCCCAAGCAGGCGCGGTCTCCTTTGATGTCACAAACATCAGGGACTACGCGCAGGGGCGACACAAGCAGGTGGATGATGCGCCCTTTGGTGGCGGCCAGGGCATGGTCATGAAGCCCGAGCCCGTCGTCGCTGCCATTGAGGCCGCACTGGGCAACAGCGCAGAAGGTCGGCGTACACGAACGATCCTCCTCGACCCCACCGGGGTGCCTTTCGATCAGCGAACTGCCGAACGCCTGGCAAGGGACTTCGACCATCTCGTGCTGGTCTGCGGTCGCTACGAGGGGATCGATGACAGGGTCAGCGCGTTCGTGGACGAGGAGATCAGTCTGGGCGATTTTGTGATTACTGGTGGCGAGTTGGCCGCCCTCACCGTTGTCGACGCCGTCGCACGACTGCTCCCGTCCGTCCTGGGCAACGAGTTGTCGCCCACCGAAGAGAGCTTCCAGGGACCCCGGCTAGAGTTCCCCCAGTTCACCCGACCTCGAGTTTTTCGGGACATGGAGGTGCCTTCAGTCCTGCTTTCGGGGGACCATGGACGCATCGCTACATGGCGCGAAGAGCAGGCTCTGCAGCGCACAAGGGAACGTCGACCAGACCTCCTCGAAGAGGACCAAGCCTCAAAGAAAGCGACTTCAATTGCTTAAAGGGCTGGACGGAGCGGCATCGTAAGAGTACAAAGCGCCTTCGCGTGGTCCGGATTGCCATGGAACCACGCAATGGAGCGGGCCAAGCAGCCCTAGATTGTGCGGAAGTCACGAGGTCAGTCATGAGCAAGATCATTCAGCAGCTGGAAGCAGAGGGAATGGCCGATGCTCGCGTGCCCAAGTTCCGGGCCGGCGAGACTGTTCGCGTTCGCGTTCGAATCAAGGAGGGCGCCAAGGAGCGCATCCAAGTGTTCGAAGGCGTCATCATTTCCTGGAAGAACGCGGGACTCCGCAGCACCATGACTGTGCGCAAGGTGTCCTACGGCGTCGGCGTCGAGCGAATCTTCCCGATCTACAGCCCGGCGATCGAGCGCATCGAGTGGGTACGACGAGGCCGCGTGCGACGCGCCAAGCTCTACTACCTTCGCGATCTACGAGGCAAGAAGGCTCGCCTCACTGAAGACCATCGCGCAGTCGCTCCGACGGCCAGTTGAGTCTGACCGCGTTTTCTCGCGTCTTCTGAAGACGGGCCCCTAAACCAACGGTCCCTGTCGACTGCCTGTGGACTCCATCGACGATCGCGTGTCTCTGGGAGAGCGCGGCGAAGACGCCGCAGCATCGTTTCTAGAGACTCGTGGCCATCGAGTCATCGCAAGACGCTTTCGTACCCAACAAGGCGAGATCGATCTGATCTCGCAGCGGGGAAGTCACCTCTACTTCGTTGAAGTCAAGGTGCGTCGACACCATCACAATGAGTTCCGCTATGGAGACGGCCTTCAAGCCGTTGGGCCCCGCAAGCAGCGGAAGATCGTCAGCGTGAGCCAGATCTTCATTGATCGGAACCGACTCCACGGGCTCGTGCCCCACTTCTCGGTCATCGCCATTGACCAGCACGCAAAGGCAGCCGAACTCCACTTCCTCCCTGACGCCTTTGATGCCACCTGAGACCGCCAGCGCCGCTGGGAAACTCTTTGTCGTTGGCACTCCTCTGGGCAACCTGGAGGACATCACGCTCCGCGCCGTACGCATCCTAGGCGAGGTCGATCGCATCCTGGCGGAAGACACTCGGCGAACTGGACGATTGCTAATGCATCTGGGCCACAGTGCGCCCACGATCAGCCTGCATGAGCACAACGAGCGCGGGCGCATCCCGCAGGTCTTGGGTTGGCTGCAGAAGGGCGAACAGTTGGCTCTGGTCTCGGATGCTGGAACCCCGGGGATCTCCGATCCGGGCTTTCCCCTGATCCGAGCTGTGATTGATGCGGGCTTTGAGGTCATACCGGTGCCTGGCCCCTCAGCACTGGTGGCAGCAGCCAGCGCGGCCGGCTTGCCGACGGATCAATTACACTTCTTGGGCTTCTTGCCCATGAAGAAGGGGCGCCGCCGAAGCACACTCCTCCAAGTTGCAGGAGCAGGGGGAAGCCTGGTGCTCTATGTATCTCCTCACCGGCTCCAGTCGGACCTGGAGATTCTCTGCGAATCACTGGGGGAAGAAAGACCCGCCTGCCTCTGTCGCGAACTAACCAAGGTGCACGAGGAGTTCGACCGCGGCACCCTCGGAGCCCTCCGAGACCGCTGGCAACAGCGAAGACCGCGCGGCGAGTTCACCCTTGTGGTTGAGCTGGAAGGTCGCAAGCGATCTACAAGCCGAGAAACGACCTGAGCGGCCAGCAGCAACCACGCCTCCTGTCGCTGGGGCTCCAATCACAGCGCAGCAGAACGACAGAGGCCCCGCCGGAAGCGAGGCCTCTGCACACTTGTTTTCAATAGACGAGAGTGACGAACAGCTCGTCCCGAGAGCTCACATCAGTCGAAGGTCGGCGCCCCACCCAACACCTGCAGGTTGAGAGTCCAAGCTGCACCGGCATCGCCCTCCCAGTTCGCGACCATGAGCACGTATTCCTTGCCGCCAAGCAACTGAATCGTGCTCTGCTCGGGGTAATCAACACTGGCCATTCCCAGACCCACGTCGTACTCGCTGTCGATGGTGCCCACATCGGGGGTTCCGAGCGTCGGATCGTAGAGCATCGCATCAAAGTCGTTGGTCTCCTCGTTGGGCCAGACCAACTCCATCGCGACCGTACCCGAGGCGGCGAGAGAGAATGTGAAGACATCCAAGTCACCCGTCCAGTCGTAGGTGTCTTGGTTGTAACCAGCGGTCGTCGAGGTCCCCGTGATCGCCAGGTTGGCGCCTACGTCGAGCACACCTAGGTCCTGCCAATCGGCCGCTGCATCGTTGTCTTCTACCTCTGGCACATCCGTCGGTGCGGCATCGCTAGGCGCGGAGACCAGCACATCGAGGTCGTAAGTAAAGTCGGTCGCGCCAGCGGACTCCTTGTCCATGACCCGCACGTAGTAGGTGCCCGCCTCTTCGGCCACGAAGTTGGCGAAGTTGGCGTCCGAAACCTCCCCCTCATAAGGGTTGATCGCCTCGATATCCATTCCGTTGGCACCGAGTACCCAAATCCAGGGCTGGAATGTCGCGCTGCCCGTCGTAACGGCCGCCACCGAGACAAGGCTGTTGGCCTCCACAACCTCGAGAGAGTAAAGGTTGAAGTCATTCTCAGCCGCAATAGCGTTCGATGCGACTCCTGCACCCGAAGTCAATGACTGCATGTCGGTCGCCGGGGCAACCTCGAAGGTGTCTTGGACCTCTTCGGCGCCATTCGCAAGGCCCCAGGTCTGGCTTCCCGACGAGTTGACGCCAAAAAAGAACCAACCCCGAGGGGCAGCACCCTCGCCATCGAAATCAAACAAGGCAACCTGAGTTTCGTCCGTACAGCAGACGACTGTGTCCTGACCGATGGTGAAGTTCTCCAACTGCAGGGTCACCCAACCGACCCACCCCGCGGCGACGTCGGTGATATCGAACGAGAGACTTCCAGGAAGCGACGGAGCATCGTCGTCATCGTCGTCATCGTCGTCGTCGTCGTCGTCGTCGTCGTCGTCGTCGTC
>MDTE01093486.1_pt1 | contig 18976 bp, 20 predicted proteins | sample 811231 | NCBI WGS metagenome assembly MDTE01 (sample SAMN05326651, study PRJNA326480) | marine metagenome | isolation source: seawater | place: Indian Ocean: Red Sea | collected 2010 | reverse complement strand
TTTTTGTCCTCCATCCCTTGTCATTGTCCTCAATCTAAATCCATTTACGTCCTTACTGTAACCTGTTGAAAAAATATCTAATGGGAAAGTGAAGTAAAATCCTTTATCGAAACTACCTTCACCAAATTCTTCAGCAGAAACATTTGTTCTTGAAAAAAAGATACCGGCCGTCCATCCAGATGGCATCCTTCTGGATAAATCAAGTGTGTATCCTTTATCTTGCGCAAGATATTTTCCATAACTCCATTTTGCAAGGATATTTGTTGATGGATGATAATATGCAACGTTTATGTGTTGTGTATATGTTTCATACTCAAGAAAATCAAATTTTCCATCAAATGCTCTTTTTTTGACTTTGTTGTATTCAATACTATATGCAAAATCTGAATCGAATGGCTTGTACATAACTTCTGAAGCCATACCACCATACATTTGTTCAAGTAATCCAATAGAAACCTTTGCATATACACTTTTATATGGTGACCATATTCTCTCTAGCTCAAGATTTCTTAGGTAAAAATCTTCAGAAGATTCTTGTAAATAATCAACGATCTGAGTTCTTACCAACTCCAATCCAGAACTTGGTTCAGAGTTTTTCTCATCAAAATTATCTTTTAATGACTTGGCAACTGTTGAATAAATTGCAAATTCTCTATTCAATTGAATTTCAGATGTAAGCTTAATACCTACTCCCGTATATATAAACCTTTGAGGAGATCCTATGTGAGTTCTGATATCAGGTGCTACGTTATAAATAAATATGGGGAAGTTTACCTTTGGTCTGAATTCATGGTCCTTAAAGGAGCTTGGATTTGTATTATAAATACTAGAATTTCTCTTAATAAGTACATCCGGATATCTTTCATTGAGATTCAAATCCTCTGATTTATAAGAAATATTATTTATCTGTGAACCTCTGTTAATATGTCCAACACTAATAACGTCAAAGTTTATATCATTAAACTTTGCAACTTCACTAGCTATGAATGCAGCTCGTGAAGAATATATGATTGGATTGAAATGCTCTGCAGAATCAATAGTGATTTCTAACTTCTGATCATTTATCTCTGCTGTTTGCAAATAGAGCTTATTTCTATTTAAATTTTCGAGAATATCTAAATAAAATTCATTTTTTTTGTTTTGTCCATAATCAGTATTTTGCATCAATGGTTTAAATTTTTCTTTCTTCCTGATTGGTTTTTTTGATGAAAAGCCCACTGACCAACTAACATTCCATGTGTTACCTTTAATATAAGAGAAATCTATATTTCCAAAATTTTTGTACTTATAGCTTAATCCAAAATTAATATCAGATTCTTTTTTTCTGAGAATTTCTGTATTTCTAGAACGTCCCTCACCACAACAGCCAAATTTAAGATAGTCAAATGGATTAGACTCTATTTTAAAATTTAAACCTTTTATTTTTGGAATACTAAACTCCATCCCCGCGAATAAAGTTGAGTCTCCTCTAAACCATAAATCCGTGCTTAGTTGGCCTCCTCTTCCAAAATTGTCAGACTCATTTTGTCTTATTTCAATACTTTTACTGAAAATTGAAAGAGGATTATCAATTGAATTTTCTCCAACAAACTTACCCCAGCCAATTCCACCTGTTAATTTAATATTATTAAAATTATATGTAGCGGCTACGTATTCTTTTGTAAATTGTCCAGTACCAGCAAAGTCATCTAAACCTACTGCTAATATCGGTGCTAAAAATAATTCTGGTTTATATGAAAATTTTACATTAAATCCTTTGTCCAGATACAATCCTTTTACACCACCCCACAAAAGATCATCAGGTCTATAATAAAAATAACTAGCTTCTAGCCAATCAAAGGGCGTGACTGTAATTGTTCCGAGTTTAGTATAGTTTGTTCTTTTAAAAGTAAAAAAAATAGATTGCTCATCATGAACTTCTGCAGATGGAATATTAATTAATCCAGTTTGACCAAGCGAATTATATGTTTTTGCTTGAGAGCTTAATGATATAAAGGATATTAGTATTAGAAAATATATATTCCTCAGTCTATTCATCACAAAACTTAGAATTTATGCAGCTTAATATTCTAATCGTTAATTGAATTAAGTGAAGCGATCGACAGTGCTAAGCTACTAAAAATAGGTGCAACAGTTGCATAAAAATTTATTCCCTGAACTTTGCCAACATCTCTTGGAACATAGATAACAGATCCTGGATAAATATCATAATCTTGAGCGATATATTGTCTTAACCCATTAACATATACCTTTTGGGTTTCTCCATTAGGAGCAACTATAAAAATTGAATCCTTAGATGAAAATCTTGTAAATCCTCCTGAGTTATCAATATAACTTTTTAAATTTGCATTTTCTTTGAAGAGAATTGATCCAGGATTACCTACTTCACCAAAAATATAAATATTGGAGTCATATGATGGAATATGAATAGAATCTCCATCTTGCAAATAGATATTACTTTGAAGATTATCCTTAAGATTAATTAAATCAAAATCTGCTATGACTCTCCCAACTGGTTCATGATCTTTTATTTCAGATAAAATATATGCAATACCTTCACCTGAGCCAGTCCCCTCTAAAGAACCAGGATTTGTAGCAATAAATGTGATTAAATTTCTATAAGCTTTTTCAACAAACATGGTCTCAAGTTCTCTAGTACTTTCTCTGTATAGACTAGCTCCGAAAGGATAAGCAGATTTTATATAGCCACCTGCTCTTTCTAATATATCTGATAATCTATCAGATGATGAAATAGAATAATTACCAGGATATTTTACATCACCTGATATGCTTATAACTCCAATATCTTCTTTAAAAGCATATACTGAATCAAGATTCTTTAATTTGAAATCTTTAAATTGTTCTGATTTAACATCAATATCAGTAAACTTGCTTCCATTAAATCTAACTAGTTTTAAAGAACTGCTACCAGCCTCAGTATTTATTCCACCAGAATATTCAATTAAATCTTGAAGAGTTTCATCTTCTTTGATCTCAAAAACTGCAACATTATTAAAACCATAGCCAGCTCGAACTAAATTATTGACTGGTTTAATATTAATAGAATCTCCTGACATTAAAACAGGAATATTATCAACATCTCCAAAAATTAGTGCTTCATATAAATCCACTTCTATGTCAGGTTGATTTTTTCTTTTAATAACAATGTTTCTTAAACTTCCATTTTCTTTAGGGCCTCCAGATACATTTAAGGCTTGGAGAATATTAGAGTTACCACTTAATGTATAGATTCCAGGAAATTCAACACTGCCAGTTACCAAAACGTTAATATCACGTATCTCAGCTAGCGTAACTACAACATCTAAACCTATAAAAGACTGTGAATATTTACTTTTGATTAAATCTACAACCTGTTCAAAGTTTAAGCCAGCTACAGAAACACTATCAAGATCCTCTAATACAACTGTTCCATCTCTCTTAACGTCTGTTATGTATGTAGTATTTCCAATGCCTGCGGTGCTTCCAAATAATTGAATACTTATTATATCTCCATAATCAACAATGTAATTATTACCAAAATTGGGTTCATTTAATGGCATAAATGAAGACTGCATAGAGCTAAAGATTTGAAGTCCATATCTTTCTGTTTTGTCTTTAAGATTTTGTCTTTTTTTAAATTCTTCCCATTCTTTAACACTATCAAGTTTTGAAAGTTTTGTTGAAGGTCTTCTACTAAGCATATTTTCTTCTTGATTGTTTCTTTCAATTTCTTTTGACACATCATCACGAATATCATCTGGTAAGCTTTCCATAAATTCTTTATCAAGTTCTTTTAAATCCAAAGATTGCGCATTTGAAAAAGGTATTAAAAGAACTGTAGTAAGCATAATTACATTTTTTAAGTATTTAGTTTTCATAATAATGTCCATAATTTACACAAATTATATCAGTTAATATCATCCTTTAGTCTATTTGAGGGCTTGAAAGATAGCTTTCTAAAAGATTTTATCTTGTATGATTCTTTTGTTTTAGGATTTCTTCCAATCCTCTCTGTTGTAGTTTTATAAAAGAATGTTCCAAATTTATGAATCTTTACTGGGCCTAATTTAGAGTTTTTTTTAATTTGATCAATAAAAATATTCAGCAACCTATATGATTCATGAAATGAAAGGTTTGTCTCGCTTGTTATTTTTTTTGAAATTATTTTTTTAGAAATTGGCATTACGAATTTAGGCCGGGAATTTCAACTCCACTAATTTTTTTAGTCTCATTTACTATATCATTCATTATAGCATTTACATCTGCATCTAATAGAGTTCTTCTATCAGATTGAAAAGAAAATCTAAAACCAATTTTTACAATATTCAACTTTGAATTATTAAAAAAATCAAAAACGAATTTATTTTTCAATAGTTCGTTTTCGAAATCCATGATCAAATCGTGCAACTCTTCAATTTTATCAAAATCACTAATGGAGAAAGAGAGATCTCTAAAAATCTTTGGATATTCAGAAATTGGCTTATACGCAACATATGAAGATGGATCTGATGACAGCCTATTATAGTCATTTAAATAATCCTTAATTTCATCAAAATCAATTTCACAATATACAATTTGATTAGCTAGTTTTGTATCAATGCTATCTCTTGAAATTGTCTCAAAATTTAGGTCATTATCAGTAAGAATTTTGTTAAAAAGATTTTTAAAATATTTTATGTCAATATTTTTTTGAAATTCTTCATAATGGTTTGATATTCTTCCGCTTGCGATAATTCCAATAACTCTTTTCTTTGTATTAGATCCGTGAGACTTATAAATATCTGAAAATTCAAATAATTTAATGGAGTCATTTTGTCTTCTTTCGTTATAAATAAGATTGTTTAGCAGAGAATTTTTAAGGCCAGTTCTCAAGTATTTTTTGTTTGAGTCCAAAGGATTATCCACCATAATTGAAACATCACAGCTTTCCTCTACAAAAGGATTATTGATAACTTCGTAAAAACCATTATCAATTAGGAAAGTTTTAAAGATTTCTTCAGATTTTTCAGTTTCCAATATTTCTTGCTTTGGAATTTTAATTTCTTTAATTGGAATATTATCAAAACCAATAACTCTTGAGATTTCTTCAGCTAAATCATTTTGACCTGTAACGTCACTTCTATAAGAAGGTACTATTATTTTTTTGTCATTTATTACAAACCCAAGTTTTGTTAAATAATTTACGTAGTTTTCTTCACTTAGCTCTATACCAACTATCTTGTTAATTTTATTTACATCTAATGGAATTGAAGTATGCACAAATTCTTTGCTTATATTAGTGAAGAGTTCAACACTTTCTATATTTGCATGTTCTTGAACGATGTGTACAAATCTCCTTAGAACATTTTCATGAGCTAACGGGTCAACACCTCTCTCAAACTTATATGCTGCATCAGAATTTAGATCATATTTTACAGATTTACCAATAATTGATTCTGGATTAAAGTAAGCGCATTCAATTAAAACTGAGCGTGTGGCAGATGAACATGATGTACTATCTCCGCCCATTACACCAGCAAGATTTATAACTTTACCATCTTTTAAGAAAACCAAATTTTTTCCAAGTAATGTTATTTCTTTATCCATCAAAGTTTTGAACACCTGCACTTCATTAACATAATTTAAAGAGAAAGAGTTACCTATTTTTTTTAGATCATAACAATGAGTAGGCTGACCGGTTTCATAGGATATATAATTTGATACATCTGTAAAAAAGTTATTTTTGTTCAAATTTAAGTCAATGAAATAATTTTCTAACTCTGATGTGTATTCACGAATATCTTCGTCAATTACTATTTTTAAGAAAGATATATTCGGGCAGTCAAATTGAGCATTGTTTTCAAAATTTAAATCAAGATTTTTTATCTCATCTTGGTATATATATTCCGTTTTATCTATTTCATAAAAAATAGACAAGTCTCTTAAGATCCCATTCAATGATAAGCAATCTCCTCTGTTGGGTGTAATTTCAATATCAAAAATATTATCTTGAACTTCGTGCTCATGTCCAAGCTGGAATAATTTTGAAGATATTTCCTTTATGTCTGGATTGGATTCAATTTTTTTAAGAATATGGTTATATGCTATTTTCATTTGAATTGGCTTAAAAAATCTAAATTTGATTTATAGAATTCTCTGATATCATTTACTCCATGCTTTAGCATAGCTATTCTCTCGACACCAAGACCAAAAGCAATTCCACTATACTCATCAGAATCAATGCCGCAATTTTCTAAGACTATTGGATTTATAACTCCACACCCAAGAATTTCAAGCCATTCATTTTTTTCTGAGAGAATATCAACCTCAGCAGAAGGCTCAGTAAATGGGAAGTATGAAGGTCTAAATCTAATCTGAATCTCATCTCCAAAAAGGGAACTAATAATCTTGAATATAAGATCCTTAAGATTTGAAAAACTAACATCCTTATCTACGTATATACCTTCAATTTGATGAAACATGGGTAAATGAGTTGAATCATCATCCTTTCGGTATACTTTACCACCTGAAATTAAAGCCAAAGGTGGTTTATTATTTAACATACTTCTTATTTGAACTGGAGAGGTATGAGTTCTTAAAACATTAGACATATTATTGAGATAAAAAGTGTCATGCATTTGTCTAGCAGGATGAGTTTTTTTAATATTCAACATATCAAAATTAAACTCTTCAGTCTCAACTTCTGGCCCCTGTGTGACAGTAAATCCAAAAGTTGTCAAAAGTTCCAAAATTGAATTTAGCATAAAATTAACAGGATGTTTTGCACCGAACTCTTGAAGAGGTTTTGGAGTATAGATAATTTTATTTTCTGGCATTTGACCAGCGATTAGCTAATTACTTTTTTTACAACCTTTTTGAAAGTTGGGTTATCTGATACAGCTAATTCAGAAAGAATTTTTCTGTTTAGCAAAATATTTTTCTTCATCATTGAATCCATAAGATTTGAATAAGAGACTCCTATCTCTCTAGATCCTGCATTTATTCTAGAAATCCATAAAGATCTAAATGATCTTTTTTTATTTTTTCTGTCTCTAAATGCATACTGCAAAGATTTTATATTTGATTGTTTAGCAGTCTTGTATAACCTACTTCGAGCGCCATAATGACCTTTTGTAGCCTTAAGAACTTTTTTATGTTTTGCCTTAGCTGTGACTGATTTTGTAACTCTTGACATATTTATTTAATAAGTTTATTTACCATTTTAAGTGTAGTGCCAGTAGCCTTTATTAGGCCCCTGTTGTGTCTTTTCCTTTTAGTGGATTGTTTTGTAAGAATATGATTTTTATTCGCACTTCTCCTTTTTACAGAGCTGCCTGTTTTTTTGAACCTTTTTGCTGCACCTGAATGTGACTTTAATTTGTAACCCATATTTATATTACTTTTATTTCTTTTTAAGGGGAGATAAAACCATTAGTAATTGTCTCCCTTCAAGTGAGGGCTCTTGGTCTACTTGGGATATATCGTCAAGCTGATCTCTAATTTTATTTAAAAGATCTAAACCAAGATTACTATTTAAAATCTCTCTACCTCTAAATCGGACTGTTATTTTAGTCTTATCGCCTCCAAGAATAAAGCTTTTTATTTTTTTTAATTTTATATTGTAGTCTCCTATATCCGTTGATGGCCTAAATTTAATTTCTTTAACAGAAGTTTTCTTTACTTTAGCTTTAGAAGACGAGATATTTTTTTTCTTGGCAAAAATGTGTTTACCATAATCCATTAGCTTACAAACTATTGGATTTGAATCACTAGGAGAAACCTGAACAAGGTCTATTTCAGCTTGTTCAGCCTTATTTAAAGCATCATCAAAAGATAGAAGTCCCAACTTATCTCCATTAGTATCAATAAGCATAACTTTATCAGCTTTTATATTTTTATTGATAGGGACCGAACTTTTTTTATTAATAGCTATGGTGAATGCCTAAATCGTGAAATTATTAAGAAGATATATAATTGAAGAATATCATTACGATGAATTCTATAACAAAAAAATGCATTTTTAAACAATTTTATGGCTCAAGTACAAAATGCTGCCATTTTTTTTTCTTTAATTTATAGAGATCTCTTTTATTAATTCTAGATTCATGACCTTCCCAAAATTCAATTTCATATGGTTTGAAACAAAATCCACCCCAATATTCAGGACATTTTGATAAATCATTATGTTCTTTTACATATTCGTATTTTTTAATAACTTGATCATAAGAAGTTATGACTGAAGATTGTTTAGAGCTTATAGCTAAAGCATTTTTGTCTTGAGATCTTTGCTTAAAATAATCACTATTATATTTGGTAGACATTTTTTTAATTTTAGCTTTAATCCTTATTTGACAGTCAATTGAAGACCAAAAAATGCTTGCAGCGATTTGATTATGAGATTTAAAAGCATTTGACTTTGGAGAATTATAATTACTGAAAAAAATAAACTGATCATTATCAATAAATTTTAAGTTTACGTATCTCGAGTCAACTTCATTGGTTGCAATATTGAATGTCGAAATTGATATAGCTTCAATATTTTTTTGACCAGCGCCAATAGCATCTTGATATTTTTTATGTAATTGAAGATATGGATTTTCTTTTTTAAGATTTATAAATTTAATCATTACAGTATCACAAGATTTGATAAATTAATTTTTATGTATCGAGTTAATGCAATACTTTTATTAATAAAAAAGTAATGCTCCAATATTTTGATATTTTACTTTATATGTAGCGGATTAAAATAGTCAAGAATATCAGACTTTAAAATTTAAAATCATTCCAATTTTAATTTTTATTCATTAATTCGTTATATATAGTTTCAGCCATATCAAGAAGTTCTTGATTAACATTTATATCAATATTTTTTTTTGATTCTTTGAATTTATATTCATACTTATGACTAATTTCAACCCTTTCTAGTATATTTGACCAATACTCTTCCTCTTTACAAAGCTTTTCATAACAAATAAATAATGTATTTCTATTAGATTTTATTCTAACAATATCTTTGTATACTTTAAGCCATTGTTCTAGCCAATGATCTATTTCTAAATCATTTTTATGAACCAGATTTTCATTGGATGCAGGATAATAATTTGGTCCAAATTCTGTGTGTCCAGTCCATTTCATGTAATCTTTAATAAATTTGTCATTTTTTGAACCATTAATGAATTTTATGTGTTGTGTTAGCAAAGAATATGCATGCTGGATTGGATTTCTGAAAGTAATTAAAATTTTAGAATCTGGAAATTGTTCTCGAATCAAGCCTAATCTTTTAATATTTTGATTATTTTTGCTTAAATATCTTTGTTTTTTGTATCTCTTTTTTACTAATTCAACATAAATCTTAAATTTTTTTAAAGAATCTTTATTTTTATCATCAAATGTATTCCAAAATATTTCCTCAAAGGCTTCTGGTGATGTTTTTGAAATATATATTCCATCATTGTGTGCTCTTTCAGAGATAACATTATCATTTTTATAAAAGGACGCTTTAGACCATAGGTTTGGAGCAAGAATAAATGGCATGTCGGCATAAGATAAAGATGCAAATTCATCTGATCTATGAACAGCATAAAGCAATGATGTTGTTCCAGATCTTGCAAGGCCTGAAATGAAAATATTGTTATCATTTCCATTTTCTGCAGATATTATAGTGCTTTCACTATCAAATGATGCTTTACGAATAAATTTAGAAGAGAGTGCTAATCGATGTAATTGCTGTTCGAGCCAATTATAGTTATTCATTTTTATAAGTTAATTTTCTTAAATAAAAATAAATTATTCCAAAAACTATTGATTCGATAAATGCTAAAAATGAAAAAATAAAATCATAAAATCCAGAATTTAACTTTACAGTAAGAAAAATAATTAACAAAAATAAAATAGTTATAAAGAAAATTTTGAGTGTAAATTCCATGATTTTGATTGCATAAGCCAAGACAACTTTTTCTTTCCAATGATCGCTGATTTTGGAATTTGGAATTATTATCATTACCTTTCTTAAGACTTGAAGAAAAGAATATATTAATTTGAATAAATTAAGTCTAATTACTATTTCGATGAGGACAACGCAAATAATAAATAAAATGAAATGATTCATTTAAAATCATTTATGTCTTCTGTAGATAAAAGCTTTTTATCTTTTCTTTTCTTTATTACCCTCTTTAGTGGGTAATATAAAATTCCCCATAACGCTAAAAAAATTGCTAGAAAAAAACCAACTATTGCAGCAATTATACCGCCACCAAGACCTGGACCTGCATATGCAAAGCCTTCAAGAGAAAATAAAAAAAGTAATATTATTGATGTTTTATTCATTGCATGTTCCTTTGTTACTTAAAAAAGTATTTACAAGCTCTATATCTTCCTTAGTATAAAGTATTCTAGACCATCCTATGATGTATGTTTGCCCATTTTTAGCTCTATTAACATGAGACCATCTTAGAGAACCATTAGCATTAAAATAGAGTGTTCTTGCAAAATTGGATTCTTCTACAAACAGGTCTCCATTTGGTAAAATTTCACTCAATCCCTCTGTAATCGTTTTTACATTTTCTTTCTCTAGACTATCGGATAAGTATGTCGAATATTCGTCTTTTTTAAAATCGTAAATTATTATTTCATTATTACCTTCAACAGCATTTCTAACTTTATAATTTCTTGAATTATTGTTAAAAACTGAAATTCTATGATCATCTAATATATCTACGTCATGTTGTTGGAAGTATTTTCCTGTATCCCTCCAGATAATTTCGTTTGTAGATGGTCTATATAATAAAACCATAGATTGATGTCTTAATGATAAAAAAACATCTCCTTTTTTCCAATATTCACTATCTTCCATAACTGGCTGAATATCATTTAAATGAATTGGATCGGCATCAAAGGAATGGATTCGAGATGAATTCGCATCACCAACAGAAAAGAGCAAATATTCTAGTCCATTATCAATAAATATTTGAGAAACTGATTTTTCGTATAATATTTCTCCATCTGGAGACATTTTCACTATTGCATCATCGAAATATCCACCCTCTTCTTTGATCTGATTTCCAATTTTTTCTGAGGATAGGCTTTGTGGATACATAATTGATGGGATCCATATATTACCATCACTATCTGTTTCTAAAGAATGATGAAAAATATCATGCGTATTTTGGAATATCAAATTTGAGCATGAATCAATTTTTCTTAAAGGAGAATATTCCTTTATTAGTAAGGCGCCCTCTTCAGTAAGTTTTGGATGTCTAAAGAAACTTCTTTTATCATTTTTATCTCTATTAAGATATTTAAACTCATCTTTCATATCAATTAGATCATTAAATTCATTAATATTCGGGTTCCAAACATGAAGCTCATTAAAATTTGTTAAATCAATAAGTTTTACTAGTCCATCTTTTAAATCTCCGTCATATATAGATAAAAGTAAATAGGTTTCATCTGAATTTGGAGTGCCCTCAAATCCTTTCAACTCAGGATGCTTATCTTTTCTCTCATTTATTGGAACAAAAATATCTCTCACATAAACTGGAATTTCTGAAAGAAATAAAGCAGTTTTTGAAACAGCTCCTAATTTTGTAGTTCCAATTAGTTCTTGCCTTACCAAAGTCCCAAATCCAATTGCAAATAGGAAGCTTAATAGAAGTATTAAGTATAGTATCCAAATTTCTATTTTTTTGAACATATATTATTTTTTTGAAAGTAAGAATAATATTAGCATACTTAAAGCATGGACTTTTTTTCGCCTTATTTGTAAAAGATTGGTAACAATAAATTTAGTATTTACTTCAGGAAGTTTTAAAACATTAGAGATAGTATTTACCTGATTAAAATACCAACCATCAAAAATTAATTTTAATCTATTGAAAAATCCTAAAAAAGAAGCATTGGCACCATATTGATTATTATTATGTTGTCTATACAGAGCATTGGAATAATCTTTATCAATTAGCCATTTATACCCTTTGGATCTAAAAAATGAATATGCTAACCAATCATGTTCAAGATTATATATCTTATCTAAATTATTTCTTATAAATTTCTGGAAAACTATAAATGGTTTAGTTTTAAAAATATAAGTGAAACCAGGTCCTGCCGATTCAAACATAAAATCATATTTTTTTTGAGGATAAGACTTTTTAATTAATTGCTTTTTACCATTTGGCCAAAAAGCTATTACATTTGATGAATATGCATCTAATTTGTATGTTTGAATGGCTTCAATACCTTTTATAATTTTTTTTGGTTGCCAGATATCATCTTGATCAGAAAAAGCTACAAAATCATAATTTTCAACATTTACTTCATTAATCAGCCTAAAGAAATTTTTTGCAGCTGAACCGAACCTTTCTCCACAACGCAGTATAAATAAATTATGATTCTTGGAACTAAGATTTTTTAAAACTTCTTCAGTTTTGTCACTTGATAAATCTAAACTAACAAATACATCAACATTGACTTTTTTCTGAGAGAATATTGAGTGTAATTGTTCTTCAATCCACTCCTCTCCATTAAAGGCAGCCATTAATATAGCAATTTTTTTCATTTAAAGAGTATGTGCTTCATATAAAAAATAATAATTTGAATCTGGAACCCAAACAAAATTATTAAAATAAAATAAAGATATAAAATTTAATATAGTAAATGTAGCGACAATTAAAAATCGATGATTTTTTAATCCATCAGAGTGCATCAAATACGCAAGAGTTAATGGCACTGCTGCTCCAAAATATGCAGAGAAACGTTGAGCGACTACTAAAATGCCAGACGTCATTACATACATAGTTGCTGAAAGCAATGCTGACCAAATTAACAATCTTATTAATTGATTATCAGTTTTGTCCTTTAATAGAAAAAAGATTAAAAATGCAAAGAATAAGTTCCTTACTACCGGAATAATAATTGAGCTTGTACTAGCTGCTACCGCAGCACTATCTTGATAATTATTTGCTGTTTCTTCTGGGAGAAGAAATTTTATGCCATCAAAACTTAGCAAACTTGACAAAAAAAATGAAACAGAAAATAACAAAATAAGAGAAAGCCAATTTATTTTTATCCGAGACATAAACCTTGCTAATATAGCTACAAAAGCAAAATATTGAAAAGTAAGTGTTGCAAATCCTAAAGTTAAAACTTGCCATATCATTTTCCTTTGAAGAAAAGCTATTACAATCAAATGAGAAGCTATTGAAAGTCGAATAACTCCAAGATCTCTAGTAATAAAATAAAAACTAAAATAAGTAAACCACAAATAAGCAAAGGGTAATTTAGAAATACGAGATATATATATTAATAATAAAAAAGAAATAAATGCCATTAAAACTAAAAATCCATCATAGTTAATTCCAATAACAGACGCTAAATATGTAAAAAGTTTAAATCCAGGCTCACCATGAGCGGCCCAATATAGTGGATTACTAAAATCACCAGTAGCTCCATGGTTATAAACAAGTTCATAAGTATCTACATCTGGAAAATACCAAGGGCGAAGTCCAGCAATAATAAATGCAATTAGCGCAATTAATATTGATAGGCTATTGCCAAAATTTGCATTTGTGAATCTTGTAAAAAAAGCAGCGCCAACTGTAAAGAAATATAGTGTTGAAAGATATAAAGAAATAGAACTCATAATTAAATATCTAATTAAAAAATCTCAGGTCTGGAATTTTCATTTTTCTAAAACTGCCACTAAATGCATTCCAGACATGCCTTGATAGCGAATCTTAAAATTTGTCTTAATACCATAGTGTTTTGCAATTTCAATCTGTTGATCAGAAAAATAATCCTTAAAAGTTTCAGAAGTCATAATATTATTATGAGTTGGATCTACGAATGCTCCTAAATATGGATAGACTGGCGTGTGAGAGAAAAAAATTCCATCTTTTTTTAATACTCTATAACATTCATTCATTAAAAAAATAAAAGGTGCATTATTACATTCAGGAGCTAATGCAAATTTAGGTATGTGCTCCAGTAAATCATAAGCAGTGATGTAATTAACTGAATTTGATTCAAAAGGAAGCTTTTCAAATCCAAGATTGCATTTCAATATATTTTGTTTTTTATCTTCAATAAGATCAACTCCAATACATTTATCTGCATCGAAATAATTTGACGGACTGAAACCGCAACCAAGGTCAACTGCTAATGTTGATTGGCTATCAAGAATTTTAAAATTATTATGAATATTTTTTAAACCACCTTTTACAGCAGGCAGTCTTGGACGAAATATATGAAGAAACAAATAAAGTGTTGGTAATCTTAGCAATAAGCTACGTATATATTTAATCATTTTGCTTTTTTTTAATGGGAAATATTAGCATCACATCTATATCAAAGCAAAAATGCTTACAAAAAACACAAAATTAGCTCCTTGCACTAATTGCACTATTGCAAATTGAAAGAAATGATTTCCCGACAGCATCTGATGTATGATTTTTAAGATAGCGTTCATGTCCTCCATCTTTTATTTGATTGTATTTTTTTTTATCTTCATATAGAGAGTTAATTCTTCTCACTATTTCATCAGGTGATGTAACTATAGAGTCAATTTCATCCTGAAATCCATAGTGATTATGTGTAACTACTACTGGAATACCCATTGCCCATGAGTCGCCAATAAAACCCCAGCCACCGCGAGTTGCTGGTGAATATGTAAAGTAACTACTTTTAATCAATTCAAGACAGTTCTCTCGACTCAAAGATTTATAATATTTTATGGATTCAGGAAATCTTTCCTTAAGTTTTTCAATTACATTAATATATTCTCCACTTCCAACTATGATAAATTCTTCAAGAGGAGACTCATTAATCAATCTTGGTATTGTTTTTAGGAATTCCTTAAGATTTTTATGAGGATCAAACGCTCCAATAAAAATTGCTCTATGTTTAAATTTTTTAATAGATTTACCTATTTTTGGATGATAACAAGGCCAAGGAACATAATAAAAAGGTGTATTTTTTATCATGGGTTGTAACGATGCATCATCATGATAGCAAGATATAACTGCATCTGATTTAGCATATGCCCAGTTCCATATAAGATTTCCAATAAAAATTGGTATGCTGTCGCCTGTAATTGAATTTTTAAAAAGTTTCAATAACCTACCCATACTTCTATAAGGATGCTCGGGATTGAATGCAAATTCACTTCTTAAAACAATGGGTACTTTGTATTTTCTTTTTAATTCGATCGCAAGTTTCAAGTTACTAATTTCCTCACAAAATATAATATCAGGTGAAAAATCAGATACGATTTTTTCTATTTCTTTCTTATAAGATAATCTTCTTACGTAGGATTGTTGTTCTTTAATCGATTTATAGATTCTATGAATAATTAATTTACCGTCAGCTTCAAATTCAGGACTTTCTTCAAGTTTCCCTCCTTTATTGATATTTTCTTTATTTGAGATTGCTAAAACATTATTATTCTTGTTTGCAATATATTTATAAGCATGATAATTGTCATTGAATTTCTTGTTTATACCAGGGGTTATTAAGCATATATTCATATAAAACTCACACCAACTTGAAAATTTAGAATCATATTCTTAAGTTAGTACCTGACTCATAATCTCTTCCTTTAAAAAGCTTATAGGCAAAAGAAAGAATTCTTCTAAATAAAAAAGGGTACTTAACTATAAAGTATCCAATCCAAATAGCTAATCTAGTTGAAAGCCTTCTATCAAGATGAAAAAATCCTCTAACGATTTCATCATAAAGAATAGTTGGTTTATTAATTATTCCCTTTTCATATTTCATGAAAGCTAGAGAATAAATAAAGTGATATATTGACCATACTCTAGTGAGTTGTTCAAAACGCTTTTTTAATTTACTAATTGTTTTTGGTTTTAATGGCAATCGTAATAGCAAAGTAAGTTGATAAATAAAGATTTGATCCCATTTTAAATGATCAGGTGTGTCATTAGCTTTATTTTTAACAATTTGATTCTCTGAATAAACACACTTACCTTTGTCTCCTAAAGACATAAAAAGCATTACCAAATGAGGGGCATATGAAGACTGAAAAAAATGGGCAAATGACATACTATCAACAACTTTTTCCATGTTATAGACAGATGTTGAAAGAAACAATACTGCCCCAAAAGTCTCGAAAGTTTCTATAAATTCATCAATTCCAGTTGTCACTACTTCTTTCTTACGATTTTTAAAAGAATCTTCATCCCATGCATAAGTTATAAAATGAACTTCTTTATGTCTTTCAATATCATTTAAAATTCTTTCAACAGCGCCTTCAGTAACTTCATCATCATCTCCTATTATCCATAACCAAGGTTCAGAACAATTTTCAAAACATTTCAAAATATTAGCTGTCATTCCAACGTTATGAGGATTAGTCTTTACCTCTATATCAACATCTGAATGATTCATAAGTAAATCTTTTACGGTATTCTCAATTGGAATATCTGAACAATTATCAAAAATAATAACTCTACATTCATTAGTTACTTGAGGTAATAACTTTTCTAAGTTTGCTCTGAAAATGTCATTACGATTATAGGTTGGTATTGCTATAGTAAGTTTCACTTGTGATGTCCAAAAAATTTAGAAATTATCTTATGATCTTTGAAATTATATAATAGGTCTGATACTGAAATAATTTATACCTCATATATAAATTTTATATCTTAAAGCCTGCAGAAACAGAATCATTAAAAAACATCTTCACAGTGTCAAGAGAGTAGTCATCTAAGTCTCTTCCAATATCTTTCATGCCAGATATTAAATTGGGTGGTAATGTAATAATATCAGTGCCGGATCTTTCAGCTTGAAAAATATTAAAGACCTCTCTTGAACTTGCCCACAAAGTTTCAATGTTTGAATACTCTGAAACAAGGTTAGATGCATAAATCATTGTAGGCTCTGGATCAATACCTGCATTTGCAATTCTTCCAGCAAAAATAGATATTATTGAAGGGACATTTTTATTTAATGCATTAAAAACTTCATCTATATGTTGCTTTGTAAAAAGAGCAGTTACATTTAGTTTTACGCCTTCATTAGACAATTTTGAAACAAGTTCATATGTATATTTTTGTTTTGTATTAGTAACAGGTATTTTTACATATACATTGTCACCAAGAGCTTTGAGTGTCATTGCTTGATGATACATTTCATCTATTTCATCAGAAAAAACTTCAAATGAAATCGATTTATCTTTTATGTGTAATAAAACCTCTTCAGCAAAAGCTAAATAGTCTGTAATTCCAGCTTTTGCCATCAAAGTAGGATTAGTAGTAAAACCATCAACTGAATTTTCTTTATCGGCATGTATCATGTCGTCAACATTTGCTCCATCTGAAAATATCTTTATTTTTAAATCATTCATTCTGTAGACTCCCACTTAGTATCATTTACACCCACAAGAGGATGAGATATTAATAAATGCCATAAAACAGCCTGCCATCCTTCAGTGTGAGGTGTCACCAAATTCTCATCAACTGTTGGTATAACCATTGTCAATTTGCTAGATTTTTTAGTAAAACCTCCATCTCTACCAACAACACCCAATACTGAAGCCCCAATTTCATTTGCAAGTGAAATGCAATTTACAAGATTGACACTAATGTTCTTATCTTTACTTCCACCACCAACAGAAAATACAAAAATTGCATCATTTGAACTAAAGTTACTTACTTTTAGCCAATTTGAATAAGCGGTGTCCCAGCCATCATCATTAACTCTTGCTGTTAATTCTGAAACATTGTCACTTGGCGTATAACATTCGATGTTTCCTAGTTTTCTAAAATCGCAAACTGCATGACTTGAATGACCTGCTCCTCCTCCCGAACCTATAAAAAATAGTCTTCCGTTTCTTTCTCTGATTGCTGATAACTCTTTTGCTATGTTTTCGATAACTTCAGAGTCTAAGCTATTTGCAATATTTACAGTTTGATCCAAGTAACTTTGCGAAAAAGACATAATGACCCCTCTTAATTTTTAAATAATGCTAATTAAACTTTGAATTTTATAAGAATAATCAACATTCTTATTATAATTTGTATCAAGCAAAAAAGCATCAATGCCAGCAGCGTTTGCAGCTTTTAAATCTTTAACGCTGTCTCCAATCATAATACATTCTTCATGAAATAAATTATGTTTAGAAATGGCATCTAAAATCATTCCAGGTTTTGGTTTTCTACATTTACAGTTATCGTCATCATCATGCATGCAAACAAATATTTCTTCAAAATCTAAAATATCCATTAGCTTTTTATGCATTTCTTTTAGATGATTTTCCCTAAGAAGCTTTCTTTTTACATCAGGTTGATTTGTAACAACAAAGAATTTTTTAGTTTTATCAACATTTTTTGCAAAACTTAAAAAATCTTCTCTAAATTTAAATTCATCTATAAATCTGGGTGATGAAACTATATCTTTTCTATAAATAATCTCATTAATCACGCCATCTCTATCTAAAAAAATATTTGTATACTTATTAAGACTCATAATTTTTGAAGAATTTCTCTGCTTTTTTATAACTTGCTGGAGTGCCTATTTCATAAAATCTATTCTTTGCCTCAAAATGCTGTAGTTTTTTTATATTTGAAAAATGTTCTTGCACTAAACTTAAATCGAAAGACTTACCCATGTTTTTAAAATCAGATTGCTTGTATATGCCTATTCCATAATCTATATAATTCGCCAAACGGCTAGGATTTGTTTTGTTATATACGACATGTTTTCCATCAAAATAGACATTGCTAACGTCATACATACCATCATTTTTATAAACAACAATTAAAGGTCCAAGATTGACATCATATGCATTATAAATATCTTCAAAGTTAATCCTTAAGAAGGAGTCACCATACATCACAAAAGAAGGTGAGTTAATTTTAGCAATTATATTTTTTACAGCGCCGCCAGTGCCAAGAGGCTCTGAACCATCATCAACTAACCTAATATTTATATTTTGAAAGGTATAATTTCGAGTGAAATCATAGAACTGATCTGAGAGATGTCCTAC
>MDTE01065530.1_pt1 | contig 18976 bp, 17 predicted proteins | sample 811231 | NCBI WGS metagenome assembly MDTE01 (sample SAMN05326651, study PRJNA326480) | marine metagenome | isolation source: seawater | place: Indian Ocean: Red Sea | collected 2010 | reverse complement strand
GAGATGAATTCATATTATGGTTATACTATGAGTGATATTTATGTTGAATTTAGAAATATGTGGTTATCGACGGTTGATGGTGTTAAACTTGTTTCTGTTTATAATGGAACTACATTTTCATCATCCCCTTTACCCGCGGACATTCCTCAAGAACCAGCACCCTCCGGTTTAGCTGAATTACAATTTAGTTTAGAATTTGTTCCATTTGATGATGTAGATTTAGATCAATTTTGGAAAAATAAAATAAATATTGTCAATAATTTATGGAGCGGTATATTTGGATTAAATGGTGATAATAAAGGTATAACAAAAATTAAATTAAATAATCCCTCAGATTTATTACATAATAAAATTGGTGCACACGAGCTAATTTTTAAATCAAATTCTTGGAACTTTAATGCAAATAAACCTGTTCATGGATTATTGGGTATTAATGGACAAGATATGTTCCTAAAAAGTGCGAACACTAAATGGTTAACAGATGTTAGTATGCAAGTGGGTGTTCCATCTAATAATGTATTAGATGGAACCTTTGTAAAATTACCTGTTGCTATTACATACGCTGCAAGTAATGGTAGTGATGTCGATAATGCAATTCCTAATACAGGATTATCAAATGAATCTATACCACAGACACTATATGCTGTAATGGGTAGAGTTCAATTTCATAAACTTTCAGGAAGTGATCTTAGTGGTGTTCTAAGAGTGTTTGATGACAAATTAGAAGATATAACGGAGAAAATAACTGGAAATGTTGTGCTACCATAAACACACATTATTACTGCGGAAGACAATGGAAACGTTTTTAATCCAAATTCCATATCCATTTATGTGGGTGATAGTATTACATTTCAAAAACAAAGCGGAACGCACCCGGTAGTATTTAATTCTGTTCCTGCTACAGTAACTGCTAATTTATATGGTGGAACAGCTACGTATACTACACCACCATTTACTGTTTCAGGAAGATATGAATATTATTGCCAATATCATGGTAATAGTAATGGCAATGGTATGTCTGGTGTAATTAATGTTGTTTAAATAATCCAACAAAAGCCTTATTGGGGATTTAAGGGGATTTGCCCGCTTACTTATATCGTATTTAAAACCCTATAAATCTCTTCATTAGTAAATCTGCGGGGGTTAGGGGGTGCCCCCCTACTTAGGGCATAATTTTCCAAAGCATCCCAGTATTTATAAAAATCATCATTGTTCCATTTTTCAAATCCATTTTTTTTTAGATTATCTTGGAATATTTGAATTCTCAATAATTCTATTTTCATGTTAATATATGGTTTATATGTAATGGGGTTTCGTTTTTTAGCTTTATTCCAAAACTCATTACTATATAAATTTCTTGCCCAATACATATAAAAAATATCATCAAAGATATTATAGGTTGTTTTATCTATTTGAGATAAATTAATAACATCGTATATATGTCTACAATTATATACAATCTTTAATATTAAATCACTTGGTAATGAATAAAACATATATTATATAAATATATTTTTTATTATATTTGTTTTAATTACTTTTGTATAATATAAAAAAAATGATATATTAATACATTGTCCACCGTTTATAACCATATTTTGGATTAAATTTTTTATCTGGTATCATTTTTGATGATTTTTGCTTATAAAAATGATTATCATTGGGATCTATATTTGTATTAAAATTATTTACATGTATAAATTCATTTTCAATTATATAATTTAAATTTTTTATATCATTATAATTATCTGAATCCGATTTATATCTCCAAATATCTTCTTTGGATGAAAGTTTTGTTAAGCTATCATTAATATGAATTATATTATGATCACAAATGTTAAAAAATTGACTTCTATTTATTTGTATATTTGCATCTAATACTCTTTTTTGCATTAAATTATCTTCTAGTCCCCATCCCCAATAATTTGGAAATCCGCCAGTTTTTTCAAAATCTAGCCCTTTTATTGAGAAAATACCACCTAATGCGAATTTAAATCCGTAAAAATGTTTAACAGAACCAACAGTAGTATCATAATTTAATAGATTTTTTTTATATGGAATTGTATCTATATCATTAAATATAAATGTAATATTTTGATAGTGTGAAGGATACATCTTTTTCATGGCTAAAAATCCAATATTTTTAATAGCACCTCTATTAAATGGTTTATTATCACACTGATGAACAAAAAAAATTTTGTAATCTTCTTTTGGTAAATCCTCTAATATATATTTCATATATATATCAAAATGATTTTTTTGTGCTTCTCTATTTCTGTATGGAACAATGAAAATTTTTGTAGGAATACTCATTAAAATAATAAAATATTAAAATATTAAATATTTTATTTAAGAATATTTTGCAAGAATTTTTGTTGGTATTAATTCAATATTTAATTGTTCTAATTTTTTATAACATTTATTAATAGTTACTTCACTAATTTCACTAACAATATTTACATTTTTTTTACAGACATTTAAATTACATAATTGTGCAACATAATAAACAATTCCCGCGGCAATTGAATGTGGTGTATTTTCAGGAATTAAATCATTCTTTTGTATTTTTGTTGCGATAAATTTACAAACCATAGTTAATTCTGTATTAATTCCTAATCTACTGCAAAAACGTTCTATAAATGATAATGGTGTTGTTGTGCAAAATGACGTTTTATCTGCATTATTCATAGAAGTTTCAATATCATTAATTATTGAAATTGCATTTTTACATCCTTTGGTTGCACTAGTATTATCTAAAATAAACATTGTTGCAATTTCTTTTGCTGTTCTTGGATAATTATTAATTCTACAAGAAACATATATTGTTGCTGCAATAATACCATCTCTATTACATCCTCTAAATGTTTTTGCTTCAGAAATTTTTTTATGATATATAACAGCATCATCGATAATCATTTTAGGTATTCCTGCATTTTGAGCCAAAATGGTAATTCTTTGAAATTCATCATAACGGGATTTTTCTTTATAAGGCATAGATTGCCAATCGGTATAACGTCTAATTTTTCTCATTTCGTATGATGATTTCAATGGACATATAACTTTGCATCCATATGAAGATTCCTTTAGTAAAGGATTTATAGGCATTCCACAACGAGTAGGATCACTACTGTTGTTATCATCAGCTCCATAATATCTCCATTCACAACCTTGGTCAAGGATATCTTTATAAATAATTCCACATGTCGAATTAGTACAGGCCATAAATCCTTCATCAGTAATAATAAGTATAGATTTACAACAATCACACAATTCTCTTTCTCCAGATTGCCGATATATACATTCTATAGAATTTTCATCAGAGTTAGAATTTTTTATTTCACTATCAAACATATTCCATATATCCTTATTAAGCACCGAACGTTTAATTTTTTTTGTTTTGGTCGAATCATTCATATATAATTATATATATGCATAAAAGATTTTATTCAATTTTATGTATTAATAATTAAATAAAATAAAATTAAAATTATATTAATATATGATTTATCTATATTAATATATATAATAAATATGGGAAATGGTATCTCACAAGAAAATAGTAAATTTAAATATTCATTGGAACATGCTGTAAATTATACAGCCTCAAAATTAATTCTACAACAAAATTTTAAAGATATGCTAAATTTGGCTGATCCAAAATACTGTGATAATTTAGTAATTTTAACATCTGAAATATTTAATAAATATTTACACAGTTCAGATATTAAATATCTAGCTCAAAAAACTGGAGTGCCATCAGAAGTTTATAAAAATGAAAAAATAATTGCATTTAAAAAACCAGCTGATAGATTTGATGTTAAAAATAAAACAATAAAAAAAAGAATGTGTATAGGTCTTGCAAAACATTATATAGAAATAGCGAATTTATTTGCTGCTATTGCTACAACTCTTAATCCAATTTATAGTTATAAAGATTTGAGTGGTAATAAAATAGAAACAACATTAGTGAATAAAGCAGAAATTCCTAAAGAGGTAGATGCAAGAATTAAAAGGAATAATTTATGTAGCAATCGATTAAATATTCTTAAGGGTAGCCAAGGATCAAATAAAAAATCAGAAATGACAATAAATCCAAAATTTTGTTCAATGAATAATGAAAATTTAGAACAAGAACCAGGAATACCTGAGCTTAAAAATCTTTACTATGATAAGTATGATTATGATACAGGTAAATTTAATGGAATGACAAATGAAATGTCTAAAATATATCAGACGGATGTTGAAACCTTATATAAAGTATTTAGTGGAAATGATGAAATTCCAAAAGATGAAATTACTGGGGCCCCATTAATTACCAAATTTAGTGATATTAAATTAAAAAATTTTTATAATAGTCAGGGGTGTGTAAGTGATTTATATAATAAACCAGTTACTGGCTCTGTATCTGAATTTCTTTTTAAGAAATATGCAGATAATATTAAAAAATTAGTTTCTACAATTAAAGTATATCATGATAAATTGCTAGATATTTTAAAACAAGAATTATTTGTTTATGGTTATGTTAATCCTGAAATTGAAAACGAATTAATAATTAATCCTAATTTAACTAATGAGCGTTTGAAAAAAATAATGGCTGATACTAGAAAAATTATAATAGATTTATATATTTATTGTGAAAAAAGTTTTGTTGATGGTCTAGAAATTTATGAAAAAATTGTTAAAAATCAGTTATTAATTACAACTGATTCTCAAATAAATAATCTATCTAAAGAAATAGAATCAAAAAAACACAATACCAAAGTAGATGCAGCAACATCTCCTAATACTGATTCCGATTCAAATGTATTATCTGATTCAAATCAATTTTCAGATTCAAATCAATTTTCAGATTCAAATCAATTTTCAGATTCCTCTGATACTAATGATTCACAAATAAATACATCTACACAAGTCTCTCTTAACAATTCAGATAAAGAATATTTATCTCAAAGAGTGATACCCGATATATCAGGAAATATATTAAAAACTACTCGTATAAATATACAACCATTGACAGATGTTCAAAATAAATCTTCTGGTATAAATTTTAATTTATCAAATGGGAAAACACTTTTAGCTCCGGCAGGAGCGAATACTGGAGGTAATTTCACTAAAAAAAATAAAAGAATATCTAAAAACAAAAATAAATATAATAAATATCGTAATTCACAAAAAAAATAATACCTATAAATATTTAGCAATAATTTTGAAGCAATACTTTCAATTTATATTTTTTCTTAATAATATATATAATGGCTCTTAGAAAAAGAAGTTTAGCTACTCGTAGACGTTCTTACCGACGATCTGTAAAGAAATCAAAATGCAGAGGTCTTAAACCCCTTGCGTGTAACGCAGTTGATAATTGCAAAACAGTTAAACGCGGAAGACGTTCATACTGCCGTAAAGTAAAGAATCGTCATCATCGTCGCTCGGTCCGTAAGCATTAAATTATTTTTTATTTAAATTATTTGTAAACGAATGAAGTATGTCATTATTATAAATTAATTGACCACTTGGTTTATATGAATTTATTTCTTTTGTATCATTATTTTTTTCTTTATTTTTAACGCTACTTTTTAATAATAATACATCTGGATTGTCTTGTTCAGATTTATTATCAGTCTTTTCTGAAGAATCATTTTTTAATACATTACCATATCCGTCTATAACTACGCCAGTTTTTTTTTTAATTTCATTTCTAACATAATCAGGAACCCAATGAGACCATGAAATAAACAACAAATTAGGATGAGTATATCTTATTTTAAATCCATTATCTTGTAATTTATTAATAACATAAGCGATACATGCGGCAACATCAAATTTTGGCACACCAATCATCATTTCTGGAACAATAAACCAACAATGTTGTTCCGTTAATTGTAATCGTGATGTTGTTTTAATTTTATTATGGATTCGATTTAGAATAGTATTATAATTATATATAGTTGACATATCGTGTAATTTTTTTTTCTCATACAATTCATCTAAATTAATTTTCTCGTTATAATTTTCTGGATCATCAACAGTAAAAATAGTATTCATTAATAAATATACTAGAAAAAAGTTATTAAAAAATTACATTAATAATATAATAATTATTATGACTATTAAATATTTAGTTATTGGTGGTGGTGGTGGTGGTGGTTATTCTATATATGGTGCTATGAAATATTTATGTAAAGAAAATTTTTGGAATATAAATGATATTAAAATTATATATGCAACATCAATAGGAGCTTTAATAAGTGTATTTATTAGTCTAAAATATGATTGGGAATCATTAGATGATTATTTAATTAAACGACCATGGGATAAAGTAATTTCATTAAAGCCAATGAATGTGTTAAATATATTGTCAAAAAAAGGAATGTTTGATATTGATTTAATAAAGGACGTTTTAAATCCTTTATTAACAGCTAAAGAATTATCTGAATCAATAACCTTGAAAGAATTTTATGAATATAATAATATCGAAATTCATATGTATACTGTTAATATAAATGAATCATTACCTACAAAAGTAGATCTTTCATATAAAACCCACCCAGATTTAGAGTTATATAAAGCTGTTGCGATGTCCTCAGCATTTCCAATTATTTTTTCACCAATATATGATGGTAGTGGTTGTTATATAGATGGCGGGGTATTAAATAATTTTCCATTAAATGATACTATTAATAATTGTATTAATGAAAATAATAATTCCGATGAAATATTAGCATTTAAGGTTTCGTCTAAACATAAAATTCCTAATATAATAAATAATTCTACTTTAATTAATTATATATATAGTTTGATGGATGGATTACGAAAATTAGTTTCAACTGAAAATTATCAGCGTGAAATTAAAAATATAGTAGAGTGTAAATTAGATAGTAATTATTTTTATGATTGGAAAGAAGCCGTTGTGTCTGAAACTACAAGAACAAATATGATAAATATTGGAATGAAATATGGTGAAGAATTTATGAATAAGTAACATTACTTGCTTTTGGTTTAAGAATAAATGATTGACGATGGGTTTTAATCTTATGAAGTATAGGTTCAGTATTGAGTGTAAGTTATATTAATTTGGGTAAATGATTTATTGATAGATTATTATAAAATGTTTTAAGTATAATGTGTAAGAGTTATTTCTTTTATAGGACTGAATTCAAAAATTGAATAAGAGTATCTTCATCTGGTTTAGCATCATAATCATATATTTTATTATCATAAACTAATTTAATTGTAGGATAGCCGTTAACTTTGAATTTATCCGCTAAATTAGTATCTTTATCACAATCTATTTCCTTAAAGACTATATTTATTCCTTTAACACTACCTTGTGTTGTATCTTTTAATTTTAGCCATTCTGGTTGAGCTTTTTTACAATGTGGGCACCAATTTGTGTAAAAGAAGTATAGTGTAGCATTTTTTGGTATAATATTATCAGAATCATCTGTTTGGTCTAAAGATACAAATTCATTATTATCAACATATTTTTTATTTAATTTTGGTTGAACAATAGTTCTATAATAATATATTGCTAGTCCTAAAAATATAGTGGTTATAATAAATAATATTATGACTAGTTTTTTGTCTCGTAATATATCAAATAGTGTATTTCCCTCTTTATATAAGAAATCAAAAAAAGATGATGATTTATCTGGCATATATAATATCATAAATGAAATTCTATAATAATATAAACGTATAACTATGTTAATATTAATAGTAAATGCTTTTTAGAAAATATAACGGTGAATTAGTGGAAATCAATATTAATGATTTTTTAACAGATACTGATTATTATAAGGAAATAATGGGTATAAAATATGAATAGATTCTTTTTCTTTAACTTTTATCTAAATATAATATAGTTATGAATAAAACAATAAAAAATAGTGAAACAAAATCAAAAAAAAAGAAAGTTTTTAGTAAAAAACATTATTCAAGTGGTGATGGAATGATGACATCTATTTGGGGTCCAAACATGTGGCATTATTTACATACCATAAGTTTTAATTACCCAGTCAAACCAACACTTGAAAATAAAAAATACTATAAACAATTTATATTAAATTTACAATACACATTACCGTGTAAATATTGTAGAATTAATTTAAAAAATAATTTCAAAGTTCATCCACTAAAATCGTGTCATTTAAAAGATAGAGAGAGTTTTTCTAAATATATATATAGATTGCATGAAATTGTAAATAAAATGTTAAATAAAAAATCAAATTTGACATATTGTGATGTAAGAGAGAGATATGAACATTTTCGCTCTAGATGTATAAATGATAAAAAAAAGTTACAAAACCAAAATAAATTATTTAAATTTAAAAAAACTAAAAAGAAAAAAGAAAAAGGGTGCACTGAACCATTATATGGTAAGAAAGCAAGATGCATAATAAATATTGTCCCACAGGAAAAAAAAGGAAAAACATTAAAGATAGATAGTAAATGTATTAAGAAATTTAAAAAAAGTGGTTAGTTTTAATTTTATACTATTTGTCTGATAGAAGATAATGGTGAAGTTTTTTTCTACTTTAAAAAAAAATATTAATTTAATACATTTTAATGTATTAAATTAAATAAAATAAATTACTTTTTTAAAATATTAGAAAAAACTTAATGTTTGCGCGATTTTTTGTGTTTGCGCGATTTTTTGTGTTTACGAGATTTTTTGTGCACAGATTTACGATATTTGCGGCTCCCGCCCTTGTGTGATTTGGGACTGCGTCGTTTTTTGTGAGATTTCATTTTACGAGAGTGTGATTTACGATGTTTACGTCCTTTGTGTGATTTGGGTGATTTGCGTGATTTGCGTAATTTGCGTCCACCTTTGCGAGATTTGCGAGATTTGCGAGATTTGTGAACACGGGATTTGCGTCCTTTTCTATGACTTTTACCGTGTTTACGTCCTCCTTTCATTAAAGTGAAGGTCTCTTCTTTTTCGGGATCTTCTGTGTGTGCTGACATTATATATTATATAAATAAAATAATCTTAAAAAATAGAATTACTAAAATTATACGAACAATTATTCTGCTAAATAATTGTGAATTAAATTATCTTTATTTGAATTTCTAATTTCTCCACTTAATAATGCTTGTTCATACATTTTTCTTATAACATCAGATGGCGCATTGCTTCCAGATTTGAGTAAATTATGTCTTTTTAAATAACTTTTCATATCTGAAAGTTTTGATTGCCCTAATAAATTATGCTCTTTACTAATTTTTTTTCGAGTTTCTGAATTTTTAATCAATACAGAAACTTTTCTTCCTCTTTTTCCTAAATAATATTTTAGTGTTGTTGTTTTTGGATAAATCGGGTTAAAATTTCCTAAAGTATTTATATTTTCTTCTATTGGAGAATCAGTTGATTTTTTTAGAGTTTTATTTTTCCATTCTCTATATGTTGGCATCGTTCCATTTTTTAAACATCCATATTGTGGTATATCTGATTTTGTATCTAGTATTGTATCTGATATTGTATTAGATAATATAGGTTCTTGAATATTTGATGTTGTTGGTTGTTGAATATTTAATGATATATTTGGTTCTGATATCGCTAAAGAATCTGTATTATTTACTAAAATTTCCTTGTTATAATTTTTTTTTTTTTTTTTTGAAGATAATTCTTTTAAAAAATTAAGTGAAGCAGTAAATTCATCATCTATTCCAATAGATTTATTTTCGGTTCTTTCATCTGATATAGATTGGAGGTTAGCATTACTTTTATTATTTAATGAATTAACCTCTTTTGTTTCATTAGAAATTATATTTGTATCTACTGTTGTATTACTTTTTTTTGTTCTACTAATTTCTTTATTATATTTATAATTTTTAATTTTGGCAAGCAAATCATTTTTTAATTTATTTGGTTTTATTGGTTTAGAATTTTTAAGCGTTTTATTTTTTACTTTTTGAGAAGTAATAGTAAATAATTCAGGATTTATTTTAATTGGTTTAATTTGTGATTGAGACTGAGACATTTAAAATAATATATTATAAATAAGTTTAAAAAATCACGCACAAAAATTCCTGATTACGCTAAAATTAATTATACATTGAAAATATTGTAGAATCTACTTTCTCTTTTTCGTGAATATGCATTTTAAATAATTCAAATCCTTTTTCTAAATCTATTTTTGTTATAATTGTTTTTTCTTCTGGTGGTTGACAAAATACTCGTCGACTATGTGCTATTTTAGTTTTTAATAATAAAATTTCCATATCGCGCCCATAATATGGAAATGAATTTATATTATCTTGAAAAAATTTAATATTTATATCTGTATCTATGTTGATTTTCCAATTTATGTCATTAACTTTTTTAATAAAAATTTTATTTAAATCCTCTGCAGTATATTTATCTGTCTTAAATACCCAAGGAAATCTAGATTTTAAACCTTGATTGTAACTAAAAAAACAATCATTTAATTCTTGTTCATATCCAGCAATAATTACCATTAATTTATCTTTATTATCACTTAAGGCTTCACATAATGTATCTATACATTCTTTTGCAAAACTATCGCGTTTTTCAGAATTACCAAGTGCATATGCTTCATCAATAAACAATACTCCACCTAATGATTCTTCTATAACATTTCTAGTTTTTATAGCGGTTTGACCTAAATAACCAGCTATTAAATCTGAACGAACAACTTTTTTGAAAGTTCCACCTTTTAATATACCTAAATTAGTAAATATCTTTCCTATTATTTTAGAAATTTCAGTCTTACCAGTTCCTGGCGAACCATATAAAACAGTATGCATATAATCGATTCCACTATTTAAATGTAGATCTTGTAAATAAAAAAGTATTTGATCTAATATATTAATTTTAACATTGTAAAGTCCAATCATATTATTTAATTCAATTAATAAATTTTTAATTTTGTGTATTCTTTTGAGATCAATATTATATTCAATATTAGATATAATAGGAAAATCATCTAATAATTGAATTAAATCGTTTAAATTATTAATCTCTCTAGTAATAATAATTTTTTCTCTTTTAATAATTAACTTTTTTGGAATATCTATATTTTTTAATATATTATGAATAAAAGGATCTGTGTTGTATAATGAATAATTTTGATTTATTAAATTTATTATTTCTCTCATATTTTTCTTATTTTTAATAAGTCCTTTTTTAATTATTATTTCATTATTTGGTTTAAAATCTAACTTTTCTTTTAATTTACTCATTGTAATTTATTGTTATTAATTATTTTAAACCATTTTTAAATTTTATATTTAATTTAAAGATAAATTGAAATGTATAAATAAATAATGAATATAGGCAAAATCATGAATAAAACTGATAAAAGTTCTATGGCAGATAGTTCTGAAGATTTAGAAGCACCATGGACAATAATTAATGCCTATTTTTCAAAAGAACATTTACAACAATTAGTCCGACATCAGATTGAATCTTATAATGATTTTATAACTCGACAAATTCCAAATACGATTGATATGTTCAATCCGGTGTTAATTTGTTCAGAACATGATTATGATAAAGATTCTAATAAGTACCGGCTTGAAATATTAATTACTTTTCAAAATTTTGGTATATATAGACCACAGATACATGAAAATAACGGAGCAACAAAGTTAATGTTTCCACACGAGGCAAGGTTACGTAATTTTACATATGCTTCAAATATGACATTAGATATAAATATAAAATATATTATTAGAAGTGGTAATATGTTAGAAAATATTCAGACTATATATAAGACTTTACCAAAAATTCATATAGGGAAAATTCCAATTATGTTGCGATCAACTGTATGTGTATTAACCCATTATAAACATATATCACCAGACTCAACTGGTGAATGTAAAATGGATCCTGGTGGATATTTTATAATTAATGGTTCTGAAAAAACATGTTTAGCTCAAGAACGAGCAGCCGAAAATATAATATATTGTTTTAATGTATCAAAAAATAATACTAAATGGAGTTATATTGCGGAAATAAAGTCTGTTCCAGATTGGAAATGTATATCTCCAAAGCAAATAACTATGATGATTTCTTTAAAAAATAATGGCTATGGTAATGGTATTTGGATTCAAATACCGCGTATTAAACAACCAATCCCTTTAATTGTTCTTTTTAGAGGATTAGGTATTATTTCAGATAAAGAAATTTGTGAAAAAATTGTTTTAGATATTAATAATCCAAATAATAAAATATTTATAGATAATTTAAAAGCATCAATTGTAGAAGCAAATAATTATATTGATTATGAGTCGTCTATAAAATATATTACTTCTCAAGTAATATATAATCCTTTAAATATGGATAAAGAAAGTGGTCTTTCTAAAAAGAGGGAATTTGCGTTAGATGTATTAAAAAATGATTTATTTCCACATTGTCGTAATAAAATACAACAAATACATTTACTTGGATATATGACATTAAAATTATTGAAGTGTAGTATGGGATTTATTAGTTGTGATGATAGAGATTCATACTTAAATAAACGTATTGATTTAACTGGAACGTTATTAAATAATCTTTTTAGAAATTATTTTAATAAATTAGTAAAAGATATGCAAAAACAAGTAATTCGAGAAATTAATAATGGTTCATGGAAGTCAAATGAAGATTATAATAATATTATAAATCTTACAAATATCTATAAAATAGTAAAATCAACAACAATTGAAAATGGATTTAAAAGAGCTTTAGCGACAGGTGATTTTGGTATTAAACAAAATAGTAGCAATAAAGTCGGTGTTGCTCAAGTTCTTAATAGATTAACTTATATTTCAAGCCTGAGTCATTTAAGACGTGTTAATACACCAATTGATAAAAGTGGAAAATTAATTCCGCCAAGAAAATTACATAATACTACATGGGGATTTTTATGTCCAGCTGAAACTCCAGAAGGCGCACCGGTTGGTATTGTAAAAAATATAAGTTATTTGTCTACAGTAACAATTAATTCTAATAGTGAACCATTGCATGAATATATTTTAAATGAAATTATTCCATTAGATAAAGAACCAGATATAAAAAATTTAGAGATATATGTAAAAGTATTTATTAATGGTGCGTGGGTAGGTATCTCCAAAGATCCAGTTAATTTATTTGAATCATTAAAATTAAAAAAATACAAAGGAATTATTAATATATATACTAGTATAATTTTTGATTATAAGAACAAAGAGATAAAAGTATGTAATGATGCTGGACGATTAATTCGCCCAGTATTTAAAGTTTATAATAATAAAATTTTAATTACGAAAGATATAATTTCTAAAATACAAGAAGAAAAACTAGAATGGGATGATTTACTATGTGATTGTAGAATACCTGAATCTGTAATTGAATATATAGATCCATTAGAGCAATCATTTAGCATGATTGCATTGAATAATAAACAATTAAATGACCAATCCTCTAATTTTATTTATAGATATACACATCGAGAAATTCATTCTAGTACGATTTTTGGTATTTTAGCATCATGTATTCCTTTTCCTGAACATAATCAAGCTCCTAGATTGACATATCAGTGTGCTATGGGTAAGCAAGCAATGGGTGTTTATGTAACTAATTATATTAATCGAATGGATAAAACAGCTTTTGTTTTATCATATGGAATGCGTCCATTGGTTGATACAAGGTTAATGAATATTATCAATTTAAATAAAGTGCCATCTGGATGTAATGTAGTAGTTGCTATTGCTACACATAGTGGTTATAATCAAGAAGATAGTATTCTATTTAATAAAGGATCAATTGATCGTGGATTATTTCAAGCTGTAATATATCACACAGAGAAAGATGAAGATAAAAAAATGAATGGAGATCAAGAAATACGTTGTAGACCAGATCCAACAAAAACTAAAGGTATGAAATTTGGTGATTATAGTAAAGTAAATGATAATGGAGTTATTCCAGAAAATACAATTGTTAAAGATAGAGATATCATTATTTCTAAGATTATTCCAATTAAAGAAAATCGCAATAATCATACAACAGTAATTAAATATGAGGATCAGAGTCGAATTTATCGCGCACAAGAAGAAACATATATAGATAAAAATTACATAGAACATAATGGTGATGGTTATAATTTTGCTAAAGTGAGAATAAGATCCTTAAGAAAACCAGTAACAGGTGATAAATTTAGTTCTCGTCATGGACAAAAAGGCACTATAGGAAACATTATTCCAGAAGAGAATATGTTATTTACTGAAGATGGTATTCGACCTGATATAATTATTAATCCACATGCAATTCCTAGTCGTATGACAATTGGACAATTAAAAGAAACACTTTTAGGAAAAGTTCTTTTAGAATTAGGTTTATTTGGTGATGGAACAAGTTTTGGAGAATTAGATATTAAAGATATTTGTAAAGAATTGCAAAATATAGGTTATGAATCAAAAGGAAATGAGGTATTATACAATGGTTTAGATGGAGAACAAATTCACTCTAGTATATTTATAGGACCAGCCTTTTATCAAAGATTAAAACATATGGTTATAGATAAGCAACATAGTCGCAGTATTGGACCAATGGTAAATTTAACAAGACAACCTGCTGAGGGCAGATCACGTGATGGTGGACTAAGATATGGTGAAATGGAAAAGGATGCATGTGTAGCACATGGTATATCTAGATTTAATAAAGGCCGTATATATGATGCATCAGATTCATTTAATGTTAATGTTTGTAAGAAATGTGGATTAATAGCAGCATATAATAATGATTCACATATCCATTATTGTAAAACATGTGATAATAGAACTGAATTTAATTATCTTGAGTTACCCTATTCGTGTAAATTATTATTTCAAGAATTAACGACAATGAATATTGCTCCTCGCATTATGACTTAATAATATAATTTATTATTTGTATATTAATATTTTTATATATATTAATATATAAATGACTAGTCAAAGAGTATTTTTAGGTGGAGGCGAAATGGGAATTTCTCCTAATCCAACACAATTAGTTCCTTTTAATAGATCATTATCAAGACATATTTTACGCAGAGGTCTTGGTAGTATTCCTAGTAGCTTTCCAAATTCAAGTAATTCTCCATTTAGAGTAGTTTTTAATACTAATGTAACTAATCCAAAAAAAGTTAGTGATAGTTCAGAGTATACACGTTTTAAAAAATTACAATCTATAAAACGTACATATAATAATCCTAAACTTTAGATAATATAAATTTTTACTTAATTTTTACGATTTTTATTTGCATTATAACATACATATATAGCAAATAATATTAATGTTGTAAAATAAATATAATTAAAAACTTGAACATTATTTTGCAAGTTTTTAAATTTTTCTATATTTTCAAAGGCTTCTCTAGCACCATTACAATTTTTATTAGTTAAAGGATTTTTTTTATTAGGAAACAAACATGGATCTAATCCTTTAATATCACTGGTTGTTACATATTTTGATTCTTTTCTATGATAATTATTTTCATCAACAGTATCCATTGTAATTTTCATACAATCAGGATTAGTCCCCGTCATAAATGCTTTAAAAATTGCTAAAGGATTTAAATCTCCTAAATTGCTAAATGTTCCTGGAATTAATCCTTCAAATGAAGTAAATTTTGTATCTAAAGCAGATGAAATAAATGGTATACTTCCATCTGGAATATTATTTATATATAACGATCTATTAACTTGTTTTCCTGTATTTATGTCTCTACATTCAGCTCCTGTTTGTAGAAAAAATTTATTTCCTAAAGGCCCATTAACTTTTGAGGCTTTTCCTCCTCCTTGCACCAATAATTTCACGTATGATATTAACCCTTTTACATCTCGTCCCATTGCATCCAAACTACCATCCGCTGACATACCAATTTGTGATGGTGTTTTTATTTGTTTATAATATGAATAATCTGGTCCAAGAACACGTTGTTCCAAATCATTCAAATCATGTAATACATCTTTGAAAAAATTACTCATACTATATTAAATATATATAATTTTAATTTACTTGTTATAATCCTTTTATTGTTGGTAATGTTCCGGCTGGTATCTTACCATCTTTGTCTAGATTAGAAGTAACACCCTGTAAATCATTACCAAATTCGCCACTACTTATTTTATAACTAGCATCTGTAATTTGATCACTGAGATTAATCATTTTAGTTTTATTAATGTTTAGTTGATCCTCATTCTTTTTAACTTGATTTCTTAATGTATTTATTTTATTAGATTGTGCTTCCAATGATGAATTTGTGTTTCTTTTTAAAGTTGACAATTGTGATAATAGAGTAGATATGTTCGCCGTATTTGTTTTAGCCAAAATAAGAGGATCATCTGTAGAACTTGTTTTTGCTAAAATTATTTCAGGATCTTCATTTAAACAATCACTTCCGTGTTTTTGCAAGCTTTCTATTAAATTATTATTACAAAAATAGTGAAGTGTTAATATTAATAGTAATAATAATATGATTATTAACATATATATTATTTGTATAAATTATTATTTTCTATAATATCTATATATGTCTTCAGTAGTATGTCACAATTCAAAATTTAGGCCATGTTATAAAACATGGAAATCTGCTGAAAATACTTTAAATTCTGCAGTTCCAGGAAATTCTTATCCAGTTATAGATATAACTAATTTGAATGTTCCACTTAAGATGAAAAATGCAAATCCAATAAAACATTGGCGCAAGCAATTAATGCCAAATAATAATCGGGCTAGTAATAAAGTAAGTATAGATCAAGTATTACGACCTGGTGGATCAGTTCAATTAAAAAATAATAATGGTTATTCCGATTGTTCACAGACAATGAAAACATATATTAAAAGTAACACTAATATTAATTGTTGTCCTGATGATGAAACATTAAATCAAAAACAAAAAACTAGACGATCACTATCATCATCAACAAATATTAGAAAGGTTCAGGGTGAAAGTGCGAGTGACACACCATATTATACATCACATAAAGCTTATCTACAAAGTAGAGTTAAATTATATGATCAAAGAATAAAGGTAACAAAAACAGAAGAATCATCGATTACTTCACCAGAATTTACAAGTGTATATCGCAATCAAAATCCAAATTGTAATGATAATGGATTTGTAACAGTTATTTATAAACCAAATAATAGCAAATTTAAACAACAAGGGGCTGTTTCTGGTGGTTTACGTATTGCAAAATTAAATAAAGATACAATAAACAAAAATGCAGAGAGTTTTAGAAGAGATTGGGGTCAACAAGGTGTAAATGCTGCTAAATATAGTGGAAATTATGAAGCTCCATTTTTTGCTAAAAATAAATTTGAAAATACATCATGTGTTAATAAGAAATTAAATAGTTATAGAAAATATTCTGGTGGTGTTGGTCATCATACTATTTGTCCAACCGATAACGGTGGTGATACTCCTACTATTGGTGATACTCCTACTATTGGTGATACTGCTCTTTGTGATGCTGCTAGAAAGGCAGCATTAGCTGCTCGAGCTGCTGCTGTTGCTGCGTCGCGGGCTGCTGATGCTGCCTTTCGTGCCCCGCGTGCCGCGCGCCCGTCGGCGGCTGCTGATGCTGCTGCTGCAGAATCAGCTGCTGATGCTGCTGAAGCTGCTGCTGCTGCTGCTACTGATGCTGCTACTGATGCTTGTGGTGCTGCTGATGATGCTGCTGCTGCTACTGCTGCTCGAAGTGCTGCTACTGCTGCTCGAAGTGCTGCTGATGCTACTAATACTGCTGCTGGTTTTGCTCGAGCTACTGGTGATACTCCTGCTGCTGCTGCTGCTGATGTTGCTGATGTTGCTGCTGCTGATGCTGCTACTGCTGCTGATGCTGCTACTGCGGCTGCTTCTGCTATTGCTTCTGGCTCAGGTTCTGGCTCAGGTTGAGGCTCAGCTTCTGGTTCTGCTTCTTCTGTTGAATGATCCTAATAATCTTAATACTGGTGATATAATGGCGCCGTAGCCGTCGCCGCCTTAATGATAGTAATTAGTAAACTTAAATCTTATATAAAATCTTTATTAAAGATAAAACAACTCAAAACAGCTTGTTAAATTAAATATAATATAATTATTAAGATAATTGACGATATAATTAATATACAACTATTAGAATAATTTTTTTTTAAATAATAAAACCAAACCTCAAAAAACCAAAAATCTTTTATCATAAATGTATCTATTTCTTTATAACCCTTTTTTTCATAATATTCTTTAACGCCTTCCCCACTAATAACAACAATGCCATAGAGACCATTTTCCATAGTTTTTTTTTCTGCGCGTGCTAAAAGTCCACTACCAATTCCTGTATGCTGACATCCATGTTTATCAAAACTACTAACTGCTGTAGTATCTCCATATACATGTAATTCTCTTATAAGACCTCTTTTTTTCAAAATTTCAAATTTGGTCATATTATTTTTTTCTTCTACAATTCGTAACCTAATAAATCCAAATAATGCACGTTCATCATAACTTTCATAACTAATAAAATAATCAGTTCCTTCATTAGCATAATATTGCATAGTACAATATTTTGCAGGTTTATTATAATATTTACTATGACGTCCAATTTCACGAGCTCTAATATCATTTGAATAAACATTATCACTATCTAATAATTTATCAACCATTTGTCTCATATTAGCAATATCATTACCACCCTCAACATAAACAGAACATGGAATATCTCTAATAACACGTGGCAATCTAACCCACTTTGGACAAGTTTCCATACTATACCTAACAACATCAATTAACAATTGTGGATCTTTATCAAAATATGGTACATATTTTCCTGCTTCATACCATTTTTTAATAACAGTCCAAGGAACAGTTTGACATGGATAAACTTTCATTTGATCTGGACAAACAATATTATAAACATAATCAAACATTGCTTTATCAATTTCAGGTGAAGCATCAGGTAAATCAGGCATAATATGAATATCAATCTTAAAGCAATTATCTTTTAAATATTTCATAGCCCATAAAAG
>MDTE01173853.1_pt1 | contig 18978 bp, 23 predicted proteins | sample 811231 | NCBI WGS metagenome assembly MDTE01 (sample SAMN05326651, study PRJNA326480) | marine metagenome | isolation source: seawater | place: Indian Ocean: Red Sea | collected 2010 | reverse complement strand
GGAAGGTCGGTCATCGATGATGTCTTGGAAATGACGGAGGAGTTCAGAGAAGTCTTGCCAGTCACCCGTCACCGAGGGGTCGTGATGCAAACCAACCACGATGGCAGTCGTGTCCCAAATACCGTCACCATCCATGTCGTTGGTGTAGTTTCCATCGCCGTCGCTGTCAACGGTGGGGTCCATGTCGTTGGTGTCCTTGATGAGCGATTCAAACGCTCCGTCGGATTCCTCAATGATCTGGTCAATTCTGTCTTGACTCGGAATCGCATATTCGCCACCCGGAGGTAGAAGATTGCAATCCAAGGCGACAGGTAAGCGGTTGTTTACTCCATGGGTGCAAAGCGATTGATTGAAACGACCGTCAGCAGAATTGATTTCCTTGATGACTTGTGCCGGCGAGAGGACCCACAACACACCGTCGTTTCGTCCATGGTCATCCTTGTCAAAATCCATGCCCCGACTGGTGGAATCGCCCCCGATGTTTCGGTCGTCCCCTTCGATCCAACTGATTTCGTTTAGTATGACTTCGTCAGTGATGTTCGTGTTGTCGTTTGGATTGAACGCATTGGGTGTTTGGATGTAGATGATGGCGAGGTCCGTAGACCATTCTGTGCGAACCTCGAGCAACAACTCGGTGGACGAGGCGCCATCGGGTAGGAAAATTTCTACATCGTCATCGATTTGTTGCTGAAAGGCCATACCTTGTTGCGCAAACACAGCGCTGATCACGACAAACAGGAGAAGCACCGTGCCCGGTGATGCAAGCACTGTGGAATAGAGATTTGAAAGGCGTTGATTGAACCCTTCTTTGAGCGATTCAGCAATTTTGTCCATGGCATGGCGCAGGGCTTCCACGGCAGATGCCCCGCTGTCCATGGTGGGTGGAAGCGATGGTGGGTCAAGAAGCATTCCGCTTCAAGCGCTTCCTGAACACGGTTCAGCAAGCGTCGTAGGCCTCGATGAGGTATTTGGTGATTGGGCTGGTCCAAGCCAATTCACTGACGCCATCTTCGCCTTCAACAGCATAGGCCCGAATGACGTCTCGGACGCGAACATTGCCATCGGAAGAACGGGCAAGGATCATCGCTGCCTTGATGGGTTTGCCGGTGCCGTGAGGATCGTAGACCGTATCAAGCGCTTCCTCGAGGAACCATTCTGCCTTTCCACCGGGCTCGCCCTCGTATGTTTTCTTTGGTTTCTTTGCACCGAACAAACCTCCTGTTTTGGGTTTGGTCTTTGCTGGTGCTTTCTTGGGAGCAGACGTTGTCTTCGCGGCCTTTTTGCCCTTTTTCTCAGAAGTTTTCTTCTCCTTTTCTTCTTTGGGCTCTTCCTTTACAGGAGCAGGTGCTGCTTTCGCGGCTTCTTCTGCTTTTTTCTTGGCATCCGACAACTGGTCTTTGAGGTCTTGAATCTGATCCCTGTAGGATGCAGAGAGGTGCATCAGTGAGGCGCGCATGGCTGCTTCCAGTTGAATCGTCAAGGCCTCTGTTGACATGTCGCTCCATTTCTTCCATTGCAACATCGCGTTGGCATGGATGTCTGAACCGCATTTCGGACAGAAGCTTTTGTTCGGAGGCTGCATGATGGGGATCGATTGCATCGCCTCGCTTGCAGGAAGAACCGCTCCTTGGGACACTTCGAGGAGATGAAGCGTGGCGGTGCGCCCAATGTCCATCGCTTCAGTAAATCGCTTGTTCTCTTTCTCAAAAGCGCCCGATGACTTGAGGTCGGCAAGTTTTGTCCCTTGAGCAGCGAGATCGATGGCTGCATCGGCAGCATCACTCTCCCAAGATGCTTCGCGGAGGGCTGGTGCAACAACGGTTGCCGCTGGCGTGGGGCCCGCCTCCTGTGTTTCGGGCTCATCTCCTGCCGCTGCGATGCCCAATGCAATGGGGTCGGCACCGTCCTCAATTTTCGCAATCATGTCAAATTTTTCAGCCATCGAGAGGTCATCACGGATACGAATGACATCTTTGAGTTGGTTGAGGTCGTGACCCGTTGCCGTGATGGGGCCTTGAGCCGTGAGGTCGTGGCCACAGGAGAGGCAAAATTTGGCCGTGACTTCAACGCCCGCTTCGCATGTCGGACAATAGACCCCGCCCATGGAATGCGTAGGGCAGGGACACTTTTTGAAGGGTGTGTTCCAAATCGCAAGGGAAGGTTGCTTTCTTCATATTGGTGCTCAGACGAACTCAGATGCATCGTCAACGAGTGCCAACATGGTGGTCTGGTCGCAATTGGCGATGATCGGTGCGAGGCGAGGGCCACGTTCAGTCCCCATGAAGACGGCATAGCAGGTCCGGTAGACGTCTCGCATACCGAGGCCACATTGTTCCCCTGCCTGCTTGAAGGCTGCATTGATGCCCTCTGAGGTCCACGGGTTATCTTGAAGGGCGGCATGCAGATGCGGGAGAACATTACGCTGTGCTTCGGTGAGTGACTCAAGCGCCTCCCTGTTGGGCTTGGTCAACATGACAACCCGCATTTCTGCTGGGAAATGGTCTGAGTCAATCCAAGAGCGCATCCGCTTCAGTCGGTCCTGAAGTTGTCCGCTGATGGTTTCCAATCCATGCGATGAACGCAGGCTTGTCCAAACGCCCTCATCATCGGGCTTGATTTGGGCGAGCAGGGCCAGGTGGCGGAAACTCACAGAAGTCGATTGTACTTCGTCGGATTCATGAACGGATGCAAGCGCCAGTGCTGCCTGAGCATCTTCGATTTGCACCCGTTGGCGCCGACTCAACTCATCGTTTGCCAATTCTGTTTCAAAATCCCTGGTGGAAACGCGCTCATATTCGTCTGCAAGCGTGACCAAACCCATTCCAGTATCAAATTCTATAGCCTTGCTGGGTTTTGAATTTGCAATCAAAAAGCGAAGAATTTCAGGCGGCACCAATCGCAGGGTTTCAATGGGGCCAACGGTGTTTCCTGTGGAAGAGGACATTGCGCCCTGACCGCGAAGACTGATCCACTCATAGGTGAGTGGGGCAGGGGGTTCGTGGCCAAAAAAGCGAGCGATTTCTTTGCCTGTGTCGTACGAGCCACCTGCTGCGCCGTGGTCCTTTCCGAACGGTTCACACGTGATGTTGTTGAAGCCCCATTTGGCCGGCCAATCAAGGCGCCATGGGAGTTTTCCTTCGCCTTTGGTGATATCGGATGAACCTGCGTCACCGTTGCTGTCAACCCAATGGACGAATGGATATTCGTAACCTGTCACCGTCAATCCGTCGAGTGAGCCGTTGGTGTGAATTGGTTGCCAAGGAAACCAGTCCTCTGGGAGTTCACGGCTTGAAACGCGTTCGATGATCTCGCGAATCACCTCAGGTTGGTCGCATGCCATTTTTGCAGCAGGGGCAAATTTCCCAGTTTGGTAAGCCTCGAGATTCGGCAGGAGGCGAGGCACAACACCAATTTCCTTGAGCGCCTCAAGAAACGGTGCGAGAAAATGGTCGCCATAGCTCCATCCCTCTCGCTCAAAACGTTCCCAGTCGGGTTTTCCATCGCGGTCTGGTGCAGGAATTGAACCCAATTGGTGGCCGATGAAGGATGCATATTCTTCATCGAGAAACGGGTACACTTTCCGCAACGGGTCAGCGTTGTCCACGACAAAGACCAATTCTGCCTCAAGACCTGCCTTTTTTGCGGCTCGAACGATCATGTCTCCCGTCAGGATTTCTCGGAGATGGCCGATGTGAAACTCTCCGCTCGGCGTGATGCCTGTGGCGACGATGTGATGTGACCCACGTTCAGCGAGACGCTGCGCCATCACGTCACTCCAGTGCATGTTCCCACCTCAAACAGCGACTGCTCGTATCAGGCCCCTGAGGGGAACATCCTCGATTTCGTTCCGCGTTGTTTTGTTCACGAGCACGATGGCGAGGACGACCTCGCCGCCCGCTTCACGAATGGAATGAATGGTCTTGGACATCGTTACACCCGAGGACAACACATCGTCGATGATCACCACTCGTTTGCCAGCGACTTGGCCGTATTTGTTCGAGAGTGAACCGCTTCCAGAACCCTCATCGGTGGTTCGAAACACCGTCATGTCCGATTCAAGGACCCTCGCAACTTCATAGGCGAAGGTGATTCCATTGATTGAAATGCCCACAACGGTATCGATTGAGTCGTAGCCGATCTCCTCGTCAGCGACATCTGCCATAATGGAGCCTACGGCAGCCAAACGGTGAGGGCGGACGCCAAGTGTTCTCCAACCGATGCGGACATCCGTGGGTCGGTCATCGTCTCCAGTATCGCTCAAGAGCCAGGTGATGGTGTCCTGCGACAGCGACAATTCATCGGCGATTTGTTGTGTGTTCAAGCCTTCTTTGCGAAGGTTGGAAGCCAGAACCTTCAGTTCTTCAATGCTCAAGACCATGGTGCTCATCTTGTGCCTATGGATGCATGCACATCAATGCTTTCCTGCCGCCCCGTGCTCGGGGAAAGTCTTGAAGGGATGGAGGGACGGCCAAGGTTCATGGCGGACTTCGATTACGAGTCGTTGCTTGACCGAGCACGGGAGAACATTCCTGAGGAGATTTCTTCCCGTTCACGATGGCGATTACCAGCACCACAAATCATGATCGAAGGTTCAAACACCATTTTTCGAAACTTCAACGAAGTGGTCTCCATGATGGACAGAGACGACAACCATGTCTACCAGTACATTCTCAATGAATTGGGTACGTCTGGTTCAAGGGATGGGCCACGTGCACGTTTCAAGGGACGGATTCCCCCAAAGCGAATCAAAGGGACCATCGCCAATTATGTCAACACCTACATCAAATGCAGTCAGTGCTCTGCCCCTGATACGCATTTCATCAAGGAAGATCGTACGACCTTGCTGAAGTGCCAAGCATGCGGTGCAACTCGCCCAGTCAAACTGTGATCAGTCCATCTTGAGCGTGCAAGAAGGGTCAATGGTTCCACTGGCCAGGTGCTCAAGAACGGCTTCGAGCGTGCGCTCGTCGGTCAGCGAATACCATGTACCCTCGGGATACACGACGCATGTAGGTCCATACTCACAATAGTCAAGGCACCCTGATTTTTGGACTCGAACACCTTCGATGTTTCGTTCGCGGACTGCATGCTTCAACGAACGCATCAATTCCATGCTGCCCTTGGGCGTACACGAGGGCCTTGCTGCCCCCTCCGGGCGCTCGTGGCCGCAAACAAATGCGTGACGCTGAAAACCAGGCTGTTTTCTGCCCTTTGGGTCCTTTGTCATGCATCCACCTCAAGTTGGTTGATGGCTGTTGCGAGGTCGATGTCCAACTGGGTGATGCACTGTCGATCGTGCGTATAGGATTCAATGATCGCATACCCCCAACCAAAATGAAACTCCGCATGGTGTTGCTGAACCTCGCACAATTCGCTTACAGCATCGACGAAGGCCTTTGCTTGAAGGAAATCAGGAAAGGCCCACTCTCGCATGAGGCGCCCTTCAACTTCGCTCCACCCGTTTGGGAGCAACATGCCTTCAACCCCAAAGGTGTGAGTCGTCGTTGCCCTTGGTCTCTTTCTCCACCTTTTCGTGGAGTTTTGAGCGTCGTTTCATGTCCTCGCGTTCGAAAGCGAGCAGTTCCTTATCATCGATGTATGCCGGCCGAGTGTGGGCGACGAGCACCATTTTGACGATGACATCACGTGCGATGAACTGCGATTCCCCTTCTTCGGTGAGGATTTCAAGGCTGTTCTTTCCACTCGAGAGCAAGCGTCCCCGAACAAAAGCATCCTTGGGGTCGGCGAACGCCTGAACATTCAGGTGAACCTCAACGAAGTCGTCGCGACGAAGACCTTCTCGTCGTTCAAGGAGGTCACCAGAGTGAACGGGCACAAGTCCCTCAAGTTCTGGCGAACCCATGTCTTCCCACATTGATTTGGCCCAATTTGGTAGGTCCACGCTTTGCTTCTTCTTCGCCATGTTTCACCTGAGACGACGAGCGTACTTGAACCTCGCCTTCGGGGTTGCACCCCGCTTCCAAACGGATGACTTCTTGAAGTGGGGGCACCGCCCACAAAACGGCTGATGCACGATGAAGGTCTCCTGGCGCACCCTTGGAACGGTCTTGTTGGAGGATGAAATCCTCGACAAAGCCTTCTCCCGCGCCAAGAAAGCAGCCGACCGAGTCGATGACCCCGACCGAATTTTTCGAGTACGGAAGCAAATGACCCGCATGGTGCAAACCGCTTCGGACATCATCGCCACGGAATTCTTGGAACTGGTCGCTGCTTGGCCTTCGCTTGACCAATCTCCGCTTTTTGATGTGGCCATGATCGACGCATGTGTTGGTTGTGATGAATATCGCAAGAACCTTGCAACCTTGCAATGGGCTGCGGGTCAAGTGCAACGAATCGCCTCGCAGAATGCAAAGAAAATCATCCGCACCGGTCGTACGGATTTGATGCATGAAGCAAGGCGTGAGGCATACGGTCGAATCTCGTCCATCATGAGGCAGGTTGGCCCCTCGTTGACGTGGTTGAGCGAAGCAAGGGAGATTTTGAAGCGCTTGCCAAAAATCGACCCTATCCTGCCGTGCATCGTCGTATGCGGTGCACCAAATGTCGGAAAATCCGCATTTATCTCCGCCTTGAGTACAGGAAAGATGGAGGTGAACCACTACCCCTTCACCACGAAACAAATCCACGTCGGCCATTTCACGCATCGCCGCCTGCAGTACCAAATGGTGGATACGCCAGGGTTGCTGGACCGCCCGATGGAGGAGCGAAACCACATTGAGATGCAAGCCATCGCTGCGCTGGAGCATATCGGTTCACTGGTGCTGTTCCTCGTCGACGAGTCCGAATCATGTGGCACGCCTTACGAGGAGCAAATGCACCTGCTTGAAGAGGTCAAGAATTTGCTCCCTGATACCGAATTGATGATCGTGACTTCCAAAGCCGACCTTCTCGACCCACCACCTGCGATGTGGGAGAAGGTCTTGAACGCCGAAACGGAATGGCGGGAGGAGGGCGCCCAAGGTGAGCCAGAACTCCCGTTGTTGTTTGACCCCAAAGGGCGAGTGTGTCTTTCTGCTACCGAAAACGTGGGCTTGGATGCCATGCGACTTGAAATCGTCCGGAAAGTAAAGGCTGCTCGGCCCAACAATCCAATGGAGTTGCCGGAAGGCTGGTACCGTCAAGACCAGTGATCACATCGTTTCAAGCGGGACGATGCCAAGACCTTCCATGCCGTTCTTGAGCACGTTTCGTGCCAGCTCCGAGAGGGCGAAGTAAAGTTGGTTCACGCTTCCGTTTTCGATGATGTGACAATCTCGGTAGAAACTGTTGTAGGCGTTGGCTAAGTGAAGCAAGTATTCTGCGAAAAGATGCGGGCGATGTTCTCGAACCACTTTTTCCAGTCGGTCGTTGTGGACAGCAAGTGTGCGCAGAAGGGCCACCATGCCCTCGGGGATGTCGCCGATGGACGAGGTGTCCACGCTACCATTGAGGAGAGATGAATTCACTTCCTGGACGTTCTTTCGGATTGAACAAGCCCTCGTATGGCTGTACATGATGAACGGTGCAGAACCGGATTCGAAGTTAAGGGCGTCCTGCCAACGGAAGGTGAATCCTTTCTCTGGGCTGACGTTGATGATGTTGAAGCGTACGGCGGACCTGCCAACGGCCTCAGCAATGTTGGCGATGGTTTCTTGGTCGTATTCTGGGCGCAATTCAGTGACGACTGCTGCTGCTTGTGCTTTGGCTTCCTCGAGTAAATCGTCCATGAACACGACGTTGCCGCGTCGCGTCGACATTTTTCCCTCTGGGAGCTTGATGAAGGAATAGAACATCACTTCCGGGCGCTTGTGCCCCAATTCTTCAAGGGTCAAGCCAACTTGTTGCGCTTGCAGTTTGTGGTCTTCTCCAAGGACATTGATCAACTCGTTGGATTGTTGCCATTTCCAGATGTGGTAGGCGATGTCGCGTGTTGCGTAGAGCGATGAGCCATCGCCTCTGCGATAGAAGAACTCCGTTTTCCCTTTCAGCCCACGGGCGCCGAGGTCGAGGTATTGTGCACCATTGTCGGCTGACCCGTTGATCTCGAGGTTTCCTAACGATTCCATGAGTCGGCCGACATCACCGTTGGTAACGAACAGCGATTCTTTGGTGAACCGGTCAAAGTGAATGCCAAGCCGGCCGAGTGTTTCCAACATGCCATCAAGAACGGGTTGGTAGGCTTCTTCGAAGGCGGTAAGGACCGATGTGTCTCCATGCTCACTTGCATGAACCAATTTCGTGATCGCTGCTTCGATGTTCGCCGCATCCTCGCTGTCCTTTCTCAGGAGTTGAGCGGCTTGGTACCAGCGTACCCGCTCGTGGTCTGCTTTCCCTGCCCACAATGGATTCACAGGTTCACGGCCAGCAAGGAGGCGCTCCACTTCATCGCCCGAAAGGTGTTCAAGAGCCCAGGCCAATACGGCGACTTGCTTCCCCATATCATCGACATAATACTCTGCGGTGACGTCGTTGCCCCACAGACGGTGCAGACGGACGAGTGTGTCTCCAAGAATGGCGTTTCGGGCTCTGCCGACATGGAACGGTCCGTTTGGATTCGCTGAGGTGTGTTCGATCAACACACTTCGTTTGGCAGACCCCGCACCGTCTTCCAAGGCGCCTCCCAACAATTGCTCTGCAAGCCAGGATGGTTCTGCAAGGATGTTGAGGTAGCCGTTGACAGCAGTGACCTCGCCGATGCTGGGATGGTTGGGCACGGCCTCTTTGATGTTCTCCGCAATCGCCGCAGGCGCTATCCCAAGCGTTTTCGCAAAGGGAAAACAGGGGAGTGAGAGGTCACCCTGGTCCGGTTCACGTGCAGGCTGGAGCATTTTTTCGGCAAGGCTTGGGTCAAGCCCGAGCCCCTCCATGGCCGATTCAATGAGAGGGAGCAGTTGGGTCTTGAGCAAGTGCATCTTTTCACCTCACATCATGGGGTAACGAAGGATGGCCGCCAAGCCCCCAAAGCCCAACATCAACTGTGAACCTTCCTCGGTATCCACCGATATATAGACAACTTCTGAGTTGCTTTCCTGAGCCATTTTGGACAAGGAGTCGATGATGGAATGGCTTGACAATTCTTTGATGGCTTCCCCTCCAGCATCGCAGGCTGGACAATTTGGGATTTCGTCTTGGTTGCTCAAACGCACTTCCCAAGATTCATCGTCGCCATGGCCACATTTTTTGCACGCCAACGTCACCATGTTTCCACGGAGGCCTTCCGAAATAAGCAATGTATCGACAGCTCCCTGCGCCAACGCTTGGTTGATCATCGCATTCCCGTAGGTCGCTTTTGGATGCGTTCGGATCAATTCTTCAAGGAAGCGGTTCATGATTTGCCGCTCAGCATCCAATTCAATTTGGTCCATCAACTGACCCGCATTCTCGACGAGTTCTCGAACACCGGATTCATTTGAGTAGCCTACGTCGAAGGTCGTTTTCGCGATTTTCTTTGCAATCTCGTGATGAAAGTATTCGTTTTTCACGACATAATCTTTGGTGGCACCAGGTCCACCGATGACGACCGCTTGGATGTTCTCAAGATTCGGGAGCCAATAGGAACAGGCATGCTCGGTGGCTCGCTTGAAGAAGTTGTGAGCAGCCTCCTCGATCAGTCGCTCAAAACGTTGCGCAGATTGACCACCTTGGCGGTGCTTCCCCATGATGTTGGACACCAGATGCTCTTGAACATGGATGCGTTTTCCAGTCGCAATTCCGTAGGCCGCCTCGGAACGGTCGATCACAAACAGTGCGTAGGATTTTTTGTCGATGAGCATCTCTTCGAGTTGCGTCAGTTCGAACCTTGAGTCGCATCGATAGCGAAAGGAGATGAGCGGTTGGGGCGGGTCATCAACGACGATGTTCACCATCCGGCTCTTGTTGTTTCCAATGATGATGGAGCCAACGAAAATGGCCAAGCCGTGCTCGCCTGGCGTCTTGAAGCGAGAAAGCGTGGAAATAGCGGACTCAATGGCTCCTTGTACATTCTTCCGGGTACCTTTCGACTTGATGTTGGCCGCTTGACCGTGTTCGTTTTGCAGCATTGAACGAGCATCCGAAATTTGACGGTCGGGTGGAATGATGAGGGTCACCAATTCTGTACCGAAGCCTTTCATCTCACGCAAATCTTCCAAGGCCAGTTTAAGGCGGAGACGGCGCGCGGATTGCTTCGCATCGTCAGCCATGCTGGTCCCCGATTTCTCGGGTCGTGGCGGGGCACTTCAAACCTCCCTCCCTTCTGCGAGGAAATGGCCCTCTGTCCCATGGTGCAGGGATAGGATGAAAACATGCCCGCGCTGCAACCCAATCATGAGCACCGTCCATGTGGTCGCCCTCGGGGGGAGCCTCTTGCGTCCTGAGGAGGCCGAGGCACGCTCATTGTGGATGGGCCGTCTGCGACAATTGATGGTTCATCTCGAAGGGAACGGCCGCCGTGTTGGCCTTGTCGTCGGAGGAGGCCTTCCTGCCCGTGAGGGCATCGAACTCGCATCATCAAGTGTGACGGATACGCATCGTTTGGATCAAATCGGCATCGCTGCCACACGATTGAACGCCACCATCCTGCAGCAACTTCTGTTGGAGATTGGATGCGATGTGGCCTCCACCATCCCTCATACGATTGATGAGGCTCGTGCTTTGCTCGAAGCACATCACATCGTCGTGATGGGCGGGACGGTGCCAGGGCACACGACCGATACGGTGGCGGTGAAACTCGCGGCTGCGGTTCATGCCCGTCATTGCATCATTGCAACCAACGTCGCTCATGTCTACTCAAAAGACCCCCGGCATCACGACGATGCAGAAGCAATTCACGAAATGACGCTTGAGGAATTGGGCGCTATCACCGGAGTAGGAACACCGCTTGAACCAGGGGCATCCGCCGTTGTGGACCCCGTGGCGGTTGGCGTTGCGATTGAGGCGGGTTTGGATTTGGCCGTTCTCGATGGGCGGGACATCGCACGGTTGGATGACGCACTTGAAGGCAACTTGTTTGAGGGTACCATCATCAAAGCATGAGGTGAACACATGGTTGATGCAAGAAAAGTGAAAGACATGGTTGCGAAAAAATCGAATCAATTCATGAATCAAATGTCAGGGAAAGTCCCTGCTCATAAGCACTGTCGGATTTGTCACGAACCCATTCCCGTGGCATCGGAGCCACGTCTGTGCAAAAAAGTGGAATGCACTGAAAAACACGAGAAGAACGAAAAGAACCTCAAAACGGTGCGTATCGCTATGTTTGTGTTCTTCGGTATCTTCGCAATCCCCTATCTCCTCGCCTTGGCTGCGAGGGTTATGGGTTAGGCTCAGTCAAGTCCGAATTCTCGAACCAGCAACAATCGCAAGAAGCGTTGGGCACTTTGGAGCACCAAGCCCGTCGCCATCAAGGCGAGACCCAAGAGTCCGATCCACACGGCGGAAATGCCCGAACCGATGATGCTGTCGATTTGGAGGGTGAAGTCCTGTGCAGTTCGCATACCCATGGCGGCACCGGCTGCAAGCAGGCCAAATCCTGGAATACCAAGAACCAACAGCGGTTTCTTTTGTGAGAGCGAGAGGAGGGCCCAGGTCATCACGGTGAACCCATGGGAGACTGCGGTGAAGCTGGAGCCCTTGGGGACATCGTAGCGGATGACGGTGGGTACTTCGAGGACACGGAGTTGCTTTTCGTGTGCATCTTCCAGCATTTCGAGGGACAGTTCCATGCCCTCTGAGTCAAATCGTAGCCGTTGAAGGGCTGTACGAGAGAAGGCTCGGAATCCCGACTGCGTGTCTTTGATGCCCAAGTCGCTGGAAAGGTTGGATGCTGCGGTGATGACTTTGATGCCCAAGCGTCGGTATGCTGGCATATCGGTTCCTCCACCACCTTCAACAAACCGTGAGCCGATGGTGAAATCTGCTTCGCCATTCAAGATGGGCTCAAGCATGGCGGGGATGTCATTGGTCTCGTGTTGTCCGTCAGAATCGAGAAGAACCAAGGCGTCAGCATCGACTTCAGATGCATGGAGGAAGAGCGTTTTCAGTGCACCACCGTAGCCACGGTTCACTCGGTGACGAATGACGGTGGCTCCACATGCTTCGGCGATGCGTGCACTTGCATCCGAGGACCCGTCATCGATGCAAATCACTTCATCGACATGGCGAAGAGCACGAATGACAACCGAGCCGATGGTCTCTTCTTCGTTGTACATGGGCATGCCAGCAACGATGTACGGCGCCGCAGCCGCCGTTGCCTCATCTCCTTGTGGCACGGTTTCCCGTCGGTGACCATCTATATATGCGTGTTTAAGGGTGAATGCGTGAATTTTTGGTTTAGGCCTCACCAACAACCTTGGTCATTGATGAGGCGGTGTACTTCTCGAGGAGAAGGGCCTCTACGGCTGATGCGTGCATCAATCGTGGAGTTGGGTCACGGTTGTTACGGCACGTTCACCAGCGAGCACTTTGGTCAGCGCCCCCATGGAGATCACGAGCGGGACATACGCTTGTCCATCGCTGGTCATGTACGTGCTGCAGTCAGCGAAAGCAGCCGTGTTGATGGAGAGTTTGAGTGCACCACCTGCATTGCTTCGTCGGACATAACCCACGAGGATGTTGTTGTCTTGGACTTCTGGCTCGTCGTTCGTCTTTGATTTCGTCATTGTTTCACCTCCCCCAAGGCCGGTTCCTCAGGAACAGTGTGGATTGCGTTAATCGTTATCAATCCCTTGGCGCAGTTCTCGGCACAGAACCATTTGCCTTATACGGACGCTTTTGCTGGTTCATCCATGCGAGCCTTGGTGACAGGGGGTGCCGGATTCATTGGCTCTCATTTGATTGACCGTTTGATTGGACGGGGCGATGAAGTCGTGGTGTTGGATAATTTTTCCAGCGGTCATGCTACTTTTCTCTCCCATCATGAACCAAGCGGTCTGCTCACGGTCGTCAACGGCGATATCTGCAATCCAGAGGATGTTGCTGCAGCGATGTCGCTCAACATTGACTGTGTCTTTCATCTCGCAGCCAACCCGGATATTCGATTGGGAACTCGAATCACGAACACGGACTTGAATCAAGGAACGGTGGCCACCTACAACATTCTGGAGGCGATGCGGATCGCTGGTGTCAAGCAGATCGCTTTCGCATCAAGTTCTGTTGTTTACGGGGAAGATGCCCCGCTGCCTACCCCCGAGAATCACGGCCCTTGCATGCCAATTTCGCTCTACGGTGCCAGCAAGCAAGCAGGTGAGGGCTTGATCAGCAGTTGGGTCGGCACCTTTGGCCTCCAAGCCTGGATTTTCCGTTTTGCAAACATCATCGGTGCAAGAGGAACCCACGGCGTCATCTTTGATTTCATTCACAAACTCAAGAACGACCCAACGAGGTTGGAAGTTCTCGGAAACGGCCTTCAGGAGAAATCCTACATGGAAGTTGGTGACTGCGTTGATGCCATATTGCACGTGATGGCGTCGACCAACGAACCGTTGAACCTCTACAATTTGGGAAGTCATGACACGGCTTCCGTTCGCCGAATCGCCGAAATCGTGGTTGAAGTCACGGGTTGTCACGATGCGAAGATCGAATACACGGGCGGTGACCGTGGATGGGCTGGCGACATACCGCGGGCTCGCCTTGCGATTGAAAAAATGTTAGAAAGTGGATTTGATGTCAGCATGAACAGCGAGGAGGCCATACGCCATACCGCCAGCGTTTTGCTTGAAGAGATTGGACTGGAGGAAACAACATGAAACACAACATAGAAGCCGATGTTCGCACAGATACCGCCATCAAAATTGCCGCCCTGTTCTTTGTATCCATCATGTTCCTCGCCTTTACCACCGATCCCATCGCCTCGGGCACGAAAGTGGGTGAGCGCGCTCCACCTCTCGAGGGCATGGCCTACAACGGCAGTGGATGGACCTCGTTTGACATGAGTGACTACATCACGAACAATTGGACTTCAGAAGACGCTTCGGCAGAATGGCTCTTGATCGAATTCATGGATACAGATTGCCCGTTTTGTGTGAACTCGGCAGAGGAAATGGGGCAGAATGCAAATTATTTCATGAAAGTTGGCCCTCAAAGTGAAAACTCGTGGCGAGGCCCGGTCGTCAATTTCATTGCAAGTGCAACGGAACTGGACATCCAAGGGCACGAATCCAGCCGAGATGAGATCAAGGCGTTCCGAGATCGTACGTCTGGCGAAGAATGTGCAGGGACATCGTGCGGTGACCAAGGGCGAATGGGTCCAGCTCACAACTTCATCTACATCGATGACCTTGACCAAGACAACATGCAGTCGTGGAAGGTTCCGGGAACGCCTGCTTACTTTTTGATTCAGCCCGACGGCATCGTGGCTTGGACTTCTGCGGATTCCCAACAAGAGAAGGTTGCTGATGGCATCTTCAGAATCATGAATGAACAGGGGTTGGTGTGATGGATCAAAATCTCGTTCTCATCGGCTATGCTGTTCCCCTTCTGCTTGGTCTCGTGCTGATCTCACCAATGAGTCAATCTCTGGTGTCTTCGTTGGTCGAACGCCAACCGAGACTTGCCCATGAGCGACGCCGTCACATGCTTGGCCTCAACCTCGTCGCGCTGACAGGTTTTGTCGTGTCCGTCCATACGCTGTGGATCACCAACAAAATCAGCGAGGGAGGGAACGTTTGTTCAAGTGCAACGGTTTTTTCCTGTGACGATGTGTTGGGCAATGCTGCCTACAACACCGACCCATTCTTCGGAATTTCATGGGGATTGATTGGGATGTTTGCATTCGGTGCCCTGCTCTTCATCACCAACAGCGTCTCGAAGGAACCCGATGCTCTGTGGGCGGAATCCTACCTCAAGTATGGAAAATACATGACAGGAGGCGGCATGCTGGTCATCGCCTTGCTCGTGTCGTACGAAGTACAGATGGGCAAGATTTGTCAATTTTGTACCATGGCCCACATTGCCAACGTGGTTTGTCTTGCCGGATTTTGGAAAGCAGGAAAAATGCACGATGAGGGTCGTTGGAACGACGAACTCACTGAGAACTCACCGTTTTGGAAGAACAAGCAAGAGGATTGATTTGTGTGAACAAAGAGTCCATCTTTTGGCTGGTCGTAACCCTTTCTGCTTTGGGCGCTTTGGGTTTTCTCTTGGGTGAGAGCGATGGTGAACCCCTTTACAACACCGCAGACGAACGGCATCCGATTGCCGATCTGTGCATCGGTGGCCACGGTTCAGGCATTGTCGACCATTACCACCCCATCGTTAAAATCTCGGTACTCGGCGAAAACATCGAGATTCCCGACGATGTCGGTTTGAACGACCTGGGTTGCACCATGCGTTCCCTTCACACCCACTCAAATGACGGGAAAATACACGCTGAGTTCGCTGATGAAGGCGTAGAAGCGCCTCTCGAGGCCTTCTTTGACATCTGGGGTAAACACATGGATGCAACGGGCTTTGATGAACACCGAGTCGATGAGAACCATGAATTCTTGATGTTCCTCAACAACTACACGCGTGACAGTGACGGCAACGCAGTGGTCGACCCGAGCACGAGGGAACGGGTGTATGACTTCGAAACGCTTCTTCTCGAGGACTACCAGTACATCGAGCTCGTTTATCGCGCCATCGATTGATCAGGGCGTGAACGTGCCGTTGAACATGGCGATGTTTGGTTCAACTTCGACCTCTTCCATACGCATGACGGTGACTTCGATTTCCTGGGCTTCCCTGTAGGTGCTTCGGAGTTCGTGCATCAAGTTCTTTTGGACCTCTTCCATCGATTCCCCCGCAAGTACCGAGAGATGGTGGGTTGTTTCATCTCCCACTTTAGCGTAATATTCCACCACCCATTCCTTACGAGGTGGTGTTGCCTCTTCCCATGCGATGTCCTCCCATGTCTTTGTCATGGTAATACATTGGCATGACGGTATATCAAACCTTGCACTTCCCGTGAGGAGATTTACCGGAAACAGGTAAATTATTCCACTTTCCGTCATCAGAAGGTAAGTTAATCAAAAATTATTGCTTTTTTCTTACAATTGAGGCCAGTGCGAGTGCTCCACATCCGAGGAGCAGCAAGGTTGCGCTGATGGATTGTTCTTCAGAAAGTATACTGCGATCACGAAACGCCAATTCTACCGCACCATGGGTTTGCACACGGTCGCCGATGTCGATGGTCTCTGGTGCTGGCTCATGAATCAAGACGACACTCCACGAATTCATGTCTGCGAACTCAATACTGAAATCCGTATCACAGCCATTGGTAACGTTGGCATCCAGTCCAATGCTTGTGGTGATCGTTTGGTGCTCCACCGAACATTCTGCGAGACCGACCACCACGCGGTCTCTGTGCTCGCCACCGGGGTTCAAGGCGCCGCTCGGCATGGATTTTTGGTGCTGCATCACGAGAAAGGTCAGTTGTGTCCCGGTCGTTTCCAGCAACGTAGCCTGTGCGATACTGGCTCGGTAGCCAGTTACCGTCTTGACAACTTCAAATTCAAGCGTACTCGTTTGCTGACGAGCGAGTTCAGTATCGAGGATATCGCCTTGAACCTCACTCCAAGCATCGTATCCCTTGCGCTGCTCACCACCTTCAACGACAAAGGTCGGCGTGGATCCTTCTAAGCCGGGATTGCTCAAGCGTAAGCGGTCGATACGGTGTTGGCTCGCTGGTGGTTGGAACGCATCATCACCATCCGTCGGGTGCAGGGCAAGCAAGGCGATTCGAGAGCCGTGGCCATCGGCCACCTGAGCCAATTCAGGGTCAATCTCCGCACATGTTGGGCACCACGTGGCGGTGATTTCTTCCACCAACAATGTCCTACCGCCCAAGCCGCTTGAAACAGGCTCGTCGAAGGTGGTGTTGAGATCAACCACCGCCGCGTGGCCCGAAGTCGCCATCAACAGGATGGCCATGATGGCCAAACCCGCGATGTTGCGGCGCCGGTGTACAGCGTGTCGGAGCATGGCCCTCACACACCGACGAGACGAAGGTTGGCCTTGATTGCTTGCTTTGGCCTTGCTGTGAAGAAAGGATTGATGAGGGCGAGGAGGGCAGGCGACGATGAGGACAGCGAGCATGGCGGACCACTGGATTGAGAATCACAAGCGTGATTCGTGGCGACGTCAAGCCAAAGCCAGTGGCTATCGCGCACGTTCCGCTTTCAAACTCAAACAAATTCAGGAACGGTTCCAACTCGTTCGGGAGGGCGATTGTGTTCTCGATGTTGGTTGTCATCCAGGAGGATGGGCGCAGGTGGCTGTGGAACTTGTTGGTGATGCAGGGACGGTCATTGGGGTCGACCTCCAAGCCTGTGCACCCGTCGAGGGAGCAGTTTTGCTCACAGGAGACATCACCGAAGCCATAACGCAAGAACGTATTTTGTCGGAACTTGACGGTGAATTGTTGAACGTCGTCATCTCCGATATTTCACCGCACATCACTGGAAAGTGGGACATGGATCAATCCGTGGCCATGACCTTGGTTGCCGATGTGTTTGATTTCGCACTCCCCTTGTTGCGTAAGGGTGGTGGATTGACAACCAAATTGTTCCAAGGCATCGGTGTAGAAGAACTGATACAAGCTGTTCGACCGCATTTCTCGAGTGTTCGTCGATTTTCCCCCGATGCTTCTCGGAATTCGTCCTCTGAAGTGTACCTTGTCTGCAAGCACCACACGCCATGGAAGGCGCCGAAGACGAGCGTCCGCACACGCTATGAGGAATCGCTCAACAAAATCCTCGGTGGCGATGAAATCGAAGACGACCCGGAACCCGTCGCCTCAACGTTTCAAGTACGTCGGCGAAAGAAACCCATCGGTGAGTTTGAAGAACATTGACCCAATGTTCGTCGTTCATGAAACGGCATCATCGGCTCGAATGGCCCACCCCTGCAAATCGAATTGAACATCTTCGTCCAAACGCACCCGTCCGGCAACTCGAGATGGTGGTGCTCAGAATCTACCCAAAGCGGATGATCGTATCACCCACCTACACAGGACATGTCGCTGCAGCATGCGGTCGCGATGAAACGGGTCTGGTTGGTTTGGTGCTGTGGGCTGACCAAATCCGAGAAGTGAATGTGGGCGATGTGATTCGCCTTGAATCGGGCTGGTGCCGTTCACGTGACGGCGCGCTGGTCGTCAGTACGGGAAAGCACGGAAAATTGGCCATCGTCCAGCGTTTTGGCGATGCCACATCGGGCTGATGCTCACGCAACCATAAAGAGGGGGAGGTCATGGGCAGAATCACTGCGAGGCATCCACATGAGTGAACGAGCAAGTACCTGCACATCATCCGGCATCCCATTGGCAGAAGAAGGTTCGACCACCTTCCCCTGCCCAGGATGTTTCCAACCGATTGGCCGCAGCCCTCGTGTGCGCAATCAAGGTGTGCTGTACAAGTGCCCACACTGTGGCTTCGTGGGTCCCTGAGGTGAGAACATGGGCATGGTAGTAATGACGTACAAGGTGAACCCCGATTCAGATCTTGAAGATGTTGATACCGACGCAATCGCTGAGACCATCGGCACGTTGCGCGATGAAAACTACGACATCCAAGCCATCGAGACCAAGCCCCTTGCGTTTGGCCTCAAGTTCGTGCAAGTGCATGTCAAGATGAACGATGGCGAAGGTCTCGCTGACGCCTTTGAAGCCAAGATGGCTGAAATCCACGGTGTTGGTGAAATCGAAGTCCTCTCCATGGGCTTGATTTGAGCCAAGCGTTGAAGCCCAATGCATTGCTGTTGCTGAATGAGCGTAGCGTGAACGGTACCCACACGACCGTATACGAGTCAGAGGGGCCCCCTTTGATTTTCACCTGATTAAGTTAATTACGGATTGAATCAACCTTGATTTGTGGCTACCCTCAAATCGTGGACTGATGCCCTTAGTGGGACGATGAGTCAATCGTACAAACCAATTGTAGCGTTATCAATATTTGAGTTGGCTGATAGGGAAATTAGCAAAGCGGATTTTGTAGATAGGGTTTCCGAATTTTTCTGGCAATT
>MDTE01068451.1_pt1 | contig 18978 bp, 16 predicted proteins | sample 811231 | NCBI WGS metagenome assembly MDTE01 (sample SAMN05326651, study PRJNA326480) | marine metagenome | isolation source: seawater | place: Indian Ocean: Red Sea | collected 2010 | reverse complement strand
GCTTCAGCTTTAGTTTCTTCAGCAGGGGCTTCAGCTTTAGTTTCTTCAGCAGGAGCTTCAGCTTTAGTTTCTTCAGCAGGGGCTTCAGCTTTAGTTTCTTCAGCAGGGGCTTCAGCTTTAGTTTCTTCAGCAGGGGCTTCAGCTTTTACTCCTGTTTCTCTTTCAACCCTTTTTTTGCCAGGAGCAGATTTTATAGGTTGTTCTCTGATTACAGGAGGTTCAATTAAATTTGCTAAAGACATTAACTTATGAACCCTTAAAGTTGGTTTTGCCCCCTTGCTCATCCAATAATTAATTCTTTCATTATTCATTTTGACTCTATCTTTATGATCTTTAGAAACCATTGGATTATAGCTTCCAAGCCTTTCAACAAATCTTCCATCTCTTGGACTTGAAGCTTCGGCAACAACAATCCTATAAAAAGGGTGTTTTTTTGAACCGCCTCGAGCTAATCTAATCTTTAATGCCATTATTATATTTCCTTTCTAATAATAATTATTTTTTCTTGTTAAATGGGAAGGGAATGTTTCCGTCATTTAAAGATCCAATACCAGGAATCTCTCCTGGCAAATTGCCACTAGATTTTAGCATATCTGCCGCAGCTGATAGGTCAGGTTCACCCTGTTTGCCCATCAAACCACTTAAACCTCCTCCCATTAAATTTTTCAACATACCCCCTGCACCATGCTTGCCTATCCTTTTCATCATTTTAGCCATTTCCATATATTGTTTAACTAGTCTATTTACTTCTTGAACAGATGTTCCAGATCCAGAGGCAATCCTTTTTCTTCTGCTTGCATTTAAAATACTTACATGAGCTTTTTCCTTATTCGTCATAGACAAAATAATAGCTTCTTGATGTGAAATGGTTTTATCATCAATTTGCGCTGCGGCCATTTGTTTTTGGAGTTTGCCAAGTCCCGGGATCATTCCCATAATACTGCTCATTCCTCCCATTTTTTTAACTTGACGCAATTGTTTTAGAAGATCGTCCATAGAAAATTGCCCTGATGAGAGTTTCTTCATCATTTCTTCTGCATCTTCTTTTTCAACAACTTCCGCAGCTTTTTCAACTAATCCAACTACATCTCCCATGCCTAAAATTCTTCTGGCAAATCTATCAGCGCTAAAAAGTTCTAAAGCCTCTTGTTTTTCACCAACACCTAAAAATTTAATTGGACAATTAGTAACATGTCGCATTGAAATTGCAGCACCACCTCGAGCATCACCGTCGGCTCTGGATAAAATCAATCCAGAAATTTTGACCGCTTCTTTAAAAGCTGTTGCCGTAATAACAGCATCCTGACCAGTCATTGCGTCAGCCACAAGCAGTATTTCTGAAGGGTTCGTGATAGAACTGATTTCTTTTATTTCACTCATCAAAGTGGTGTCAATTGTTTGCCTGCCAGCTGTGTCTAAAATTAAAATATCAACTCCCTGAACCTTTGCGGCAGCTTTGGCCCTTTTAGCAATGCTTGAAGGAGTATCATTTTCAATTTCAGGTAGAACAGATACTTGAGCTTGCTCTCCTAAAAGTCTAAGCTGTTCTCTTGCAGCAGGTCTTGATACATCAAGGGAGGCAATAAGTACTTTTTTATTTTGCTTTTCTTTAATCCATTTGGCAATTTTACCGGTAGTTGTTGTTTTACCGCTTCCTTGAAGACCAACCATTAATATCGTTACTGGTGGCGAGTGATTAATATTTAAATTTGTATCTTTGTCATCACCTAGTAAATTAACCAATTCATCGTGAACAACTTTGATTACCATTTGAGCAGGGGTGACAGATCTTAAAACTTCTACTCCAACAGCTTTTTTTCTTGTGCTTTCTAAAAATGTTTTAATGGCAGGAAGAGCTACGTCTGCTTCAATTAAGGCTTTTCTTACTTGATCTAGTGCAAGATCAACGTCTTTTTCATTAAGGGCTCCTTTACCCCTAAGTTTATCGAAAACACTACCTAAACTTTTTGTTAAATTTTCAAACATACAAAATTCTTCTAAAAATATTTAAAATCTATTTTTATAAATAAATTTTTCCAACAAAAAAAACACCCGTGCCTGAAACTCAGGGACGTGTGGCACCCGTAAAGGTCATTAAACATAACTTTCTTTAACGAAACTATTTCCGTTTAAGCTTATAAAACTTATAAGTCAAGCTTGTTAATAATTAAAATTGATGAAATCCTTAACAACTGTTTAATTTTAAAGTATATGGCTCATATGAAAAACTTTTTCAAAATGCATGGTTTAGGGAACGATTTTGTTATATTTGATGGTCGTGAAGGGATTTCTATTTCATCTCACGCTGCTCAAATAATTGCCGACCGAAGAATAGGTGTTGGATGTGATCAGATAATGATCATTGAAAATCCAATCAATGATGGAGATATTTCATTAAAAATATTAAATTCTGATGGTTCTATAACTTCAGCTTGTGGCAATGGGACAAGATGTGTGGCAGATCTAATTTTTTCTCAAACTGATAAAAATTTTATAAAAATTGACACCTCGGCAGGTCAATTATCTGCATGGAAAGATAATAAGAGTAATCAAATTACTGTTGACATGGGGCGACCAGAATTTCAATGGGATAAAATCCCTTTACTTGAAAATTTAGATTATAAAAATGTTGATTTAGGAAGTTTAGCCCCATCTAAAGCATTTTGTCTTTCAATGGGTAATCCGCATGCAATATTTTTTGTAGATAATATTAATAATTTTGATTTAAAAACATTTGGAAAAGATTTAGAAAATCATAAAATTTTTCCTAAGAAATCAAACATTTCATTAGTATCAATTTCTTCTTCAAAGGAAATTCGTGTAAAGGTTTGGGAGAGGGGTGTAGGCATTACTTCAGCTTGCGGAAGCGCTGCTTGTGCTGCTACGGTTGCTTCTTATCAAATGAACAAAACAGGAAATGAGTGTGATGTGATAATGGATGGAGGAAAACTTCGTGTGTTGATTAATGAAAATGGTAAAGTTTTTCTTTCAGGTCCAACAGAAAAAAGTTTTGAAGGTCATTTAAGTCGTAATCTTCAAGATTTATTAGGCAAAATCAATGGATGATATAAATAAAAATTTGAAAATAAAATCAAAAGTAAAGACATTTGGATGCCGACTTAATTTTTTAGAAAGTAATTTAATTGAAAGGTATCTTGAACAATCTTTTTTGCAAAATGTAATAGTAGTTAATACTTGTGCTGTTACAAATGAAGCTGAGCGCCAAGCAAAGCAATTTATTCGCAAGAGTTATAGAGAGAATCCTGATACAAATATAATTGTTACTGGCTGTGCATCTCAAATTAATCCTGAAAATTGGATGAAAATGAAAGAAGTTAAGAAAGTAATTGGTAATTCAGAAAAACTGGATCTTTCAACATGGAAGAATAAAAAAACAAACAGTTTCGAATTTTCAAATATAATGAATCAGACTAAAGCAAAAAACATTTGTCATCAGGGATATAAAGAAAGACAAAGAGCTTTTCTTCAAATTCAGCAAGGCTGTGATCATAGATGTACTTTCTGCATAATTCCATTTGGAAGAGGAAATAATAGAAGTATTTCTTCTGATCAAATCATAAATAATGCAAGAAAATTAACTCATTATGGACATAGAGAGATAGTTTTGACAGGTGTTGACATTGCCAGTTGGGGAAAAGATTTAGACGAAAAAAAGGGTTTGGGTGGTTTGGTCAAATTAATTATTAAAAACGTTGAAGGTATAGAAAGGTTGAGACTTTCAAGCATTGATCCCGCAGAAGTGAATTCGGAACTCATAGATGCTTTTGCAAATGAAATAAAATTGATGCCCCATTTACACCTTTCCATACAGCACGGTGACGACATAATTCTTAAAAGAATGAAAAGAAGACATTTGTCTAAAGATGTAATCAAGCTAGTTAAAAGTCTAAAAAATGTAAGAGAAGATATTGTTTTTGGAGCAGACTTGATTTCGGGTTTCCCAACCGAGGACAATCAGGCTCATAACAGAAGTTTAGAATTAATTGAAAATACTAATATTTGTTGGGGGCATGTTTTCCCTTATAGTTCTAAAGAAGGAACTGTGGCTGCTAAAATGCCACAAGTAAACAAACAAATCAGACAAATTAGAGCCCGTGAATTAAGAGAAAAGTGCTATGAAAATACAAAAAAATGGATGAAAAACCAGTTAGGTGCCAATGCGAACGTTCTAATGGAAAGCTCTGAGTATGGACGCACAGAACATTATGCTTTAGTAAGATTAACTCTTGATCAAAATCCAGGCACTATAAAGAAAATTAAAGTAATTGACATTAATGAGCCATATTTAATTGGAGAAACAATTAACAACTCAAAGAAAATAGGATGAACTGGTTTAAAAAATTAACAGGCGGCCTAAATAAAACTGCTAACAATATTAAAGGCAGTATTAATTCTATTTTTAAAGGGAAAAAAATTGATGCAACACAATTAGCTGATCTTGAAGAAAAGTTAATTTTATCAGATATTGGTTTGGAGACATCCGAAAGCTTGGTCAGTGATTTGAAAAATATAAAGATTTCAACTGAACCTTTGCAAAATGAAGTTTTGAACCATCTCGCAAGTGGAATTTCCAAAGTTTTAGTTCCTGTAGAAAAAAATCTTGAAATTAATAAAAGTAATAGACCTCACGTAATTATACTCGCAGGTGTTAATGGGAGTGGCAAGACCACAACCGCTGGAAAGTTAGCCCATCAATTTAAAGAAGAAGGGCAAAAAGTTTTACTTGCAGCTTGTGATACGTTTAGAGCAGCAGCAACCGAACAACTTTTAATTTGGGGGGAGCGTTCAAATGTAGAGGTGTTGAAAACCGACCCGGGTGGAGATGCAGCTGCATTAGCATTTCAAGCTTTGGTTTATGCTCAAGAAAAAAATTTTGATGTTTTGATAGTTGATACAGCTGGGCGATTACAAGTAAAAGAAGAGTTAATGCAGGAACTGCAAAAAATTGTAAGAGTCTTAGACAAGAAATATCAGGGAAGTCCGCATGAAAGAATAATAGTTTTAGATGGGGCAACAGGACAAAATGCCCATTCTCAAGTTTCAGAATTTTCAAAAGCGATTGATGTTTCAGGATTAATAATTACCAAGTTAGATGGAACTGCTAAGGGAGGAGTTGTGGTTGCTTTAGCAAAAAAATTTGGCATTCCTATTCATGCTGTTGGCGTTGGAGAAGGGATTGATGACCTGACGCCCTTCGTGGCTGAAGATTATTCAAGAGCGATCTTAGGTATAGAAAAAACCTAAAAAAATTCTGATTAACAATGAAACCTTTTATTTGTAAATATTTCCTCCTAAATATTTAAATCAATAATTATTGGCACATGATCAGATGGTTTTTTCCAAGAACGAACCTTTTTTAAAATTTCTATATTTTGAACTTTATTGATAAGAATAGGTGAAGTCCATATATGATCCAACCTTCTTCCTCGATTAGATAATTCCCAATCTTTAGATCTATAAGACCACCATGAAAACAGTTTTTCAGGAGTTGGATAAAAATGTCGAACGGCATCTATATAGTTGCCAGAAATTTTAATATCATTTAGAGCCTTAACTTCTATTGGAGTATGACTTACTACATTCATTAATTCTTTATGTGACCAAACGTCTTCTGGAAGAGGGGCAATATTTAAATCTCCTAGTAGTATTTCTTTTCTATTAGAGTCATTTTTTGAAACCCATTTATTTAATTCAGATAGAAATTTTAATTTATGATCAAATTTTTCATTAGCCAAAGGGTCTGCTATGTCCCCCCCAGCTGGAACATAAAAATTATTGATAACCAAATTATTTTCAAGCTTGACCCATAGATGACGACAATCATTTTTGTTTACCCATTGCTTATAACCGGAATCTATAAATGGTGTTTTAGATATTATTGCTAGACCATTATAACCTTTCTCTCCTCTGGTGATTTGATGATGATATTCATCTAAAATTAATTCATTTGAAGGGAATACTTCATCAGAAGCTTTTGTTTCCTGAAGACATAAAATATCTGGATTATGATTTTTCAATAATTTTTGAATATGACTTAACCTTGCTCTTACTCCATTACAGTTCCAAGTAATAATTTTCATTTTTGCTTACCTATTGCTTACCTGATATTTGGTAATTTAATATTTTACATCTGTTGGAAATTTATTTTACAGGGAATGCAATACCCCAAAATGTTTTATCAGGCAATTGTATTCCATAGGAATGATTTTGAAGAGTAACTATGACCTCTGTTCCAACTTGATCGATTATCTTCCACCTTCTTAGTTGAAATGGTTTTAAAGAAAAGTCTATTGTAAGAGAACTTCCAGCCTTTTCTTTTGAATCCATTTTAATACTAATTATTCCATTATTATTTTTAGTAGAAGTATTAAAATTTTTAGATCTTAAAGAAACTTTATCAGATAAAAATTTAGCAAACGGTGTTTCAGAGATGGGATAATTATCACTAGTTTTATCATTAAGGTTTTGAACAATAACCCAATTACCTCTGCCTACAATTAACAATGGTGATGGAGGTAAATACTCAAACCTAAAACCCTTTCCTTTTTTGATATAGATCACGCCTTCAGCTGTAGATCCATCTGATGAAACTTGGATAAAATCAGCTTTCATAGTTGTTAGATTATTTAACCATTTTTCTGCATCCATTAAGTCTTGATTGGCCAAGGCAGCACTGGGCAGAATAAAAATAGACAAAATTAATGGATTTAAAATATAATTAAAAATTTTCATCAACTAAAATTTCTCTTTTACCCACATGATTGGCCTGACTAACTATTCCATCAGATTCCATTTTTTCAATAATTGTTGCTGCGCGATTGTATCCAATTTTCAAATGTCTTTGAATAAAACTAGTGCTTGCTCTTCTTTCTCTAGTTACCAATTCAACAGCTTGATTGTATATATTATCTTCTTTATTTAAATCTTCATAGTTGCTAAGTTTTTCGTTGCCTTCATCTTTTTCTAAAACAACTTCTTCATCATATTCTGGAGAACCTTGGAGCTTTAGGTTATTAACGACTTTTTCTACTTCTCTATCAGACACAAAAGGTCCGTGTATGCGCGTTATTCTTCCACCTCCTTCCATAAAAAGCATATCACCTTTACCAAGAAGCTGTTCGCTTCCTTGTTCACCTAAAATTGTTCTGCTATCAATTTTTGAAGAAACCTGAAAAGATATTCTAGTTGGAAAATTTGCTTTAATTGTTCCAGTTATTACATCTACTGAAGGACGTTGAGTAGCCATTATGACATGTATACCTGCCGCTCTTGCCATTTGAGCAAGTCTTTGAACTGCAGCTTCAATATCTTTTCCTGCAACTAACATAAGATCTGCTACTTCATCGATGACTACAACAATCAGTGGTAAAGGTGCTGAATCAATGGATTGTTCTTCATAAATAGGTTTACCAGTTTCAGGATCAAAACCCGTTTGAACTCGATATGTCAAGTTTTCACCATTTGACTTTGCGGAAGACAACTTTTTATTATACCCATCAATGTTCCTAACACCTATTTTAGACATTAGTTTGTATCTTTCCTCCATTTCACGTACTGCCCATTTTAATGCCATGACGGCTTTGCTTGGTTCAGTAACGACGGGAGTTAGTAAATGAGGAATTCCATCATAAACAGATAATTCAAGCATTTTAGGATCAACTAAAATTAGTCGGCATGTTTCTGGAGTGTGAGTATATAAAATTGAAAGTATCATTCCATTAATGGCAACAGATTTTCCAGATCCAGTTGTTCCTGCAACTAATAAATGAGGCATGGATGAAAGATCTTTAACGATTGGTAATCCAGCGATGTCTTTGCCTAGAGCCATTGGGATTTTGAATTTATGGTCTTGCCATTGATCACTTTCTAAAATTTCCCTAAGCAAAACAGTCTCTCGATCTAAATTAGGAAGCTCAATACCAATTACATTTTGGCCAGGTACTACAGCAACCCTAACAGATATTGCACTCATAGATCTTGCTATATCGTCAGCCAAGCTAACAACTCGGGATGTTTTCGTTCCTGGAGATGGATTTAAGTCATATCTTGTTACAACTGGACCTGATAAAGCTGAAGATATTTCACCTTTAATACCAAAATCATCTAGAACACTCTCAAGCATTCTTGAGTTTGAATTTAAAATCTCCTCAGATGTATTTATTGAAGATACAGAACTAGGAGTTAATAAATCTAGTGAAGGTAACTGGTACCCTGAAGGGTCATCTAAATTAAGATTAGTTTGCCTAGGTTTTTTTAAATGTACTTGCCTTGTGTTTTTAAGTTTTTTATTTTTATCTCTATATAATAATTCAGGATCACGTCTGGTTAAATTTTTAGTTAAATTATTAGTTGAAAATATTTTACTATAAATAAATAAAAGACAGGCTTTGATTAAATTATAAATAGGCTTAATTATAGATTTTATGAGAAAACTTAATAGATTTAATTCTTTTTTAGAAACAGCAGAACACCAGAAGAAAAAGGGCAAACCAATCATTGCTGCAAAAATGCAAAAAGGCCATCTTCCACCATCAAAATAACCATAAACCCAACCCTCATTAAGTGTTGGGAAATATAGGTATCCTAAAAACCCCAGGAGACCACCATAACCTTGAGGAAGATTAAGAAAATTAAATTCAAGTTCAGATAATGACATGCAAATTAAGATTAATGAGGGTAGTAATCCTAAAACTCTAAATTTTTTAGAATTGATTTTTTCATGTGTTACTAATCTAAATCCCCAGAAAAATCCTATAAAACAAAATAGTATTGATCCTAATCCAAAGAGATGAATAAGCAATCCAGACAGATTCGCTCCAATAATGCCTAAAGAGTTTGAAATATTATTGGAGGTTGAATTAAAAAAAAATACTGGATCATTGGGATCAAAAAACCATAAACTTGTTATAATAAAAAAAGATAATAAAATTAGTGTCAAGCCAAATATTTCTTTGAATCTGCGCTTGAAAAAACGTTTTAAAGAATGGGGAAGAAAAGAAGAATATTCAGGGGAGTTTAAATGTTGCATTGAATCTCTTCCAAACCAGAACTCACTCTTGATAACGCTTTTTGAGTAACTTCTGCATTGTGAACTAGAGCTAATCTTAAATACCCTCTACCAGGATTACCTTCTTTTGTTTCTTGAGCCATAAAACTTCCTGGCATGGTTTTAATTCCGTAATTCTTCCATAAGTGCTTTGCGGCATTTATATCATCATTAACTTCAATAAAATGAAAAAAACCGCCATTAGGTATAGGTGCATTTAAAAAATTTTTTGAGATTTCAAAGTTTCTATCATAATAGTCACGAGTTTTTATCACATGTTGGTCGTCATTATACAGAGCCTCTGCAGCTTTTAATTGAGGCAAAGATACGGTAACTCCACCATTAGCAATAAGTTTTCTATACATTCTAATTATATTTTCATCTCCTAAAATAAAGCCTGCCCTTAGTCCTGCCGCAGAAGATCTTTTTGAAAGAGAGTGAAAAATCAAAACATTACTAAATCCATCATCTATTTCATTTATAGCTTCTAATGAACCAACAGGTGGATTAGTGAAATTTCTATAAATATCAGCATAGCATTCATCTACACAAAGAAGAATGTTGTGTTTTCTGCAAGTTTCAATTGCTTGGACAAGCCAGGAAAGTGAAGCAGAAGTTCCTTGAGGATTCGATGGTGTACAAAGATACATAATTGATGTTTGTTTTAATATGTTTTGGTCGATATTTTTTAAATCTGGAAGCCAGTTTTTTTCTTTTACAGCATTCATCCAATGAATTTTGTTACCTGAGGCTAAAGCCCCAGCACGCCATGCATGATAAAATGGATTTGTTACTAAACTATATTTTTTTTCTAAGCTGGAATTTCTAAGCATGGAGCCAACTTGATAAAGAGGAGCTCTGGTTCCAGGAACAGGAGTAATAAGATTGTCTAAATCATTTATTTTTTTTGTTTTAGGGTATCGACGCAAAAGATAATTAGCAACAGCTTCTCTAAAGGATTTAGTTCCTCCAGCAGGTGAATATTTTTTCCAATCCGAGGAATGTTGTTGGATACTTTTTTGAAGGATTAATGGTGGTTCAAGCTGCGGTTCACCTAAACTTAAGTTGATATGTTCTATACTTTTTGATGGGTTTATTCCATCTAATAGTTTGGTTAATTTGCCAAACATCCAATCATCAAATACAGAAAATTCAGGATTAAACATATGAAACCTAATTTATATTGATATAAAAAGAATATATAAAAAAAAACATTTAAATCATAGAAAAGTTATATCAAAATATTAAAATGGATAAAATTTTATTTATATTAATTTTTTGAAAGAAAGTTAATATTTTGGAAAATAGTAAAAAAATAAATTATAAAATTTTTGATTGTTTAGTCTATGGTAATGGCTTGACTGCAAAGTATGCAGCGCTGAGTCTTTGTGCGTCTGGATTTTCAGTAATTTATATTTCTAAAACAATTAAAGAGTTGAATAAAGATTTTCGGACGACAATGTTGACGCATAATTCACTAAGTTCACTTAAAAATTTAGATATTATTAATGAAGATCAACAAAATTTATCTTCAACTAAACAAATTAATTTAATATCGGGGGATCGAAAAAATTTTACTGTCCTTAAAAATGTAAATAGTCAAAACCCACTTTGCTGGCTTATCAAAAACATTGATTTGATTAAAAAGTTTGATTTGAGTTTGGCAAAATTAAAAAAACAAAAAAAAATCTATCATCTTACAGATGAAATTCAAGAAGTCGATTTTGGCGAGTCTTTTGCTCAGATTAAACTGGCTACAAATAAAAAAATCAGATGTTCTTTAGTGGTGGCAGCTGATGGCAATGATTCAAAATTAAGAAAAATTGCAGAAATAAAAACTATTTCAAAAAGTACTGGTAAAGAAGGTTTGATTGCAATAGTAAAGCATAATTCTAATTACAAAAATGTGTCGTGGCAAAAATTTTCAACAAATAGTATTTTAGCATTATTAGCCATCAGATATAGAAATAAACAAGACGGTTTTTCATCGCTTGTATGGACTTTAAATAAATCCAAAGCTGCAGAGAAAGTAAAATTTTCTAAAGAAGAGTTTGAAAAAGACTTGAAAAAGACCTTTGGAGATTTTCTTGGAAACTTTTCTATTTGTTCTCCAGTCAATAGATGGCCACTAAAAAGAATCGATGTTCCAAAACCTTATGGCTGGAGATGCGTATTGGTTGGCGATGCAGCGCGTTCAATATATCCTCTTTCAGGACAAGGTTATAATCTAGCTATTAGCGATATCAATGATTTAATTAAAAGTCTGAGATGGGCTCAGTTTCTAGGATTAGACTTGGGGTCAAATCAAGTATTAAATAATTATCATAATAAAAGAAAATCTGATGTTTTTTCAATGACAAAAATCACTGATGGAGTTGACTGGTTATTTGCCTCAGGACCGAAACCAATTAGAGATTTTTCATCTCTTGGATTAACAATATTAGATAAAATAAATCCTATAAAAAAACTTATTGTAAATAAAATGAATCAAATTTAGTTAACTAATTTTTTATCTTTCTTGGTTGTTTTGCAACAATCTTTCAAGATAATTTTTCCATAGAATGTCTTTATTTTTGCACAATTCAAAAAGATACTCCCATGAGTAGATGCCTGTATTGTGACCATCATCAAAAATTATGTTTATTGCATAGTTTCCAACTGCTTTTATAGAGACAATTTTAACTTGAGATTTGCCTTCTGGTGTTTTCTTTTTTCCATAACCATGACCTTGAACTTCTGCAGAGGGACTTTCTACCCTAAGAAGCTCAGAAGAAATGCTTTTTGTTCCAATTTGGTCAAAAGTAATATGAAGTAAGTTCTTAAGTTTATCTAAGCGAATTTCATTAATCTTAATCAAGACTTGCCTTTTATTTTACGTGCCTCATCCTTTAACATAATTGGTATACCATCTCTTATTGGGTATGCAAGCCCTGCTTGATGGCTAATTAATTCATTTTTCGCTTTATCATACTTTAGACTACCTTTAGTAAGGGGGCAAACTAGTATTTCAAGTAGCTTTGGGTCTATTTCATTTTTAATGCTTTTTGTCATCTTTTTTAATTTCCTCAAAGGTTCCTATTGCAAGCATTTTTTTCATTACTTTAACTCTATCATTGAGAGTGTTGGTTTCAAGTATAGCTTGTTTTTCAATATTACTAAAAGGACAAATCATTGCTAATGTGGCAATCAACCTTTCATCATCACAGGCTTGAATTGCATTCCAATCAGCAGAAAGGTTTTTAGATTTGAAATATGGTTTTAATTTTTCAAAAAAGCTTGTTCTATCTATTTTTTCATCATTTGGCTTTAGATCTTTAGCGAAATCACTATATTCTACACTCATTCTTTTATATCCACCACTTTCAGAAATGTTATTAATTATTTTGCATCGAATGATGCCTTTCAAACAAATAATAAATCTATTGTCTTCTAATTCTTCAAAAGACACAATCTTGCCAGCACAACCTAAAGAGAAAAAATTTGAATCTGATTGATCTCTTTTTGTTTGTGTAATTACGATCATTCTATCTAAAGTTGAAAGAGTATCGTTTATCATTTGTATATATCTAGGTTCAAAAATGTTTAATGGTAATCTGCCTTTGGGAAGTAATAATACCCCATCAAGAGGGAATACAGGTAGATTTTTTGGCAGGTTTTCAAATACAGTTTTAATGATCAAAACTCCAAATCTTATTTAAAAATTAGAGCTGATAGTCTTTTTCTTGCGGTAACAACAATTGGATCAGTGAGGCCAATAGCTGAAAAAAAGTCAACTAATTGTTTCCTAGCTGCTTGTTCATTCCAATCAGGGTCAATATTAATTGATTCTAACAAACAATCCAAAGCTTCCTTTACTTCCCCTGAGCCATATAAAGCTAGCGCAAGATCTTGTCTGGCTTGAAGATCATTCGGATTAGAATTAATCAATTGAATTAATTTTTCCGTATTTCCAATATCATTAGAAGACTTTTCTAATAAATCAAAAGCTATCATTGCTTCTTTAATTGCAGACTTTTCTTTTAAATTGCTATCTAATGACTGAATTAACTCTTGAGCTGCTGAATTCTTTTTTAGTCCAGTAAAGACCCTAATTAATCCTGCTATTGCTTCATGTTTTTCAGGGTTATTAGATAGAACTGCTTCAAAAATATCTCCAGCATTTTGGAAATTCTTCTCTTTGAGTTCTTCATTAGCAGTTTGTATCATTTCTTCAATATTAGGCCCGCTAGTATTTAATTCGGATATTTTGTTGACAAACTCATTAATTACAGACTCAGGTTGGGCACCATTAAATCCATCAACTGGTTGACCTTCAGAAAATGCATAAACAGTGGGTATAGATTGAACTCTTAATTGAGCTGCAATAGCTTGATTTTCGTCAATATTAACCTTGGCTAAAATTACTTTTCCATTACAATTTTTTACAGCCTTTTCAATTAAAGGGCCTAGATCTTTGCATGGACCACACCAAGGAGCCCAAAAGTCTACAATAACAGGAGTATTTTTTGATTCTTCAACAACTTCTTTCATAAAGCTTTCTGAAGTAACATCTTTTATAAAACCTGATGAATTAGTTTGTTCTCCACTTTCTGAATTACCAATTAGCATTAAAATAATACTTTCTAATTTGTTAGTTAATTACTCTTATTTATAAATAATATTTATTAATTTTGAAATAATTAAATCAAAATTAATTTAAATTTAAGTAGTTTAATTTATGATTTGTTATGTCTAAAAATTGAAGAAAGTCTCTAGATAAAATTGAAATTGTTAGAGTATTAATTAAGGGATGGAAATTAAGTCTATTATTTTTTAAGAGCTTACGATCAATAAAGAAAGAAACCTCATGGTTTTTATCATTTATAAGAGATAAAGGGGAAACAGATCCTGGAGTTACTTTAAGAAATTCAAATAATCTTTCTGGGCTGCCAAATGAAAGTCTATCTGATGATATTATCTGAGGTAGTGCTTTTAAATCAATATACTGATTTTCTTCCAAAGTTATCAGAAAGTTTCTTTTCTTTTTATCTCTTAAAAATAAATTTTTTGTAAAGCCTCCTTCAAAATGATTTCTAAACTTTTGTGAATCTTGTACAGTTCTGAGAGGTGGGTGAGAGGAAATTTGAAATTCAAATTTGAGGCTGTGAAGTTTCTCTAATAAAATTAAAGAATTTTTGTGTTTAAAATTTTTGAAATCCAGTTTTAATCTAAAATCATTGTAATTTTTCATTATAATTATATTGAGATTTCAATTTAAAAATGAAGAGAAATATCTTGGTGCACGGAACGGCATCGAGATATTCTTGGAACCAAGAAAGAAGGTAATCTATCTTGACTTCTCAAACCAATATTTGATGAGATGCTGTCTTGAAAGTTATTCAAATCAGGTAAAATGGTTATAACTGCCTCTTCTCTCCATGAGATTTCATCATTAAGTAATGCTTCAGCCTCAAATAGATATGTATTGGCTTTCTCTTTGTTATCCTTTTTGTATTCTTTTCTAGCCTTATTAAGGAGTGATTTAAGTTTACTTCCTCCTGGTATATTATTCAAATTTTTAGAAACGGTTTTTATTAAAGTTTGTTTTTCATCTTTACTTAATGACATCAAAGATGATTTCATTTCGAAAAAATCATCTTTAAAACTTACAAAACTTTGTCCAGAGGCAATGATTTTAATAGTTTCGTCTATACCTGCATATGCATCATCCATAGCACGTCTATATTTTCGTTGTGCTAAAGATAAAACCTTGAGCTTTTTTTGATAAGTTTCTGAAATTTTCTCCCAGTCTGGCGGAATGGATGCAGTTAAATCATCTTTATTTGTCAATGCTTCTTCTATTTCATTGTTTATATGATCTTTTTTGCTTTGGTCATCAACAATTTGCATTTCTCTCTTTAATCTTTTTATATGAGCGTCAATTTTTCTAATTTCTCTTTGGATAATTCTAACATCTTTGTGAATGGCAGCATAAGAAGTTGTTGCTTCATCTAAAATATTTTGAGCTTCGACAACATCATCCAGATTACTAAATACAGATAATGCTGTAATGTGAGCTTCAGAGATTTTTGAAGATATATTTTTTGGTAATATAGACGTGTCAATTGTTGAAAGATTATTTATTGACAAAATAATTTTGTCTTTGTTCTCATATAATGTTTCCTGAAGATATTGTTCCACACAATTTTCAAGCCTTGGATTCATGGGCGGTGGCGCATTAAACGAAGATAAATAGAATCTATTTGGTAAATAATTTACTAAAGGAGGGAATGTTCCTACAATAACAAGAGCGATTAATTGCAAAATTATAAATGGAACCACACCTTTATAAATTGATATAGTGCTAATTGCTTTTGATGCAACTCCGCGCAAATAGAATAGAGCAAATCCAAAAGGAGGAGTTAAAAAACTTGTTTGAATATTTACACCAATCATTACACCCAACCAAACGGCGGTTATATTAGCGCTTGGGTCTGCTAAAAGAATTGGGGCAACAATAGGCACAACAACAACAGCAATTTCAATAAAATCCAAGAAAAAACCTAAGATAAAAATTACTGCCATTACTACTATGAACTGAGACCAAAAGCCTCCCGGCAAGCTTTGAAGGAAGTCTTTAACATACTCTTCACCTCCAAAACCCCTGAATGCAGCAGTTAACATTGTTGCTCCAAGAAGAATGATAAAAACCATTGAAGTAGTTTTGGCTGTTTCACTCATTACTTCATTCAATGTATTTTCAATTTTAAATGTCCTCCATGTTGACCAACCAATAGCAACCACTAGCAAGGATGAAGCTCCAATAGCAAAAAACACGGGAATATAGTTTTGTGTAACTCCAAGATTTTTAATATTTAGATCAAATAAGTTTAATAAAAGTAGGATGAGAAATACCGATAAAAAAGCAAGAATGGCTGGATAAGTAGCTCCTTTGTTATTTTCGCAGAGTTTATATCCAGCCATTATAGTTGCTCCAATAGCTCCTATAGCACCAGCTTGATTAACTGTAGCAATTCCCATAATTATTGAACCTAAGACTAAAAAAATTAGCACTAAAGGAGGGACGAGTGAAAACATAACTTTTGACCAAAATTCTTTGGTAAACCCTAATGGGTTTGGAACAGCTGGAGCCAATGATGGTCTTATCAAAGCCGTTGCTAAAATATAAGCAAAATAGACAAGAACTAAAACTATCCCAGGCAAAAAAGCTCCCAGAAACATATCGCCAGCAGATGTTGAAGTTACGCCAAAAGCAGAAGGCATTGTGTATTCACCAGTAGCCTGTTTATAAAGTGATTGTCTCATAGCAGAAGCTTGGTCAGAGGCTGATCCAAGTTGATCAGCTAAAATAATTAAAACTATAGATGGAGGGATGATTTGTCCTAATGTTCCAGAAGCACAAATAGTTCCAGATGCTAATGAGTGCGAATAATTATTTCTCATCATTGATGGGAGGGATATTAAACCCATTGCAACAACAGTTGCTCCAACTATTCCAGTTGTAGCGGCGAGAAGAGCTCCAACAAATACAACTGAAATACCTAATCCTCCAGGAACTGGTCCAAACAATCCTGCCATAGTCATAAGCAAGTCTTCTGCAATTCTCGATCGTTGCAGCATAATTCCCATGAAAATAAATAAAGGTATAGCGATTAATGTGTCTCTTTCGAAATCATAATAGATAGCTCTAAAATTCATGACTCCTGCGGAAAGCCATTCAATGGGTCCATCTTGATAGAAAAACGCCTTAACGTCTCCAAAAATAACCCAACCTGTAACTGCAGCCAGGCCAATAGTTAAAATAGCTGATCCAGGAAGAGCAAAGGCAACTGGATAGCCAAAACCAAGAGCTGCCATCATCACGATAAATAAAAGGATTAAGAAATAAAGTTCCATAGTTATCCTGTTGTCGCCTTATTATTTACGTCTGAATTGCTCAACTTATTTTCAAGGGAATTAATATAATGAATAATAAAACTAGAAAATTGAAATAACATTGAAAGAGCAAAAACAATTAGAAACCCTGACATAAGATATTTGACATACATTCCAAATCCTTGCTGAGTGACTTCAAAATTAAGTATCGCAAGATTAAAAGGTGATGATTCGCTCCAGAGACCTCTAATTAAAACAACCCAGCAAAGTGGGACGCCTAAAATTAATGAACCATAAATATTAGTATAAGCTTTTCGTTTTTCTGAAAAACTAGCATAAATAACATCAACACGAACATGGCCATCATGAATTAATGTATATGCACTAGAAAAAAGAAATAGTGCTGCGTACCAGAATCTAACTAAATCTCCCATAAAGGCTTGTTCATAAGAGAAAATAAACCGTGTAATAACAATTAAAAGTTCTCCAAAAACTATAAGCGCAGCCAACCAAATAAAATCAATTCCTCTTCTAAAAAAAGCTATTAAAGTTCCAATAACTATAAGAGGGATATGGACATAAACACCTCTAAATGCTGGTTTACCTAAGGATAAAGCTAATTCATCTCCAACAATTAGAGGTAGAAAATCTTCAATCCTAACAAAAGAAATAGCTGCATCAACAATTCCTACTAACATAACAGACCAGAAAGCAGCTGAGACGATCATTTCAGAAATATTGTTAAGTAATTTTTCATCCCTAGAATAGGATTTATTTGAAATAAAGATTATTGGAAAAACAATAGCGGCTAGATATGTCAGTGATTGAATAAATCCTATAAAAATTGCCCCATTGCTGTAATTAGGAATTTTATCTAAAAGATTTATTCCTAGTAATGACAAAGTACCAAACAAGCCAGGGCATTCAAAAATATGTGTAATATAATTGTTTAGGACAAAAACACCACCTAAAAAAGCACTGCATAATGCAATAAAATGCACAGCATCCATAAATGAAACATTCTTAACGTTCATTTAGAATTCATCCTAATGAAGACAAATGCAGAGCCAATATTTGGCCCTGCATAATTAAAATATTTTCAGAATATTAAACGTTATAAATTCTGTTACGTTGATTTAAAAATTCACCTTGCGATGTACCAATCCAGCCACCAACATCAGAACGAGCTCTCATACAACTTTCATGTACGCGATTGGCTAAATCTGAATGAGCTCTGGCTTCTTCGAAAACTTCATCAGCAGCTTCAGCAAGTGCATCCCACACATCATCATTGAAAGCACGTATTTGAATTCCATGATCAGTTTTTAGTCTTGCAAGAGCTTGACCTGATTTGCCCATATATTCTGACATCATCATTTCATTTTCTTGAGTGGCTGCAGCTGTAATTATAGCTTTATCAGTATCTGAGAGATCGCTCCAAAACTTTTCATTAAATCCTGCAGCTATCATAGAACCAGGCTCATGCATTCCAGCAGTGTAGTAATATTTAGCTGCTTCATAGAATTTCATGATTTCATCATTCCATGCACCAACCCATTCAGTAGCATCAATGGCTCCAGAGACAAGGTTCTCATAAATTTGTCCTCCTGGAACAGTTACAGGTGATCCACCGAGTTTACCAATAACATCACCACCAAGACCCGGTATACGCATTTTTAAACCATTAAAATCTTCTGGTGAATTAATTTCTTTATTGAACCAGCCACCAGCTTGGCAACCTGTTGACCCTGCCATAATACATTTTAAACCAAATTCACTGGCAAGCTCATCCCATAATTCTTGCCCACCTCCATAACGAATCCAGGAATTCATTTCTAGGTAAGTTAATCCAAATGGCACTGCAGTGAAATACGCCCATCCAGGGTGTCTTCCTTTCCAGTAGTAATCTGCAGCATGATATCCTTGAGCATTGCCAGAAGCAACCTCATCAAAACTATCAAATGCTCCAACACGTTCTCCAGCCGCATAATAGCTAACTTGAATTCTACCACCAGAAATATCTTGAATAGTTTGAG
>MDTE01115663.1_pt1 | contig 18983 bp, 12 predicted proteins | sample 811231 | NCBI WGS metagenome assembly MDTE01 (sample SAMN05326651, study PRJNA326480) | marine metagenome | isolation source: seawater | place: Indian Ocean: Red Sea | collected 2010 | reverse complement strand
TACGCCCGCCGATGCGCTCGCGCACCCGACCTGGCAGATGGGCCGAAAGATCACCGTCGACTCCGCCACGCTGATGAACAAAGGACTCGAGGTCATCGAGGCGCGCTGGCTGTTCGACATGCCGGGAGACCGGATCGGCGTCGTCGTGCACCCACAGTCGGTCGTCCACTCGCTCGTCGAGTTCCAGGACGGATCGCTCCTGGCTCAGTTGGGGGTGACCGACATGCGGCTGCCTATTCAGTACGCCTTTTCCTATCCCGATCGCTGGGACACCGGCCTGCCTCCCCTCGATCTGGCATCCTGTGGGACACTCGAGTTCGCCGAGCCGGATACGGCGCGGTTTCCTTGTTTGGCCCTGGCCTACCGGGCGCTGGCGGGCGGCTCGGCACTACCAGTCGCGCTCAACGCCGCCAATGAGATTGCCGTCGAGGCGTTTCTCGCGGGGCGCCTCCCGTTCGGTGCGATCGCCGAGGTGATCGCGGCGGCCGTCGACGATGCGGAGGGCACGCAGCCGGATGTAGAGTCGCTGGAGGAGATCCGCTCCGTCGACCGTCGAGCCCGTGAGCTCTCCGGCACCCTCGCCGCCGGGGTACAATCGATCTAGTGTCAAGTCTTCTGTCCTTCCTGTTCGTCCTTGGCGTACTCGTGTTCGTCCACGAGCTCGGTCACTTCGTCGTGGCGCGGATGCACGGAGTCCGCTGTCTGACGTTCTCACTCGGCTTCGGTCCGAAGCTGCTCCAGACGAAACGTGGCGACACGGTCTACTGCGTCAGCGCGATTCCACTGGGCGGCTACGTGAAGATGGCCGGCGAGACCGTGGAGGACGAGCGGGAAGGCAAGCCGGACGAGTTTCTCTCCAAGACGAAGTGGCAGCGATTTCAGATCCTGATTGCCGGGCCCGCCATGAACATGATCCTGGCGGTGGTGGTCATGACCGGCGTGCTCTACCAGGGTGCGCAGGTTCCGCTGTTCGAGGAGCAGCCGCCCCGGGTCGGCTTCGTCGTCGAGGGGTCGCCGGCCGAGGTCGCCGGCATCGCGGTGGGTGACCGGATCCTGAGTGTCGCGGGCCGAGAGGTCGACACCTGGGAGGCCTACATGATCGCGGTCGCCCCCTGGGCGGATCGCGAGATCGAGGTGGTCGTCCGGCGTGCCCAGGCCGTGGAGAGCTATCAGCTCATCCCGGTAGGGCGTGGCAGCCTCCAGGCCGGCGATCTCGGTGTGGGGCCGTACATCTCCCCCCAGGTCACCGGTTTCCTGCCGTCCACCACCGCGGCCCGCGACGCGGGCATTCTGGTCGGGGACGTCATTGAGGCGATCGACGGACGGGAGTTGCCTCAGGACCAGTTGGTCAAGACCATCAACGACCGCGCCGGCGAGATCGTGACGTTGCAGGTGCGCCGAGGCTCCGAGCGGGTGGACGTCGCGGTGACCCCGAGCGATGTGGACGGCGTCGGCATGATTGGCGTCAGCTTGAGGGAGGAAACCCGGAACATCGACCCGGGCCCGTTCGAAGCGTTCACGATGAGTCTCCAGCAGAACTACGAATGGTCCGGACTCATCTTTCAGACGCTCGGGGGGCTGCTCACCGCCGAGACGCCGACCTCCCAACTTGTCGGACCGGTCGGTATTGCCCAGCTCTCGGGGAGCGCGGCCGAACTCGGCTTCGTGCCGCTGTTCTCACTGATGGCGATGATCAGTCTCAACCTGGGCATCCTGAACCTGCTGCCCATTCCGATCCTCGATGGCGGCCATATCGCGATCATGGCGCTCGAGGGCGTGTCGCGCCGTGACTTCAGCGTCAAGCTGAAGGAGCGGATGCTCTTCGCCGGTTTCGTCGTCCTGATGACATTGATGGTCACCGTCATCTACAACGATCTCACCCGAGTCGAGTGGATCGAGCGTTTGATGATCTGGCGTTGACGCTCCGTCCGTCCGGGCGCCGCCGGTCGGCGCCCATTCACCATCTCCCCTAGACGCAGGTTCCTCGCGGTCCCGGCGTCTGCCGTCTCTCGTTTTCCGGCAGCGGCCGGTTGTCGCGCATCATGAGCCTCCACCTTTCGGGTATCCGGCGTGAACTCGGGCCGATGATCCGGCTGGCCACCCCCGTGGTGGTGGTCGAGGTGGGCTGGGTGACCATGGGGTTGGTCGATGGTGGGCCAGCTCGGCCCGGCCGGCATCGGCGCGGTCGGGATCGGGAGCGTGCTGTTCATCGCGGTGGTCGTGTTCGGGATCGGGATGCTGCTGGGGCTCGACCCTTTGGTGGCGCAGGCGGCGGGGGCAGGGCGTCGGGACGATTGCCATCGATGGCTGTTTCATGGAGTGTTGCTGGCCGCGGTGCTGGCGCTGCCGCTGACGTTGGTGACCTACGGGGTCGTCACCCAGTTGCCGCGCTGGGGGCTGGATCCCCAGGTCGAGCGGCTCGCTGCCCCCTACGCGACCCGCGTGCTCTGGAGCATTCTTCCTCTCCTGCTGTACACCGCCTTCAGGCGGTATCTTCAGGCGATCGAGCAGGTCGCCCCCGTTATGGGGGCTCTGGTCACCGCCAATCTCGTGAATGTCGCGGCCAACTGGTTGCTGGTGTTCGGGCACCTGGGGTTTCCGAGTCTCGGCGTCAACGGCGCTGCTTGGGCGACCTGCGTGTCGCGGCTGTACATGGCGGTCTTCCTGCTCGTGGAGATCCTCCGCCATGACCGGCGGGTGGAAGGCGGGCTGTGGGCGGCGTCGCGGCAGATCGGCATGTCTCGGCTGCGCAGGCTCGTCGCCCTGGGGTTGCCGGCCGCCCCCCAGCTCACGCTCGAGGTGGGGGTCTTCGCGGTCGTCACCGCTCTGGCCGGTCGGTTCGATCCCTCCATTCTCGCCGCACATCAGATCGTCCTGAACATGGCGTCGGTCACCTTCATGGTGCCGCTCGGTATCGGCGCCGCCGGCGCGGTGCGGGTGGGGCACGGCGTCGGCCGCCGGGACCCCGCGGGTGTGCGTGACGCCGGGTGGTCGGCCCTAGCGCTCGGCGCGGGGTTCATGAGCCTCGCCGCTGTCCTGTTCATCGCCGCGCCGCGTCTATTGCTCGCGGGGTTCATGGCGGATCCGGACGTGGTGCGCGTGGGCGTCAGTCTGTTGTTCGTCGCCGCCTGGTTCCAGCTGTTTGATGGGCTGCAGGGAGTCGCGACCGGCGTGCTCCGCGGCTTCGGTGATACCAGGACGCCGATGCTGTGGAATCTTGCCGGGCACTGGGCGGTGGGTCTGCCCGTGGGGGCTCTGTTGGGCTTCGGCCTGGGATGGGGCGTCGTCGGTCTGTGGGTCGGTCTGTCGATCGGGTTGGTGCTGATCGGTACCGTCCTGGTGACCCTCTGGACGTATCGGATCAGGGCTTTCAGCGCCGCATAGGGCCCGGCCGAGTCGGCCGCGCCGAGCGGCTCAGGACGAGAGCACCAGGCGGTCGATCGCCTGCGCCAGCCCGGCCTCGTCGTGGCTTGCCGTGACCGGCCAGCCGCACTCCTTGAGTTCGGCCACCGCATTGCCCATGACGACCGGGTGGCCGGCGAACTCCAGCATCGCCAGATCGTTCAGATTGTCGCCAACCGCCATGACCTCGTCTGGAGAAATCCCCCGACGAGTCGTCCAGTCTGCCAGCGCCGAGCCCTTCGAGCAGCCGTCGGCCGTGACGTCGAACAGGGAGAAATCGCGCGCTTCGTACTCGGTCAGCGTGAGCGTGAGCAAGGAGGCCCAGGGGAACTCGCGCACATGGGCGGCGAGCGTGCGCATCTCTTCGACGCCCCCGGTGAAGGCGACCTGGATCGGGTCATCGTCAATGGCCGCGACCAGGTCGTCGCTGTGCGTCATGAACCGCTGATTCTTCTCGTAGTACCAGCGCCGCTGCGGGTGCGACCAGTCGATGCCTTCCCATACGTACTGGCGCTGGTCCGGCCGGTCGAAGATGAGGGCGGCGCCGCTGCGGATCTTGCGCGTGGCCGTGACCAGCTCCCGCGCCAGATCGCGAGGGACTGACCGACGGTCGAGGGTGGCGCCGGCCGCCGTCTTGGTCAACGCGCCGTTGTTCACCATGAGCACGACGTCGAGGCCTACGAGATCGGCGATCGGCTGTGCATGATGAAAACTGCGCCCCGTCGCGAGCACGATCTCGACACCCTGGGCACTGGCGGCGCCGACGGCGACGCGGTTCGCTTCGGGGAGCTTGCTCCGCCCGTCGAGCAACGTGCCATCGATGTCGATGGCTATCAGCGTGATGGGGGCAGCGCTCGAGCTCCGGGCGCCCGATGAAAGGTCGGACATCGGTGACGGGTGGATCAATGAGGCGTGTCGACCGCGAGCTCTTCACGCAGACTGTAGTGCGACTCGATGTACTGGTCGACCAGGAGTTGAAACGCCTCGGCGAGCTCGTCGTAGGATCCGCGGAGCGTCGTGGCGTGTTCGCCGTCTATATACACCGGGCAGGTCGGCTCCTCGCCCGTGCCCGGAAGGCTGATGCCGATGTTGGCCGCCTTGGATTCGCCCGGGCCGTTGACGACGCAGCCCATCACGGCGACCGTCATCTCCTCGACCCCTTCGTAGCGGGTCTTCCAGACTGGCATCATGTCCCGCACATGGCCCTGGATCCGCTCGGCAAGCTCCTGGAAGGTGGTGCTGGTCGTTCGGCCACACCCGGGACATGCCGTAATACTGGGGGAAAAGGACCGCAGTCCGAGGGCCTGCAACAGCTCGCACGCCGCATACACTTCCTCGCGCCGGTCGCCGCCGGGTTGCGGGGTCAGCGAGACGCGGATCGTGTCGCCGATGCCGGCCTCGAGCAGCACGCCCATGGCGGCCGCCGACCACACCTGGCCCTTCAGGCCCATGCCCGCCTCGGTGAGGCCCAGATGGAGCGGCTGGGTGGTCTGCCGAGCGAGTTCGCGATAGATGGTAATCAGGTCCCGTGGCGTGGAGACCTTGCACGAGATCACGATCTGATCGGTACCGAGACCCGCCTCGAGCGCCAGCGACGTGGACTCGAGGGCGGAGATCACCATGCACTCGTTGATGATCTCCTCGGAGGTCAGTCCGAGTGCCCGGTCGGTGTTCTCTTGCATCCTGGACATCACCAGGTCCTGGTTCAGTGACCCGCCGTTGACCCCGATCCGTACCGGTTTGCCGTGCTCACCTGCGATCTTGCAGATGGTCGTGAACTGTTCGTCACGCCGGTTGCCGGTGCCGACGTTCCCGGGGTTGATCCGATACTTCGCGAGCGCGGCGGCGCAGTCTGGATGGCGACTCAGGAGTTGGTGTCCGTTGTAATGGAAGTCGCCGATCAGGGGAGTGTCGCAGCCCTGGTCGAGCATCCGCTGCCTGATCTCAGGCACGGCCGCCGCGGCCGCGGGCGTGTTGACGGTCACCCGGACGAGCTCCGAGCCGGCCTCGCTGAGCTCGACGCACTGGGTCGAGGTTGCGGCGGCATCTGCCGTGTCGGTGATCGTCATGGACTGGACGACCACGGGCGCGCCGCCCCCGATCTGAACGTGACCGACCTTGACCCCGGTGGTGCGGTGCAGCTTGATTGACGGCATGTGCGGTTCGGGAACGGGACCGCTCCCGTTCAGGATGATACCACCCGCTCGGAGCCCTACCGGCCCGTCCGACGACGCATCGATCGCAGGGTGGCGCGGACCGCCTCGATGGTCTCGTCGACGTGTCTCGTCGTGTGCGCCCCAGAGAGGAACCAGCCCTCGAACTGTGAAGGCGGAGGGTAGACGCCCCTGCTGAGCATGCCACGGAAGAAGCGGGCGTAGCTGGAGGTATCGGCTTTCGTCGCGCCCTCGTAGTCTCGTACGGGCGTCTTGCTGAAGAAGGGGGTCAGAACCGAGCCGTGGGCACTGACCTGGAGGTCGATGCCCGCGGCCCTGGCGCCGTCGGCGAGGCCTTCGGCCAAGCGGGTGCCCAGACGGGCCAGCCGCGCGTACAGCTGTGGTGTCAATTGCGACAACGTCCACAGACCGGCCGTCATGGCCAGAGGGTTCCCCGACAACGTCCCGGCCTGATACATCCCGCCGGCTGGCGCGACCTGCTCCATCAGATCCCGTCGTCCACCGTAGGCGCCCACCGGAAGGCCGCCGCCAATGATCTTGCCGAGGCAGGTCAGGTCCGGCCGAATGCCAAAACGTTCCTGCGCGCCGCCTGGTCCTGCCCGGAAGCCCGAGATGACCTCGTCGAAGATCAGGACCGCGCCGTGGTCGGTCGCAAGCGATCGGAGGCCGTCTAGGAACCCCGGGACCGGAGGCACGACACCCATGTTGCCGGCCAGCGGTTCTACGATGATGCCAGCCACCTTGCCGCGATGACTCCGCAGCAGCCGTGTGACCGAGTCGAGATCGTTGTAGCGGGCGACGAGCGTGTCGGCCGCTACCGCCTTTGGCACGCCCGCGCTGTTGGGAACGCCCAGCGTGGTCGCACCCGAGCCGGCCTGGACCAGAAACGCATCGCCATGCCCGTGGTAGCAGCCGGCGAACTTGATGACCCGGTCGCGCCCGGTCGCCGCACGCGCCAATCGCAGGGCGCTCATCGTGGCCTCGGTCCCCGAGTTCACGAATCGAACCCGCTCGACCGACGGCATCAGCGCCCGGACCGCCTGGCCAAGGTCGACTTCGAGCGCGGTCGGTGCCCCGAAGCTGGTGCCGCGGCTCGTCGCGTCGGCCAGCGCGCGGGTCAGGCCCGGCGGGGCGTGCCCGTGAATCAGCGGCCCCCACGACATGACGTAGTCGATGTAGGAGCGGCCGTCCTCGTCCACCAGCTGGGCGCCGCGGCCTCGGCGGATGAACGGAGGTGTGCCCCCGACCGCGGCGAAGGCCCGGACCGGGCTGTCGACTCCCCCTGGGAGGATCCGTTTCGCGCGAGAGAACAGGGTGGCCGATGCGCCGCGCCTCGATGGACTCATAGCCGGGGAACGATATCACGCCAAACGACGGCGGGACCCCCGGTTGCTATGGCTCGTGGGGCAGTGCCAGAATGAAAGAGGATTCGCGTGTGAGCCGCGGGTCAGACGAGTGAAAGGACGATGATGCAGAGACTGCTGACGGCGGGGTGTGTAGGGGTCGCGTTGGTCGGGTTGGTCGTCGGTCTGAGCATGACCGGAGCGAGCCCGTCGGTCGAGGTCCAGGCGTCGTCAACGCTGCAGGACGCGACCACCAACGACGGCGTGTTCTCCTCCGCCCAGGCGCGTCGCGGTCGTCGGGTTTACAACCGGGATTGCGCGTCGTGCCATGGCACCGAGCTCCGTGGCGGCGAGATGGCGCCCGGCGTCGCCGGCAGTGATTTCATCGTGTTCTGGGTCGATCTCTCGGTCGGGGCGCTGTTCGAACGGATCAAGGTCTCGATGCCAGAGGACGGTCCGGGCCGCCTCTCAGACGAGGAGTACACGGACGTCGTCGCCTACATGCTCGACCAGAACGACTTTCCGTCTGGCGATGAGGAGCTTCCTGCCGACAAGGCGGCTCTCGACAAGATCATGATCGTGGCGGCCGAATAGGGCCGCCGGCGCGCGTTCAGCCGTGATGACCGAGGACGATCGCAGCCCGACGCTCGATCGCTTTCTCCCGTACGCCGCCGGAATCTTCGTCCTCGCACTCGTCATCCGCGTCGTCCACACCCTCCAGATCAGGACCGCCTCGTTTTTCCCGCTCCTGATGGGAGACGCGCAGAGCTATCACAGCTGGGCGCAGGAGCTGGCTGGGGGGGACTGGGTCGGCACCGAGGTCTTCTACCAGGCGCCGCTCTACCCATACTTCCTCGGTCTGGTCTATACGGCGTTCGGCGAGGGGCCGCTGGTGGTGCGGATGAGCCAGGCCGTCCTGGGCGCCCTGGCCTGCGTGCTCATGGCCTACGCCGGGTGGCGTCTGTTCTCACGGACGGCAGGCATCTTGGCCGGAGTGATGCTGGCGTGCTATGCGCCCGCCATTTTCTTCGACAGCCTGGTGCAGAAATCGGTGCTCGACGCCGTCTTCCTGTGCCTGACGCTGGCCCTGCTCAGCCCGCTCATGACGCGACCACTGTCCACCCACCGCCTGGGAGCGTGGGCCACCGTCGGCGTGGCGGTGGCACTGCTGGTGCTGAGCCGCGAGAACGCGCTGGTGTTTGTCGCGGTGCTGCTCTTCTGGCTGGTGTGGAGTCGTCGCGAAGACGGCCCGCATCGCTGGCGGCTGGCCACGGCGTTCGTGGTCGGTCTTGCGGTCGTGCTCTTGCCGGTTGCGGCGCGCAATCTCGCGGTCGGGGGAGAGTTCTACCTCACCACCTCGCAGTTCGGTCCCAATTTCTACATTGGCAACAACCCGGGGGCGTCCGGTATCTATCAGCCGCTTCGGTTTGGTCGTGGCGATCCGCGCTTCGAACGCCTCGACGCCACCGAACTGGCGGAGGAGGCCACCGGCACCTCGCTGACCCCGGCGGAGGTGTCGCGCTATTGGACCGTCGAGGCCCTGTCCTATATCGCCAGTCAGCCGATGGACTGGGTTCGGCTGATGGGACGCAAGGTCCGACTGGCCTGGAACGCCTCGGAGGTGGCCGATACCGAGGACCAGCTGAGCTATGCCGACCGATCCCTGCTGCTGCGGGCCTCCGGCCTGGTCTGGCACTTCGGGATTCTGGCGCCGCTGGCGCTTATTGGGGCGTGGGCCAGCTGGGCGCGCCGTCATGAGCTCGAACTGCTGTATCTAATGCTGGGCGCCTATGCCGTGACGCTGGTGGCGTTCGCGATCATGGCCCGGTATCGCTACCCGCTCGTGCCGTTCCTCGTGCTGCTGGCCGCGGTGGGAGTCACTCGGCTCCCCGACCTCGTACGGCAGGCGCCGCGACCGCAGTTGGCCGGAGTGGGCGCGGGGGTCGTGGCGCTGGCGGTGTTCTGCAACTGGCCGATGTACTCGATGGCCCAGATGCGAGCGGTGACCGAGAGCAACGTGGGAACCGAGCTGCAGGTCCAGGGCCGGGTGGACGAGGCGATCACGTTGTACCAGGACGCCCTGGCGCGGAACCCCAATAACGCCGTCGCTCACAGCAACCTGGGGACGGCATATGCGGCGGCTGGCCGGTTCGACGATGCGATCGCCTCACATCGCACGGCGCTCGAGCTGGCGCCCAACGATGCTGAGGGCTATTTTAACCTGGCCAACGCCCTGGCCGCGCGGGGAGACCTCGACGACGCCGTGACCCAGTTCCGGGAAGCGGTGCGGGTGGACGCCACTTTTGCCGAGGCGCTCGTCAACATGGGCAACGCGTTGGTCGATCTGGGCCGCTTCGATGAGGCAGCGGCCGAGTATCGGCGTGCCGCGGCACTCCGACCGGAGTGGGGGCAGTCGTTCAACAACCTCGGGTTGCTGGCCAGCGCGCGTGGTGACATCGACGAGAGCATCTCGGAGTTCCGCCGCGCGATCGACGCCGAGCCGGGCTACGCCGAGGCTCACACGAATCTTGCGGCGGCGCTTCAGTTGTCAGGGGATGTCGAGACGGCCCTGGTGCACTTCCGCCGGGCGGTCGAACTCGATCCGGACAACCCCGCGGCCCACAACGATCTCGGCATGGCCCTGGGGGGACGCGAAGCGGTTGGCGAAGCGATGCAGCACTTCCGCCGGGCGGTCGAGCTGGCACCGGACTTCGTCGAGGCGCGCGGCAACCTTGCCATGGCGCTGCGCATGGTGGGCCAGCCCGCTGACGCGGTGGCGGAGTATCAGCAGATCATCGAGTTGAATCCGGATTCAGCCGTCGCGCACAACGAGCTGGGCATCACGCTGGCCGAGCAGGGGCAGCTCGAGCCGGCGTTGATCGAGTTCCGTCGTGCCATCGAGCTGATGCCAGAGTTCGCCGGCGCCCACGGGAACCTCGGGGTGACGTTGCAGATGCAGGGCGACCAGGCCGGAGCGATCGCTGCCTTCGAAGAGGCGCTCAGGTTCGCCCCCGAGAGCGCTGAGCTACAAGCGCGTCTCGACGCGGCACGCGACGGCCGCTGAGCCAGGGACGCTGTCTCAGCGACCTAACGGAGTTTGCCGATTGGAGTCAGATTCGGCAAACTCTGCCCCACAAGCCACAAGCCACAAGCCACAAGCCACGCTACGGTTCTAGAAAGTCGCAGGCCTGCCCGAGGCCCATCTCGCACGCCAGCTGAATCAGTGAGCGGGCACGCTCGGGGTCGGGGGTCTGTATCTGGTCACTCTGCAGCAGCAGGCCGAGTCGGAGGCAACTCATGGCGTCCCCGCTGGCGCATCCCAGGTTGAAGCTTCCGGCGGCCCGGGCCGTGTCCTGTGCACCGCCCTCGCCACGCAGATAGAGCCCAGCTAGCTCGCCGCAGGCGAGCGCCCAGCCCAGGTCGCACGAGCGTGAGTACAAACCGCGTGCGGGGGCCACATCGAGGGCGACGCCACGGCCTTCCCGGTGCGCGACGGCAAGCAGGAAACAGCCTTCGCCATCATCGTTGTCGCACGCTTCGCGCAGGGGCGCCGGATCGCCGCGCGCCAGCGCCGAGGCCAGCGTCGTCGAGGTATGGGTGAACTCCTGTCCACCACTCGACAGTACCGAGGCGTTGTCACAGCCGATTCCCAGGCCGAGCTCGCACGCCTGGTCGAACGCCGCGGCCGCCTCTGTCGCATTCGGGCCGTCCACCCTGCCCTCAGCGAGCATGATCCCGAGCTCGTTGCAGGATCGCGCGACTCCGGCCGCGCAGTTGTTCGACTGCCGGACCATGAGATTGCGGCACCCGTTCCGCAGACCTTCATCGCACGCTTGCTCCCAGAAGGCCAGGTTGGTGCCGGGGTGTCGATTGCCTATCGCGTCAGTGCCCAGCAGGCCCACGAACAGTACCGTCCAGACCGCCATCGATCCGTAGTTGAGCTGGCGAGGAGAGATGGTCGGCCAGAAGCGGTCGAGGCCGAGCATCTCACCCTGGACCCGCTCGACGAACCGATCGATGACGCGAACGCTGAGATTGAGCAGCGGCACGCAGAGCAGTTTGTCGTAGAACGCCGGGATGCCGAGTGGAAGAAAAGCGGCGTAGAGCACCCAGACGCTGACGCCGTACAGCGAGCCGAAGATGACCCGTCCGAGGCTGCCGCGTGGTGACGTCGAGGGGTCGGTCACCAGTAGATGGAGACCGAGGAACACGGCGATGGGGATGGTGGTGTCGACGAAGAAGTACACCCCGGTGAACGCCGAGTACGCCAGACCGAGCAGAAAGAGCGTTGCGGCGGCCGACAAGGTCATCAGCGTCACCGCGAAGTAGTACTGGACCATGAGGCCCAGCAGGAAGATCACGAGATACATGTGCTCCGGATAGCGGAGCGTTAGCGCGATCTCCTGCCCCCACGTCAGATCCGTCCGTCCGGCCAGGATCAGGACCACCGAGAATACCGACAACGAGAACCCGGACGGGTTGAAGATGTGAGTCCGCCGCCCCTGCCGCGTCCAGGTGAAGAGTTCCTTCCCGACGAACCCCAGCGCCACCATGACGAACTGCAAGAAGAACCAGTCGTCGCGGAACCAGAGGAACAAGTTGGTGCTGAAGATGATCGGAAACGGTCCGAAGCTCAGGCGCCAGAGGTCGCGCCTGGTCCATCCCAGGAGCATGTCGAACGCATAGGCGAAGACGACCTGCGCCGCGATCAACCAGGCGTGGTTGCCCACCTCCGGCCAATACCAGCTCCAGTAGAAGTAGACTCCCAGGTGGGCCACCAACTGCAGGTAGTGGTTCTTGCGAAGGGTGCCCTCCACGCTGAGCGTCCGGCCCTCTCGCGCAATGGCGCGCCCCAGCCACCATTGCCACGTGAGCAGCACGCCGCAGGAGCCCCAGAACGCCCAGACGAGGGGCTGGCTCTCCTGTACGCGCGGCGCGAAGCTCATCGCCAGGAGCAGCAGCGTCGGGTAGAGCGGTAGCCGCGCCGGGCCGCCGAGGCGGGTCGTCAGGGCGGTGAGGGTCACTGTCCCGTCCCCCGGCTGAGAGTGGTCCACTGACCGACCTGCACCGACGTCCATGTCTCGAGCGTGCCATCAGGCCAGATAGCCTGGACACCATCGATTTCAGGGGTCGTCCCCAAGCCGAAGAGGACGCGTGGGTCGTTGGCCGAGGCGTAGCTCCCGTCCGACCGTACGCGCCGCCAGCGGGGCGCGCCGTCGGCGGGGATCACCGCCACGCGGGTGCCCAGCATGTCGCGGTTCGCATCCGGGTCGACGAGACGAAGACCAACCCAGTGCTGTCGGTTGCCGACCATGTTGAGGAGCAGGCGTGCCGGCCCGTTGTTGTTGGTCAGCACGATGTCGATGTCGCCATCGTTGTCGATATCTCCGAACGCCGAGCCGCGACTCACCTCCGACAGGTCGAACACGTTACCCCCGCTCGCGGACATCTCGGTGAAGCGGCCGTCACCCAGGTTCCTGAACAGTTGGTTCGTCTGATGCAGCGGATACGGGTCGCCGGCTTGTACGAGGCGCGGAATCAGATCGACGGCGCCGTTGGCCACGAAGACGTCGAGCCACCCGTCGTTGTCGTAGTCGAACCACGCGGTCCCGAAACCGGTGAATGCGAGGCTGGGCGGGCCCAGTCCGGTTCGAGTGCTTCGATCTTCGAACAGGCCGTTGCCGTCGTTCACATACAGGGTGTTGGTCTGGGTAATCAGGTGCGACACGAACAGGTCGTCGTCTCCATCACCGTCGAAGTCGCCAGCGTCGACACCCATCCCGGCTTCGGCGTCACCCACGTCGTTGTATGCCGAGCCGTTGAATTGGGCGGTGTTCACGAACGTGCCGTCTCCCTGGTTCATCCAGGACCGGTTCTCGGAGAGATCGTTGGCCACGTAGATGTCGATCCAGCCGTTACCATCGAGATCCGCGGTGGATACGCCCAGCGCCGGACCGTACTCCCTCCCGATTTGCGACACGGCGGTGGCGTCCTCGAAGGTCCCGTCTCCCTGGTTCCGAAACAGCCTGTCCGGGACCGGCACGAAGCCGTCGGGGCCGCAGTAGGTGCGGATGTTGTTGAAGCACTCCACGTTGTTGGCCACGCTGTAGTTCACGTAGTTGCTGACATACAGATCCAGCCAGCCGTCCCGGTCGTAGTCGAGAAACGACCCGCTGACGCTCCAGCGGGCGTCGTCGGCGCCAGCCGTGTCGGTGACGTCGATGAACGTGCCGTCGCCGTTGTTTCGCCACAACTGGTTCGGGCCGAAGTTGAGCACGTACAGGTCCACCCACCCATCGTTGTCGTAGTCGCCGGCGACCACACCCATCCCGTACCCTCGGGCGTCGATCCGGCTGGTCTCGGTGACGTCGGTCAACCGCACGGTGCCGTTCGCTGGCATGTCGTTTCGATACAGCCGATCGCCGAGCGGACCTTGCAGGCCCGGTTCGAACGAGGCGTCTCCAGGTTCGATGTCCGGTCCGAGCATGTGGCCCTGCACGAGATATACGTCGAGATCGCCATCGTTGTCATAGTCGAACAGCGCAACTCCGGCTCCCACCATCTCGTTGAAGTACATCTCACCCGACATCCCGTTGACATGGGTGAAGTCGAGGCCCGCCGCCGCCGTGGCATCCACGAAGATTTCCTCGGCCTGCTCGGAAGCCGACCCGATGTCCGGGTCGGTCGTGGCGGTGGGCGCTGGTGCCGGTGTCGGCGTCTCGCCTCCGCAGGCGATCAGACACACCGGCAGCGCCAGCAGGACACCAGACCGTAGCAGTGACAGATCCACGACGATGAGTCCTCGACGCCGACCTACTGCGTGCGTTCCTCGACGAGGGCTTGTGGGCTGAAGGGGGCCGGGGTGAAGACCGGGTCGTCGTCGGCGAACGGTTGCCTGGAGGGTTGACGCTGCTGGTAGCGGGCGAGGCCTGCGTTGAGTTGAGCCGCCAGCATGGCCAGGCCCGCCTGGTTCGCCATCTCGATGGCCATTCCTTGGAACCGCGCGGCGTCATCGAACAGCCCAACTTCGGCCGCCGCCATGGCCGTGGTCTCCATGACCTGGGGCGACTGCACCAGGGACGTCAGCTCGGCCGAGATCTCGAAGGCCCGGCGGCCGTCACGTACCGAGTCGTCGGGCGAGGAGGCGAGCAAGCGGGCGAGCGTGTGGCGGAAGGCGACCTCGTTCGGTTGCGCTCGGATGTCGTCCTCGAGTGCGGCTCTCGCGTCCGGGTGTCGTCCGGCTCGAATCAGGGCGAAGGCGCGACCCAGCCGAGCCGGTCCGTTGCTCGGGTCCAAGGCAATGAGGGCGTCGTACGCCTCCGCCGAGTTCGACGCTTGACCGTCTCTCAGCAGCGCCGCGGCGAGGTTTAGATGGGCGACGTTCGAGCCTGGATCGGATGAGACCGCCTGTTGGAAGCGTTCGATCGCGTCTCCTTCCTTCCCGTCCTCGGCCAGGAAGATCCCCAGCTGGATGTTCGCGCCGGCGTGAATGGGGTCGAGTCGAACGGTCTCCTCGTATTGCTCTCGCGCTCCTTCGCGATCTCCCATGTTGAGCAGCGTCGTGGCCAGGAGATTGCGAGAGACCGGATCCTCCGGATCGGCCTCGATCATCTTGTCGAACTGCTTGATCGCTTCGTTCCACCGTCCTTCGCGGGCGGCCATGACCCCACGCGCCTCGTAGGCGACCTTGCCCGCCACCGCAACCGCGCGGAGCTCCTCGAGCAACGGGTCGTATACACCCGGCCTGTCGATCACTCTCCCCAGACCGATGTTGCGGGTGGCGTCGGTTCTGGCGTCGAGCTGGGCCTGTGCCTCGGTGTCTCGACTGAGCGCGCGGTAGGCCTGCGCCAGGGGATAGCGGATGGTCGCCGCCCAGGGGGCGAGCGTGAGCGCCTGTTCCAGCTGAGTGGCGGCCTGCTGGTATTCCTGATCCTGCAGCGACAAGCGTCCCAGACCCACGAGGCATTGCGCGCAGGTGGCGTCGAGCTCGAGGCCACGGTCGAATCGCTGCCTCGCTTCCTCGTCTCGTCCCTGCAGGAGGTAGACGTCTCCGAGCCTGGCAAGGCCGGCCACATAGTCGGGTCGCAATGCCAGGGCGGCGAGGAAGGCCTCTATGGCCTCCTCAGCGCGCGATTGCTCCTCGTAGAGCAGAGCCAGGTAGTAGGCCCATCGAAAGTCCTCTGGAGCCAGCTGTCGTGCGTTCTGGTAGGCGACCTCGGCAGCGTCGCCCAGGCCAAAGGCGTCGAGCTGCATTCCCAGCCGGCCATGCTCCTCGTGCGACGATGTGCCGGCGTCCATCGACGTTTCCAGCGCGCGGTGAGACTGCCTGATCTGCTGCTGGATCTCCGGGTCGAGGCCCCCGATCTCAGGTAACGGCACTCGCTGCGGCTCCGCGGTCGGATCCGCGGCCGCCGTCGGACTCAGGTCCCCTTCCGAGGGGCGTTGAGCACACCCGATGCCGACGGCCAGCAGCAGCATGGCCGAGACGCGACGGTGATTCCTGTTCACTCCGGTAATGGTGCGCCAACAGCGGCCGATCAGTCCAGCGACGGAACCGTCTGCTTGCCTCACTCGAGTCCGACGGGCGAAGATCCGAAGACGCCAATCCCGATGCCAGCACAGTCCCCCTCTCCTCCTGTTCCCGACGCGGTGGCCGGACGCGGACCGATGAGTCTGTTTGCGGCGTCCGCCCTGGTCTGTGCGTGCGGCGTCCTCGTGTATGGCAACTCGCTCGTCTTCGACTACACCTACTTCGACGACCAGGAACTGATCTTCAGCAATCAGTACTTCTTCGCGGATCTACGCAACGTCGGCGCGCTCTTCATGGACGACATGTGGCGGTTTACGGAGGACACCTACTACCGTCCGCTGTACATGCTGACCTACATGCTCGACTTCCAGTTCACGGGCACGGATCTGTTCGGGTTTCACTTCACGAGCGTGGTGATCCATCTGCTTTCGGCCATGTTGCTGCTGGTCCTGTTCCGCCAGCTGCGGTTCGGACAGACGTTGAGCCTCTGGGGCGCGCTGCTGTTTGTCGTGCATCCGGTGCACGTGCAAGGGGTCTCGTGGATCCCGGGACGGAACGACAGCCTGCTTGGACTGTCGGTCATCATCGCGACGCTGGCCTGGGTTTCCTGCTGGCGTCAACCAACGCCGATGCGCTGGGTGGGGCAGGCGATGGCGTTCTTCGCCGCGATCCTGATCAAGGAGCCGGCCTTCGTTCTGCCGCCGCTGTTACTCGCGCTGGTCTGGGCGCGTGAGCCGGACTTCTGGGGCAGATTCCGCGAGCGCCTCTTGCCGCTCGCGCTTGGGTGGGGGGGAACGGTGGCCGCCTGGTTCCTGCTGCGCTGGCTCGCATTCGAGAACCCCGCGCCGGTCGTGCCACGACTACTCGACAATGGAGGTGTTGCCGGTCTCGTAATGCTTCACTACTTCGGGAAGACCGTGTTTCCGATCGCGCTCCGGACGGTGGCCGATCTCAACGCGCCGTGGTGGCCGGGGGTGATCGTTCTGACGCTGGTCGCGACCGTCGTCGCGCGGGTGGAGGATCGGCGTCTGCTGTGGGTCGGGCTCGTATGGTTCGTGCTCATGGTGTTTCCCACGCTGCTCTCTGGGCATGACTTCTATCTCGAAGAGCGGCTGTATGCGCCGTTGGTCGGGTTGCTGTTCTTCGTGCTGCACGCATTGCAGGTCACCGGCGCGCACACCGCCACGGCGGGACGCATCGTGCTGTCCGCTCTCCTCGTGGTGTTCGTGATCGCCGCGTTCAATCGATCCCAGCAGTTCTCGGATCGATGGACGCTGTGGGAGTCGGCGGTGGAGCAGTCACCCGACTCGGCGTTCGCCGCCAACAACCTGGCGTCGATCTACTTTCTGGACGGGCAATACGACAACGCCCGCGAGCAGTACGAACGCGCCCTCGGCCTCGACCCGGATGAGCCGATGGTGCGTAGCAACCTCGGGCTCGTCCACTACCAGCTCGAGGAGTTTGATCTCGCACGCGAGTACTTCGAAGAGGAGATTCGACGCAATCCCTGGTACGCCGAGAGCCACTACAACCTCGGCATCCTCTGGTCTCGGCTCGACCGCCTGGACGATGCGGTGCGTGAGTGGGAACGAGCGATAGAAGTAGATCCGGACTACGCGCTGCCGTACGAGATCCTGGCCCGCTACTACCAGAATCGCGACCAGGAGCGTTACGCCTACTACCTGGGCCACCTCAGCCGACTGGGCGTGCCAGCGCCCTGACGAGGCAGGTTCAAGCCGGCGAGGAGCACAGATTCTAGGAGGGAGGGCGGGCGACGAGGCCGTCGCCTCCCGCCGGCGTCGAGGTGTCGCCCGCGCGCCGAAGGCGAGGACCGCGCAGGCGCCGCGTACAAAAAAACCCGTAACGGCGGTTTGTCACCACCGTTACGGGGATGCGAAGGCTGTCCGGTCTTGAGCGGGGACCTTACCGAGAGCCGAGCTTGAAGACGACGCCGGTGGCGAACCGGAACTCGTTCCAGTCGTCACCGTTGGCGACTACGAGCGACGCGCTCGAACCGCTGGGATCACCATGCATGATCATGCGGTAGTCGACCTGGATACGGAAAGCAATGTTGTCTTCAACGTCGACGTCAATGCCGCCACCCGGCTGAATGGCCAGGTTGGTCGAGGTGTGCGAGAAGAACGAGATCTTCCGCACAGAGCGGACGGCACCCGCCATGATGTGCACGAACGGCCGCACGCTGCCGGTGCGCATGCCGAAGCGAGGACCAGCCACGCCACCGATCGAGACGGTCTTGATGTCGCAGGTGCTCAGGGTCGGCGAGCACCACTGCGCCTCGGCGCGGTGGAACGACAGCCCCTGGAACTCCTCGCCAGTTGCCGCAACGACACCCTCAAGACAGTTTGCAGGCTGCTGCGCCAGCGGCGTGCTGCGGTTGGCGATGCCACCGCACACGTCGATCCCAGCGTTGTAGTTACCGCTGAGGTCGAACGCGATCTCGACGCCGTCGTTCAGACGGTAGGCGCCGGCGCCATACCAACCGAGCGGCAAGCTGCTCGATTCCACGGCAATGTCATTGTTGCCGAGGAACGAGTAACCGATCGCCCACTCACCAGAGTGCTCCTGCGCGGCTGCCGGCTGAGCCAGACTGAGCGGCAACGCGAGGATAAGACCAAGAACAACGTAGCGAGTTCGCATGCTCAAAACCTCCTAAAGGCGGTCCGCGACCGGACAGTTCTGCGAAAGCCGCACGAGAGTATCAGCCATCGCGGGGAGTGTCAATCGTGTTTCAAGAATGTTTCGAGTGGCCCATTACATGCTGGATCAGGTGGCTCACTCTGCCTCCCCGCATGGTTGACGGACGCGACTGAGAACGCCGACTAAAGTTACGATTCTGGACCGAGACGATGCGCGATCGAATGCGGGGCTCGAACGCGCGCTATCGATGTCCGGACGCAGTTGAGACCCACACCCTACACCCGGTTGGTTCCAGCTGCAAGTCGCGATTGCAGCTTGCCGAAACTCCGTGACCGCGCGGACGTCCGGTTGATCACGTGGCGGAGGATCTGCGAGCGTGTTGACACTCTGGGTGGAGCCCTTCCTGGGTTGTTCTCGGACGGAACGCTGTGGCTCGACACCCCGGGTGACCGAGGAGTTTGTGAAGCAGATCTCCGTGCCGCTTCGGTCCGTGGTGTAGCTCACCTTTGGTGACGCTCCGGCATCGCCGCCCAGGAACATTGTTCTGCCAATGGATTGGATTACTTGACTATTCATCCAATTTTTCGAATACAATCTGTTCGCTCTCGAACTGGCCGCGGTTCGCCAAGCCACGTTCACGCAGTGGCTTACCGGAATACGGGTGTGGTCGGTCCGTGGGGCACGCGTCTTGCTGTAGGTAGGACGATAAGAAGAACACTCTCGCTTCGGGAGTCAAGGAGGTGTGTGGATGAGGTTCGGTAAGTTCCTTGCTGTCGCGCTTGGCATCCTTATCTTGGTGCCAGCCGCGGCCTCGGCCCAGAGCGCATTCGCGGGTCGAGTCGACGACAACACCGGGGGCGCACTTCCCGGCGTGAC
>MDTE01089134.1_pt1 | contig 18983 bp, 17 predicted proteins | sample 811231 | NCBI WGS metagenome assembly MDTE01 (sample SAMN05326651, study PRJNA326480) | marine metagenome | isolation source: seawater | place: Indian Ocean: Red Sea | collected 2010 | reverse complement strand
GGTGGTGGGTACTGCCCCCACGTCCGCAATGTTTATTACGAAATTCGTTTATCGTCGTAGTTGGAAAACCAACAGTATTAATATAAAACCTAAATTTAAAGATTCAATAAATATTAATGAAATTAACAAAAGAACAACAACAAGAAATAAAAAGTCAACAATCTCAAGAAAATAAAACTAAAAGGGTCACAGCTCCTGAGCTTGAAAAAGTGCTTTACGAAGCTATTCCTGTTTTAGATCATGGTTTTATTAGAGTTGTGGATTACATGGGAGATGACACATCAATAGTTCAAGCAGCAAGAGTTTCTTATGGGAAGGGAACAAAGAAAGTTTCGACTGATTCAGGTTTAATAAAATATTTAATGAGACATTGGCACAGCACTCCTTTTGAAATGTGTGAAATAAAATATCATGTAAAGCTTCCCATTTTTATTGCAAGACAATGGATTAGACATAGAACAGCAAATGTTAATGAGTACTCAGCAAGGTATTCTATTTTAGATAAAGAATTTTATTTACCATCAGCTGAACATCTTGCGGCCCAATCACAAGTGAACAGACAAGGAAGAGGTGAAATTCTCAAAGGCGAACAGGCAAAAAAAGTTCTTGAGTTATTAAAAGGAGATGCAGAACAAACGTATGACAACTATGAGAATATGCTTAATGAAAGATATGATGGTTCAGTTATTAATAAAAATAGCAGTGGTTTAGCAAGAGAACTAGCTAGAATGAATTTAACTCTAAATACATATACACAATGGTATTGGAAAACTGATTTATTAAATTTGATGAATTTTTTAAGACTACGAGCAGACAGGCATGCCCAATATGAAATAAGAGCTTATGCAGACTCTATGTTAGATACTTTAAAAAAATGGGTACCAATTACCTATGATGCTTTTCTTGACTACAGAGTAGGTGGAACAGAGATTTCTTCTAAGGGAAAGAAAATAATAAAGAAATTAATAAATGGAGAAAATATTTCTATAGATGATTCAGGTCTTTCAAAAAGAGAATGGAATGAATTAATGGAAGCGTTTGAACTTAAAAATAAATTGATTTAATTTTTTTTGCTAAATCAAAATAAATTTTTGATATTTCATGATCTGGTTTACTTTCAACTATTGGGGTTCCCAAATCACCTTGCTTACCTATCTCAGAATTAATTGGAATTTCACCAAGTAATTTTTTTTTGAATTCTTGTGCTGTTCTTTTAACACCATCTTCACCAAAAATTTGATATTTTTTACCGTCATCACCAACAAAGTAGCTCATGTTATCAATTAGACCAATTATATTTACTCCTAATTTTTCATACATTTTTATTCCTCTTTTAACATCTTGTAATGCTAATTCCTGTGGAGTTGATATAATAATTACACCATCTAAATTTATGTCCTGAGCAAACGTTAATTGCGTGTCTCCTGTGCCAGGAGGCATGTCTACAATTATAAAATCTAAATCTTTCCATGAAACTTTTTGAACAAAAGTTTTAATTGCGCTGGTTACCATTGGGCCACGCCAAATCATTGGGGTTTGTTCCTCTGTAAGAAAGCCAATTGACATACATTGAATATCAAATTTATTAATAGGTATTAAATTTTTTCCATCGCTTTCAGGTTTTTTATTTATTGAAAATAATTTAGGTAATGAAGGACCGTAAATATCAGCATCCAAAATACCTACTTTGTGCCCAATTTTTTTTAGTGCCAAAGCTATATTTGTTGCAAAAGTCGATTTTCCAACACCGCCCTTTGCACTGGATACGGCTAATGTAAATTTTGTCCCAGGTATAGGTTTTTTTGCCCTTCTAACCTCTTTTTCAGGTGTTTTTTTCTCTTCCATAAAATCAACTTACCTTGTTTTTATACATAAAGACACTATATAGAGTGTCATATGAATGATTTTAAAAATCAAAGTCCGTGGGGAACACCGCCTCCAGGAGGAGGTGGAAATGGTGACGGTTTCAGGAGAGGTCCTACACCTCCAAACGTAGACGAGATTGTTCAAAAAATTCAAGATAGAATTAAAAGGTTTTTTCCAGGAGGAGCCTCAGGAGGGAAACCAGTAGTTTTTGGTTTGGTAATACTTTTAATAATTTGGGCTTTAAGTGGTTTATACAGAGTTTTGCCTGATGAACAGGGGGTAGTTTTAAGATTTGGAAAATTTGTAACAACTACTCAGCCAGGTCTTAACTATCATATACCTTATCCAATTGAGAGTGTACTTACTCCAAAAGTAACGAAAGTAAATAGAATGGACATAGGATTTAGATCTGAAAGAGACACAGGTTTTTCTTCAGGCGGTGTCGCAGATGTGCCAGAAGAGAGCCTAATGTTAACTGGAGATGAAAATATAGTTAATATTGATTTTTCTGTTTTTTGGGTAATTAAAGATGCAGGGAATTTTTTATTTAAAATTCAAGATCCCCAAGGAACTGTAAAAGCTGCAGCAGAGACTGCAATGAGAGAGGTTATTGCAAGAAGCAATATTCAACCAATTTTAACAGAAGGAAGATCAAAAATAGAAATAGAAACCCAAGAAATTATCCAGAAAATTTTAGACGAATATCAATCAGGAATTCAAGTGACACAAGTTCAAACACAAAAAGCAGACCCACCTGACCAAGTTATAGACGCATTCAGAGATGTACAAGCTGCTAGGGCAGATATGGAACGTTCTAAAAACGAAGCAGAAGCATATGCTAATGATGTTATACCAAGAGCAAGAGGAGAGGCTGCAAAAATTCTACAGGCTGCTGAAGCTTATAAAAAAGAAGTTGTTGCAAAAGCAGAAGGAGAAGCTAGCAGATTTTTATCTATTTTTAATGAATATAAAAATGCAAAACAAGTTACACAAGAAAGAATGTACCTAGAGACAATGGAAAAAGTGCTTGCAGATATAGATAAAGTAATAATTGAAAAAAACGCAGGTTCAGGGGTAGTGCCATATCTTCCTCTTCCTGAGCTTAAAAAGAAAGTTGTAAATTAATGAAAGCTGGAAAAATTTTACTACCAATAATAATAATATTAGCTGCCACTGCTTTCTTTTCAATTTTTATAGTTAAAGAAATTAATCAAGCTATAGTTTTACAATTTGGAGATCCAAAAAGAATTATTTTGAAACCTGGTTTAAATTTCAAAATTCCATTTATTCAAAACGTTGTATTCTTAGATAAAAGAATTTTAAATCTTGATGCTCCACCAGAAGAGGTTATTGCATCAGATCAGAAAAGGCTAATAGTAGACGCATTCGCGAGATTTCAAATTGTCGATCCTTTAAAATTTTATATATCAGTGGGCAACGAGAGAGTTGCAAGATCAAGATTATCAACAATTATAAACTCTAGAATAAGAAGTGTCTTAGGTACACAAAGATTACAAACACTATTATCAGAGGATAGAACTAAACAAATGACATTAATACAAGAAGGCGTAAATACAGAAGCAGAAAAATTTGGAATTAAAATTGTAGATGTTAGAATTAAAAGAGCTGATTTACCTCCTGCAAATAGTGAAGCAATTTATAGAAGAATGCAGACGGAAAGGGAGAGAGAAGCTAAAGAATTCAGAGCAAAAGGTGCAGAAATGGCTATAACAATTACTTCAACTGCAGACAAAGAAGTGACAGTAATTTTAGCAGATGCTGAGAAACAATCTCAAATAATGAAAGGTCAAGGTGATGGTCAAAGAAATAAAATATTTGCCAACGCATTTGGACAAGATCCTGAATTCTTTGCATTTTATAGAGCAATGCAAGCATATGAAAAAGCTTTAATTGGAGGAGAAACTTCCTTAATATTATCTCCTGATAGTGAGTTTTTCAAATTCTTTGGAAATATAAAACCTAAACAAGAATAATATTTAAACATGAAGGAACTGATCATAGCTTTTGGTCTTTTCCTATTTATAGAGGGAGCTTTGTACGCCATATTTCCATCAAAAATGAAAAGTATGTTAAAAAAAATAAATGAAGTAAATGACAATCAACTAAGAGTAGCTGGTGTTTTTTTTACATTCATTGGTTTTATAATTGTGTGGTATTTTAAAGGCTAAAAATGAAATTCAAGATAGTAAGTACTTATATAGTTATTTTTTTTCTATTATTTGTAACTAGAGTGAATGGTAAAGATGTGCCCGGATCGTTCGCTGACTTAGCTGAAAAGTTAATGCCATCAGTCGTTAACATAGCAACATCTCAGACAATCACAACAAATGTAAACCCATTTCCATTTGAATTTCCTCCAGGATCTCCTTTTGAAGATATGTTTAAAGATTTTGGAGTTCCAAAAGAGAGGAAAACAAGCGCTTTGGGATCTTGGTTTATAATTGATGCAAAAGGTATAGTAGTAACAAATAATCACGTAATTAGAGGAGCAGAAGATATTTTTGTTAGAGTAAATGGAGATAAAGATTATAAAGCAAAAGTAATTGGATCAGATCCAGGTATGGACTTAGCGGTATTGAAGATTGAGTCAGATGATAAATTTGTTCCAGTGAAACTTGGAAACTCAGACATAGCAAGAATTGGAGACTGGGTAATTGCTATTGGAAACCCATTTGGTTTAGGTGGAACTGTAACTGCAGGAATTATTTCAGCAAGAAATAGAAGTATAGGACTTTCAAGATATGAGGATTACATTCAAACTGACGCATCTATTAATCAAGGAAATTCAGGTGGCCCACTTTTTAATATGAAAGGAGAAGTTATTGGTATTAATACAGCAATACTAGGTCAGTCCGGATCAATTGGTATTGGATTTGCAATACCTTCGAATAGTGCAAAAAAAGTTATAAGTCAATTAATTGAATTTGGAGAAACCAAAAGAGGATGGTTAGGTGTAAGAATTCAAGTTGTTTCAAAAGAGATAGCTGACGAAGAAGATTTGGGTAAACCAAGAGGTGCATTAGTAATTAGTGTTGCCCAAGGAAGTCCATCAGATAAAGCGGGTATAAAGGATGGAGATATAATATTAGAATTCGATGGAAAACCAATTAATGAAATGAGAGAACTTCCAAAAATTGTTGCTGAAACTGATGTGGGTAAAACAGTTGATGTCAAAGTTTGGAGAAATAAAAGAGAATTAATAAAAAAAATAACTTTAGGCAGACTTGAAACATCAGATGATTTTAAAGCAGAAGGAAAATCAGAGAAGCTTAAGCTGACATCTATTGATGGTCTTAAAATTAAGGTAAGACCAATTACCGATGAAGATATTCAGTTAAGAAAGCTACCTAAAAATACAACTGGAGTAGTTATAATGGAAATAGCTAATGATAGTCCAATTAACTATCTAAATGTTTATAATATTATTATTGAGGCTGATAAAAAAAAGATTAAGACCCCTGGAGAATTAAAGAATGTGCTAAATATAGCATTAAAAAAATCTCAAAAAAACATTTCAATAGCAATTTATAATAATCAAAACCAAAAAAGATATATTGGTGTACAATTAGATTAACAATGGACCTTAAGTCCAAAATTATTTTAATATCTGGTCCAACCGCATCTGGAAAAACTAAATTTGCGATCTCTATTGCAAAAAAGATTGATGGTGAAATAATAAATTCTGATAGCATGCAAGTATATAAGGAGTTAAAAGTATTAACAGCAAGACCAAAGATAAAAGACCAAAACAAAATAAAACACCATCTTTTTGGATTTCAAAATGTTAAAAAAAACTTTTCCACAGGACAATGGCTTAAACTTGCATTGCTAAAAATTAAAGAAATTAAAAAAAGAAAAAAAGTACCTATATTAGTTGGTGGAACAGGCTTATATTTTAAATCGATAACTGATGGATTGTCAAAAATTCCAAAAATACCGATCAATATTAGAAATAAAGTAAGAAAAAAACAAAAAACGTTAGGACAAAAAAATTTTTATAAACAACTGATTAAAATAGATCCTTTAGTCAAAGACTGGGTAAATCCAAATGATGTTCAAAGATCTGTTAGAGCTTATGAGATAAAATACTTTACAAAAATTTCAATAATTAATTGGTTTAAAAAAACAATATCAACATTTAAAGAAGATGAATTATTTAAAATATATATTGATTATCCTAGGGGCCAATTATTAAAAAAAATTGAAGAGAGAATTGAGATTATGCTTAAGCAGGGTGCGATTAATGAGGTAAAAAGATTTAATAAACTTAAAGTAAAGAAAGCTAATAGCTCTACTAAAGTTATAGGTATTAAAGAAATTTCAGAATATCTGAAAAAATTATCAAATATAGATCAAACAAAAGAAAGAATGGCAATAAAAACCAGACAATATGCTAAAAGACAGACTACCTGGGCAAGGCAACAAATGGTTAATTGGCAAAAAATAAATCCAGAAAACCTAGATAGTTTTATAAAAAAAATTTAATTTATCATTTGTTAAACTTGACCAATAAGCACAACTTCAGCTAGATTGGTCAAATGTCAAAATTGTTAACAGGAGCCAGTATAGTTTTTAAATGTTTGGAGGATCAAAATGTTGAGTTTATTTTTGGTTATCCAGGTGGTGCAGTTTTACCAATTTATGATGAATTAAAAAATCATAGTTCAATAAAACATATACTTGTTAGGCACGAACAAGGAGCTGGGCACGCAGCAGAAGGATATGCTAGATCATCTAACAAACCAGGAGTGTTACTTGTAACTTCTGGGCCTGGAGCAACAAACGCTGTAACTGCTTTAACTGATGCTTATATGGACTCTATACCACTTGTATGTATTTCTGGACAAGTTCCGACTCATTTAATTGGAACAGATGCGTTTCAAGAAGCTGACACAACTGGAATAACTCGGCCGTGTACAAAACATAATTGGCTAGTGAAAGATATAAAAGATTTGTCTAAAATAATGCATAAGGCTTTTGAAGTAGCAACAACCGGCAGACCAGGACCAGTTTTAGTTGATATACCAAAAGATATTCAGTTTCAAAAAGCTATTTATAAAAATTTCAAAAAAAAAGTTAATTCAAAATCTAATGGCAAATCTCATAATTTATTTACACAGAAAGATATTGATCAGTTAATTAAATTAATGAGTAAATCATCAAAACCAATTTTTTATACAGGTGGTGGTGTAATTAATTCTGGCCCAAAAGCTAGTGAACTTTTAAGAGAACTAGTTTATGCAACAGGATTTCCAATCACTTCTACTTTACAAGGATTAGGATCTTTTCCTGGTGATGACAAACAATTCTTAGGAATGTTAGGAATGCATGGTTCATATGAAGCTAATAATGCAATGTATGAATGTGATTTAATGATAAATGTTGGAGCTAGATTTGATGATAGGATAACTGGAAAGATAGATGAGTTTTCTCCAAATTCGAAAAAGGTGCATATTGATATTGATCCTTCTTCAATAAATAAAAATGTAAAAGTTGATCTACCAATAGTAGGAGATGTTTCAGAAGTAATGAAATCTACTATAAAAACTTTAAAAAAAAGTAATTTAAATTTTACGAAATCAAACAAACAAAATATTTCAAAATGGTGGGAAAAAATTGAAAAATGGAGATCAGTCAAATCGTTTGATTATTTAAAAAGTGAAAAAACTATTAAACCACAGTATGCTATTGAAAGGCTATATGAACTAACCAAAAATAAAGATGCTTATATCACTACAGAAGTTGGTCAACATCAAATGTGGGCGGCACAACATTATAAATTTAATAAACCAAATCGTTGGATGACATCAGGTGGACTTGGAACGATGGGCTATGGACTACCAGCGGCTGTAGGTGTTCAAATAGCACATCCAAATAAACTAGTAATAGATATAGCGGGAGAAGCCTCTGTACTTATGACAATGCAAGAAATGTCAACGGCAGTACAATATAGTCTTCCAATTAAAATTTTTATTTTAAATAATGAATACATGGGAATGGTAAGACAGTGGCAAGAACTTCTTCATGATAAAAATTATTCAGAAAGTTACACAGCTGCTTTACCTGATTTTGTAAAACTTGCTGAAGCTTACGGATGCGTAGGTATTAGAGCGAGTACACCGGAGGAACTAGATGACAAGATAATAGAAATGTTGAATACGGATAGACCCGTAATTTTTGACTGTAGAGTTGATAAAATTGAAAATTGTTTTCCCATGATACCTTCTGGAAAACCACATAATCAAATGCTTTTGGGTCCCAAAGATCAAAAAGAAAATAAAATTACAGGCAAAGGAAAGGCTTTAGTTTAATGTCAAAACCTAAATCAGCATATAGTATTCCTGGCAAAAAGGGAAAACTTGATACTCATATAATTGTTGTATGGGTTGATAATGAGGCAGGAGTACTTGCAAGAGTAGTAGGATTGTTCTCTGGCAGAGGATACAATATCGAGTCCCTAGCAGTTGCTGAGGTTGACTCTAAGCTTAACATATCAAGAATAACTATAGTTACAACAGGAACACCACAAGTAATTGAACAAATAAAACTTCAATTAAAAAAATTAGTCCCAGTGCACAAAGTTGCAGATTTTATGAGAGGAGATAAAAAAGTAATATTTAAAGAAATGGCTTTATTTAAAATAGTAGGTAGTAAAATAAAGATTGAAAAAGCATTTAAGGCTTGCAAAAAATATCATCCAGTAATATTAGACAAAACAAATAAATCATATGTTATTCAAATTACAGCGCTTAGAAGAGAAATTGATAATATGAGTATTAATTTAAAAAAATTTGGATTGGTAAGTTTGTCAAGAACAGGAGCAGTTGCGATGACAAGGGGATCAGAAGTATTCAAATAAATTATAAGGAGAAAAGTTATGAAAATGTTTTATGAAAAAGATACTGATGTAAACTTAATAAAGGATAAAAAAATTGCTATATTTGGTTATGGTAGCCAAGGACATGCTCATGCTTTGAATTTGAGAGATAGTGGAGTTAAAGAAGTGGTAGTTGCTTTAAGGGATGGTTCCTCAAGTAAATCAAAAGCTGAGTCAAAGGGTTTAAAAGTAATGAATTTATCTGATGCAGCAGAGTGGGCAGACGTAGTGATGATTCTTACCCCAGATGAACTGCAAGCAACTATTTATAAAAATCATATTGAACAAAGAGTAAGAGAAGGAACTTCTATAGCATTTGCTCATGGACTAAATATTCATTATGACTTAATTAAAGCTAGAAAAGATTTAGATGTATTTATGGTTGCACCAAAAGGACCAGGGCATTTAGTACGAAGTGAATATGAAAAAGGAGGTGGTGTCCCTTGTTTATTTGCTGTTCATCAAAATGGTTCAGGGAAAGCTAGAGAGCTTGCAATGTCATATGCTTCTGCAGTAGGTGGTGGAAGATCAGGAATTATAGAAACAACTTTTAAGGATGAAGTTGAAACTGATTTGTTTGGAGAACAAACTGTTTTATGTGGCGGTTTAGTGGAATTAATAAAAAATGGTTATGAAACTCTAGTAGAAGCTGGCTACGAACCAGAAATGGCTTATTTTGAAACTGTTCATGAAGTAAAACTAATTGTTGATTTGATATATGAAGGAGGAATTGCAAATATGAATTATTCTATATCAAATACAGCCGAGTATGGAGAATATACGTCTGGTCCTAGAATTATAAATAAAGAAGAAACTAAAAAAAGAATGAAAGAAGTTTTGGAGGACATTCAATCTGGAAAGTTTACAAAGGAATGGATGGATGAATGTAAAAATGGGCAAAAGAACTTTTTAAAAACTAGAGAAAAATTAGCTGAACACCCAGTTGAAAAAGTTGGAGCAGGTTTAAGAGCTATGATGCCTTGGATTTCAAAAAAGAAATTAGTTGATAGCGATAAGAAATAGTCTGAATAGTCAATTTTGGGTTAAAAAAATCGATTTATTTTGCAATCTGTGCGAGAGGATGTAATATACCTCAGCAAAAAAATTATTTAATATGTCAGACAAAAACAAAGTATTTATTTTCGATACGACCATGAGAGATGGAGAACAATCTCCTGGCGCATCAATGAGTTTGGAAGAAAAAATCCAAATTGCAAGAATTTTTGATGAATTGGGTATAGATATAATAGAAGCCGGTTTTCCTATTGCTTCGCCTGGTGACTTTGAAGCGACAACTGAGGTAAGTAAAATTTTAAAAAATTCTATTCCAGCAGGCTTATCAAGACATTCAAAAAAAGACATAGATAGATGTTATGAAGCTTTAAAGCATGCTCCAAGATTTAGAATCCACACATTTATTTCAACAAGTCCTCTACATATGAAGCATAAATTAAATAAATCTACAGAACAAGTTTATGAATCAATAAAAGAACATGTTACCTACGCTAGAAATTTTACTGATGATGTTGAATGGTCATGCGAAGATGGAACAAGAACAGATATGGATTTTATGTGTAAAACAGTTGAACTTGCTATCAACTGTGGAGCTAAAACGATAAATATACCAGACACTGTAGGTTATACAGTTCCATCAGAGTATACAAAGATAATTCAAACTTTAAAAAATAAAGTGCCTAATATTGATAAAGCAATCTTGTCAGTTCATTGTCATAATGATTTAGGTTTAGCAGTTGCAAATTCTCTTGCTGGAGTACAAGCTGGTGCAAGACAAATAGAATGTACCATTAATGGGATTGGCGAAAGAGCGGGAAATGCGGCTCTAGAAGAAGTTGTTATGGCTATGAGAACAAGAAATGATTTAATGCCTTATACAACCGGTATTAATACAAAATTAATAAGCAAAGCTTCTAAAATTGTTTCTAATGCCACTGGTTTTCCAGTGCAATTTAATAAAGCAATAGTTGGAAAAAATGCTTTTGCACACGAGGCGGGAATTCACCAGGATGGAATGCTTAAAAATAGAGAAACGTATGAAATTATGACTCCCGAAAGTGTTGGTGTAAAACAAACTTCATTAGTCATGGGCAAACACTCTGGAAGACATGCATTTAAAGATAAATTAAATAGCTTAGGCTATGTAGATATTACTGATGATGTCATAGAGAACGCTTTTGGAAAATTTAAAATTTTAGCGGATAAGAAAAAACACATATATGATGAAGATATTCTTGCATTAGTTGATGATAGTTTAATTAAAGAGGATAATGTAATTACACTTAAGTCTCTTAAAGTTTTTGCAGGAACTGGAGAACCCCAAAAAGCTGAAATGACTTTGGAGGTTTATGGTGATATTAAAAAAGCAACAGATAAAGGTGATGGGCCAGTTGATGCAATTTTTAAATGTATAAAAAAATTATATCCACACGACGTAAATTTACAGCTTTACCAAGTCCACGCAGTAACCGAAGGAACAGATGCGCAAGCTACTGTAAGTGTAAGAATAGAAGAAGAGGGAAAAACCACTGTTGGACAAGCGGCTGATACTGATACTTTAGTGGCATCTGCAAATGCATACATCAATGCTTTAAATAAAATGATTATTAAAAGAAAAAGAAATTTTGCACCAGACAACATTAAAATTAATAAAAGCAAAAAATCTGAAAAAATGAAAGGAATATAAAATGGGAATGTTAGGAAAATTAACTGGTATTTGGTCCCAAGACATGGCAATTGATCTTGGCACGGCTAATACACTTGTAGTTTTAAAAGGAAAAGGTGTGGTTCTAAATGAACCCTCTGTAGTTGCTGTAGTTGATAACAGAGGTAAAAAATCTGTTCTTGCGGTAGGAGATGAAGCAAAAACGATGTTAGGAAGAACTCCAGGAAACATAAGTGCAATTAGACCTTTAAGAGATGGTGTTATAGCAGACTTTATCGTTACAGAGGAAATGATTAAGCATTTTATTAAAAAAGTTCATAAAAGAAGTACTTTTGCAAATCCTAGAATATTGATCTGTGTCCCCACGGGCTCTACACCAGTTGAAAGAAAAGCAATTCAAGATAGTGCGTTAGCAGCTGGTGCAAGAAGAGTTCAATTGATAGAGGAACCTATAGCAGCAGCAATTGGAGCTGGATTGCCAATTTCAGAAGCAACAGGTTCTATGGTTGTAGATATAGGAGGTGGTACCACTGAAATAGCAGTAATGTCATTAGGTGGAGTTGTTTACTCGAATTCATTAAGAGTTGCGGGAGATGCAATGGATGTAGCTCTACAAACTTTTATGAGAAAAGAGTATAATTTATTAATTGGCGACAGCAGTGCTGAAAAAATAAAAAAAGAAATTGGTACAGCTATTCCAACAAATAATAACAAATATCCTGTTAAAGGAAGAGATATTAGATCTGGTACACCAAAGGAAGTAAATATCACCGAGGAAGATACTTCAGAGGCATTAAACCCAATTATAAGAGAAATGGTTAATGGAATAAAGGATGCATTGGAAAATACTCCTCCAGAATTGTCAGCAGACCTTGTTGATATGGGGCTTACTTTGACAGGTGGTGGTGCTTTGTTGAAAAATATTGACAAAAGATTTTCAAAAGAAACAGGTCTTCCAGTTCATATTGCAGACGACCCATTAGCTTGTGTTGCAGTAGGCACAGGAAAAGCATTAGACCAAGAGGAGACTTTTTCTACAATGTTATCCGAGTATTAAGATTTTATGTCTACGAGTAGGGATGATTTTGTTATTGCTATTCGATCTGCTTTTCTCAAAAAAAGTACCAAACAAAGATTTTCACTTATTTCATTAATATTATTTTCATTATTATTAATTTTTTTTTCAAAAATTAACTTTACACCTATTAATTATGTTAAAATTTCAATAAATGAAATACTTTATCGTTTGTCATTCATAACATCTTTACCAGAAAAACAGTTTAGAAAGAGTGCTGTAATCATAAATGAACATTTTAAATTATATGAAGAATATAAGATTAATAAAAATAAGTTAAATGAATTAGAATCTAGAAGTATTAATTCAAATTATATAATTGAGGAAAATGAGAGGCTAAGAAAATTAATCGATGAGTATATTGTTCAAACTAATGAAATAGTTGGCAAAGTTTTACTTGATAAAGATAGTCCTTTTTTAAAATCAATAATTGTAAATAAAGGAAGTAAAGACGGAATACAATTAGGAATGGCGGTTCTTGACGAGGTATATTTGGTTGGAAAAGTAGTAGAAGTAAATTTTTCAACATCAAGAATTTTATTGATATCAGATTTGAACAGCAAAATACCTGTAGCTTTAGAGCCAGGCAATTTACAGTCAATAATAACTGGCACAGGTAAAAAAAATGGAACCATACAATATTTTGAGGAAGATGCTGAAATTGAAGAGCAATCAATTGCTTACACCTCTGGTTCTGGAGGAATTTTTAAACCCGGTATACCAATTGGTATTGTAAAAATTGTAGATGAAGAAAATAATAAATATGAGGTAAATTTTTTTTCAAACTTGTCCCAGCTAACATTTGTAAAATTAGTCTCATATGAAAAGGAAAAATAGAAATGAGTGTAGAAAGTAAAATATCATTTTTTAAAAGGATTTTTACCTTTGCTCCTTTAATATTATTGTTTTTATCTGTATTGAATGAGTTTGATTTTAATTATTTGAACTATAGATATTTCTCTTTCAATTTTCCATTTATTTTAATTTTTTATTGGAGTTTAAAAAGAAGTGAAAGCCTGGGTTATGGATATATTTTTTTAGCAGGATTATTTAATGATGTAGTAATTGGATATCCAATTGGAATAAGTTGTCTTACTTATCTCCTTATTTGTGGTTTTTCTGCTTACTTAAAAAACATAATTTTACGACCAAATTTATTTAATGAGTGGTTATTTTTTCTTTTTACAATTTTAGTTGTGACTTCATTAAATTATTTTTTGTTAATAACAATCTTTTCAATAGAGTTTAATTATTATGAACTTTTAGGTAATATTTTTTTTACATTTATGCTTTATTATGTTTTTGCTTATATTTTTGACATTTTTCAAAAGTTAGCATTTAAAGGACAAGCCAATGATTAGCGATGGAGGCGATTCAAGTATAAAAAAATTAGGTACGATAAATAGAAGAATGTTTATCCTTTCCATTGCAAAAGCAGCTGTATTTGTTGGAATATGTAGTAGACTATTTTCTTTGCAAATTAGTGAAAACAAAAAGTATCTCACTCTATCAGACAAGAATAGACTAAGAGAGTCAAGACTGCCACCAGAGAGAGGTGAATTTGTTGATTATTTTGGAAATACAATTGCAGGAAATTTAAAAGTTTACCAACTTCATGTAGTTCCAGAGCAAGTAGAAGATTTCAGGTCATTAATGGTTAGATTGAAAGATATTTTAGGATTTGATAATGAAAAACTATCAAAACTTATAAAAAAAAAGAATAAACAAAAGCCTTGGGAAACTTTAGTAATTTCCGAAAATTTAAGTTGGGAAGAGTTTGCAAAAATTAATTTTTATTTACATGAATTGTCTGGAGCCAAACCAGTTATAACATTGGGAAGGAGTTATCCATTTAAAGATAGCTTTACCCATGTTCTAGGCTATGTTGCACAAGTCAGCGTAGATGACATAATTAAAAATGAAACAATAAAGGAAAGAAATGTTCCCGGATTAAGAGTCGGAAAATCTGGATTAGAAAAAACATTTGAGAATGAATTGATAGGCACAAATAGTATTCAAAGATTTGAGGTTAATGCATACGGCAAAAGAATTAATCAAATTGACTTTGAAAAAGGAGAAAAAGGTAGAACAATAAAACTTACAGTAGACTCCGAAATTCAAAAAATGACACACGAATTACTTAAAGATAAAGCAGGATCAATATCAGTAATGGATATCTACACAGGTGATATAATTGCAATGAATTCATCTCCTTCATTCGACCCTAACTTATTTTTATATGGAGTTGATAAAAAAATTTGGAAAAAAATACAGAAAGATCCTTTAAAGCCTCTAATTAACAAGACAGTTTCAGGGTTATATTCTCCTGGGTCGACAATAAAACCAATTGTTGCATTATCTGCCCTAGAAAATGATGTTGTTTCAACAAAATTTACAGTGAATTGCAGAGGTCATAAAAATCCTCTTGAATTATATGGAACAAAATATCATTGTTGGAAAAAAGAAGGTCATGGTTATGTATCTCTTAAAAACGCAATAAAACAGTCATGTGATACTTATTTTTATGAAGCTGCAAGATTGCTTGGAGTGGATCGTTTAAATTTAACAGCAAAAAAATTTGGATTAGGAGAATCTGTACTAGGTGAATTCTTTAATGATAAAAAAGGAATTGTTCCGTCAACACAATGGAAAAAGGAAGCAGTTGGTCAAAACTGGTATCTAGGAGAAACTTTAATTACTGGAATAGGACAAGGTTATATTCAGACTACTCCATTACAATTATGTTTGATGACAGCACAGTTGGCGAACGGAGGTTATAAAATTTATCCAAATATTTTAGCTGATGAAAAAAGAGATACAGTAGATGAGATTAAAAATAAAATGAAATTAGAAGAATTGGAAATTAAACAACAGCAAAATTTATTCGAACGGACAGAGGAATTATTTAATCCAAATTTAAAAAATTATTCTGCTTTATACAGAAATAAAGAAAACGTAAAATTTGTGTTGGATGCAATGTTTAGTTCCACAAATGAGGTTTTTGGGACATCTTATTCATCTAGAATAGAAGATCCCAAATATCAATTTGCTGGAAAAACTGGAACCTCACAGGTAAAAAGAATAACCGACAGAGATAGGGAGTTAGATTTAAAAATTGATCAAATCCCATACGAAGAAAGGGATCATGCCTGGTTTATTGCTTTTGGTCCATACAAAGAACCTCGATATTCAGTGAGTATTTTAGTTGAGCATGGTGGATCTGGGAGTAAAGCAGCCGCACCAATTGCAAAAAAATTATTTAAAACAATTATAGACAGACACGAAGAAAGGGAAATGATGAGAAAAAACTCATCTTTAAAAGTTTAATGTATCAAAGATTTTCTTATTCAAATCAACAAACTTTTTTTCAAAAATTAAGATCAATCGATTACATTTTGTTAATATCAATTTTTTTAATTGGTTTAATTAGTATAGCTGCAATGTACTCGACTGATGGAGGGGAAGTTTTGTTTCATACAAAAAACCATGTATTGAGATTTGGAATATTTTTTTTATTTATGATTATTCTTTCCTTCATAAATATCAAATACTGGCATGCAACATCATACTTATTCTATGTAATTGTACTAGGTCTTTTGATATGGGCCTCTCTTTATGGGGTTACCGCATCTGGTTCAAAGCGTTGGATTAATTTATATTTTATAAATCTTCAACCATCAGAATTTATGAAAATTGCAATTATAGTCTGCTTTGCCAAATATTATCATAGAGTACAAATAACAAATGTGAATAAAATTTTAAATATTTTATTTCCTTTCACAATATTAGTCATTCCAATATTTTTAGTTGTATCTCAGCCAGATCTAGGCACATCTGTGCTTATAGCAATAAGTGGGATAATTGTTCTTTGGTTAGCTGGAATTAATATTAAATATTTTGTTTTTTCATCTCTTCTATTTATTGTGTCAGCACCTTTTGTTATTTCTTTTTTAAAACCTTACCAAAAATTAAGAATACTAAGCTTTTTTAATCCCGATAGAGATCCCTTAGGAGCCGGATATCAAATTATACAATCAAAAATAGCAGTTGGATCTGGAGGCATTTATGGAAAAGGCTTTTTAAAAGGGACTCAAGGATATCTCGAGTTTTTACCAGAAAAACATACTGATTTTATTTTTACACTTTTTTCAGAAGAGTTTGGTTTTATAGGCTCGGTTATACTTTTAACAATTTATGCAATTTTGATTTATAGAATTATAAAAATTGGTACTGATTCAAGAAGTTTTTTTGGAAGATTGTTTTGCTATGGATTTGCATCCTCAATATTTGTTTATATAGCTGTAAATATGTGCATGGTGCTTGGCTTGTTACCTATAGTGGGGTCTCCTTTGCCAATAATGTCCTATGGGGGTTCATCAATGCTTGCTACAATGATTGGTTTTTCAATTGTAATGAGTGCAAAAATTTATAATAGACAACTTATAAGTTAGTATTAATTATACTGAGAATATGTCGCTTTATTTTTAATCAATTTTTTTTGTAATATTAATAAATGGAAAATGAAAAAATTGGCATTTTAGGTGCGGGCATCCAAGGAGTCTGCGCAGCTCTTTACCTTCAAAAAAAAGGTTATAACATTACTTTGTTTGACAGAGATCAACCTGGAAATTATGCAGCTTCCTATGGAAATGCTGGACATTTTTCGCCTTACGCTTCTGTACCATTAAATAGACCGGATATAATCACCGATGTTCCAGCCATGCTTATGAGCTCAACTGGTCCTCTAGCATTGAAATGGAACTATGTTCCAAAAATGATTCCTTGGTTTTTAAAATTTTTAAAAAGTTGTACAAAAAAAAATATGATGCATACAGCAAAGTATATGCATCAAATTTTAGACCTAGCTCTACCAGCTTATGATGAGTTATTTAATGAAATCGATTTATCTGGATTGGTAGAAAATAAAGGTATTTTATATATTTGGAATGATAAAAATCTTAAAAGCAGAGAGCTCGAAATTAATATAAGAAAAGAAATAGGAGCTGAACAACAGCTTGTGAACAAAAAAGAAATTCATGATCTTGAACCGAAAATAAAAAATATTTATCATGCGGGTGTATTTTATAAATCAGCAAGACACGCAAGAAATCCTGGAAAAATTTGGCTTAGATTATTTGAAAACTTTATTAAAAAAGGCGGTAAATTTACAAAATTAAATATTCAAGACTTAAATTTTGACGATAATAAACCTGTGTTAAGATCTGAAACACAGAGATTTGTATTTGATAAAATAGTTATTTGTTGTGGAGCATTTTCAAAAAAATTAACAGATAAATTACATGAAAAAATACCTTTAGACACCGAAAGGGGTTATCATATACATTTTAAAGGTTTTGAAAATTTAATTTCTAGACCTGTGGTATTTCAAAATAGAGGATTTGGAATGACACCTATGGAGCAAGGTTTAAGAGTTGTTGGCACGGTAGAATTTGGTGGATTAGATAACCCTTTAACAAAAGCAAGGGTGAAAAATCTAATAAATAACGCGAAGTATTTACTTGATGGTTTACCTGAGGACCATACAGATGAATGGCTTGGTTTTAGACCGACCTTACCAGACTATTTACCAGTAATAGGTCCTTCAAAAAATTATAAAAATGTATTTTATTCTTTTGGCCACCATCATTTAGGATGGACATTAGGAGCTATATCTGGGAAGATAATATCTAAAATGATTTCTGGAGATAAGACAAATTTGGATTTAAAACCATATAGTTCATCAAGATTTTCTTAATACAAGTGAATAATAAAAATAACCTTGCGTACCTATTATTGATACTGACCACATTATTTTGGTCAGGAAATTTTATAGTTGGTAAAGCAGCAAGTATGTATGAGATACCTCCTTTTTCATTAAATTTTTACAGATGGTTTTTTGCTGGATTACTTTTACTACCTTTTACAATTAAAGAGATTTTAAATAAAAAAGATTATATTTTTAAAAATTTAAGTTTTTTTATAATTTTAGGTATTACAAGTATAACAATTTTTAATTCGATAGTTTATTATTCATTATATCATACACAGGTTATCAGTGGAGTTTTAATGATTTCAACTATTCCTGTTTGGATTATTTTTATTTCCTCCATCTTGAATATTGAAAAAACAAATATTTACCAAGTAATTGGTGTAACTTTATCATTGTTAGGAGTAATTTTTATAATAACTAAAACAGATTTAAATTTAATTAGAAATTTAGATTTCAACAAAGGAGATTTAACAATGGTAATTGCAATGTTTTCATGGGCACTATATTCATCTCTCTTAAAAAAAAAGAAATATGAAATTTCCCAAATTACATTGCTAGAAGTCGTGATTATTTCTGGGTTAATATTTTTAATTCCAATTTATATTATTGAGATGAATTTAGGTAATATAATTAAATTAGAAAAACCATTTTACCTTACATTAACTTATGTTGTTCTTTTTCCTGGACTGGCATC
>MDTE01083350.1_pt1 | contig 18987 bp, 13 predicted proteins | sample 811231 | NCBI WGS metagenome assembly MDTE01 (sample SAMN05326651, study PRJNA326480) | marine metagenome | isolation source: seawater | place: Indian Ocean: Red Sea | collected 2010 | reverse complement strand
GCCGTGGTAGCTGTGTACCAGAAGCGGGTGGCGACCCATTCACCCTACGAGGCGATCAAATCCGCCTATCTGGCGACGCTTCTTTCCCCTTCCTTTATGTTTCGTTTCGAACGTCCGGCGCGAGACCCGACTCCGGTCGTGGGGGAGGAGCTCGCGGTGCGCCTGGCCTATTTTTTGTGGTCCAGTCCGCCTGACGCGGAGCTGTTTGACCTGGCAGCGGCCGGCAAGCTGCGGGATCCGGAAACCCTGGTCGCACAAGTGCACCGTATGTTAGCCGATCCCAAACGGATTGCGTTGGCGGAGAACCTGGGCGGTGAGTGGTTTGACTACAAACCATTGCGGCAGCAGAGCGCGGTCAACAAACGCAGTGACAAAATGGCTGGATTTTTCCGTACGCAGTATGAAGAGGCACTGTTGTTTTTTGACAGCCTGATCCGTTTTGATCAGCCGCTGTTCCGGATTGTCGACGCGGACTGGGGCTATCTTAACGGCCACCAGGCGGGAATTTACCGGTTGCAAACGGAGGAGAAAGTGTTTGCCGATATCACACCGTTACCGCCAATTAATATCCATTATCGGGATGCCGAGCGTGCCATTGCCCGGGGCAATTACGAATACAAACATGCACCGTTAAGGCTCGTTCGGTGGTCCGATCCCGACCGTGGCGGGCTGGTCACTTTGGGGTCGACGATGAGCGCTACGTCGACGGAGAATCGGACCAGTCCGATTCGTCGTGGCGTCTGGGTCATGGAGCGGATTCTGGGGGTCCATTTCGAAATCCCCAAGGATGTCCCTGATTTGGAACAGACGCAGAAGAAAGCGGAAAGGCAGCGGCTGAACCTGACACACAATGAGATTCTGAGATTACATTCCGCACAGACGGGTTGCTCCACCTGCCATCAATACATTGATCCCATTGGTTTCGGCCTCGAGATGTTTGACCAGTTGGGGATCGGGCGAGCCGCACCGGATGACGCTGCGGGCGGTACGGTTTTGCGGTGGACGCCGACGGAGACGCCCAGGGTGTACGCCGATTACTCCTGGGCACTGACCAAGCCAATCGCAGGAGGTCAGAAGTACCGCGTCCGATTTCAATGGACCAAGGGGCGGCATCGCCTTGATATTCGAAACGTGCGTCTGCACACAAGCGGGGTCACGGTGGAGGATAAACATTTCGGTTTTACGGGGAATCGGAATCAGGAGAACACGTGGAGTTTTCAGATACCACCCGACGCGCCTCAGGGCGAATGGAAAATGACGGCTGAGATACAGGGGAATGGCGGGACGGACTCCCACGGGAGGATCGTCGTGTCGGGTCCAAAGGACCGGCGCCGGGAGTATCGGCTACCCAACGGGAACACCTTCACCTCGCCGGCGGAACTCAAGCAGTTGCTTTTGGCGGATTATCGTGACAAGATCGTCGATAATGTGGTAAACCGTGTTCTCGCGTATGCGCTAGGTCGAAAGATCGACCCGGTGGATCGACCCGCGATCAAAGAGATCAAGAAAACGATTGGTGCACACGACTTCCGGATGCGGACGCTCCTTGAAGCGGTCGTGTTGAGCTACCCATTTCGTCACAAGGAAAACCGATGAGCCAGAACTATATGAGCCAGAACTATATGGTTCCCAGGCGTAGCTTTTTGCGGGGTGCGGGTGTCTGTATGGCGCTGCCGGCACTGGAGATTATGACTCCCGCGGTGGGACGCGCCGCCAGCCAGACGACGACGCCAATTCCGCGCCGGTTGGGAGTTTTTCATAAAGGTAACGGTATCGATCCGGAAGGCTGGGAGGCTAGCGGCACGGAGACGGAGTTTTGTTTGTCGCGGAATCTCGAGTCACTAAATCCTTTCCTGGAAGATGTGGTTGTGCTGTCGAATGTCAGCAACCAATCCAAGGGGGATCATTACGGCGCGATGCCGCTGTTTATGACTGGCGTCCAGAACCACCACCCACAACAAACATTTGATCAGGTAATCGCGGACCAGATCGGGACCTCCACGCAATTCAAGTCGTTCCAACTGTCAGCTGAGCCCGTCGATGTCCGGTCCACGACGTTGAACAGTCTGGCCTACGATTCGGAAGGCCGGGCTCGTTTTGTGGAGCGGAACGCGCAGTTTGCCTTTGACCGGCTGTTCCGCGGCTTGGGAGACGCGGGCGTCCGGGAAGAAATCAGTAGCGTGCTCGATGCAGTGCGCGAGCCGACGACAGCGCTCCTGAAACGGGCGAGCCGCTTGGACCGTGCGGTGATTGGAAACTATCTCGATTCGGTGCGCGATGTGGAAAAGGCAATTCAGCGGCAAGAGGCCAGCGGAGCGGTGCGTCCGCATCTCAATGAGGTCGAAAATGTGGTTGATCTGGCCGACTTTCCATCGAAGATGAAAACGATGATGGACCTCGTCGCGCTTGCCTTCTGGACCGATGCGACAAGGGTTGCGTCTTGTATCATGGCCTTGGAAAGCAGTCGTAGGATCCACGATTTCCTGGGTTTGAAAGCAGATTTCCACTGGTCATCGCATTTTGAGAAGAATGCGACGTTGGCGAATGAATTCAACACGGCGAATGGGTGGTACGTTTCCCAATTCGCTGGCGCCATCGCCAAGATGAAAGCGCTGAAGGAATACGACGGAAGCAGTGTATTCGACCACAGTGTTTTGATGTTTGGCTCGGGTTTGAGTCATGGTGGGCAACACACGGGTTCAAATCTGCCAATTGTGCTGGCTGGGGGCAAACAAAGTGGCTTGAATACGGGACGCCTATTGCGTTATCCCAAACAACCACCGCACGCGAATTGCCTGTTGACGTTGATTCGGCACTTTGGGGTCCAGCGCGAACACTACTCGAACTCGACGGGCACTCTTGAACGGCTCTGTCAGGCGTGATGTTTCGATGAATTTGCGCGTGTAGTTGGGTTCGGTAGGGAGGTCGAGGGGAACAAGTGTCCGGTCTACTCTCCCTGCCGTTGGTGCCACTCGGTGACGCGGGTGGTGATTTCGCCGACGAGTTCAGATGCTAACGGACCGGCGGTCGCGGCGGCTATATTTTCCGCCAGGTGCTCTGGATTGCAGGTGCCGACGATGGTGGTGTGGCATGCCGTGTGCGAGAGTGTATAACGCAAAATCATCTGAGCGGCAGTCATGTCATCCGGGAGGATCTCCTCGAGCCGGGCACCGGTCCAGACTTCATTGAGGAGCGGCCGCTGGATCTCCGCCTGGGGGCCGCCTTGGGCAATGCCGCCACGCAGGATGATGCCCGCACCGGTGGCAGCGGCGTCGTGGATCAGGGTGTGGTGTTTCGGCGCGAGGCATGAGTAAGGTATCTGGAACGTATCGAAGACCCCAAGGTCAATAAGGGCCGGAAGTTCGGGAAGAGAACTGGACGCGCCAATCAGTCTGACAATCCCCTGGGACCGGTAATCCGCTAGTAAGTCAATCAGCCCTTGCTGCTTCAAAGTGGCTGCGTCGCCGCCGTGAAACTGCAGCAGGTCGAGGTGATCCGTTCGTAAACGGCGCAGGCTGTTGTCGATATTCCTTTGGACGACTTCTCTGCTCCAGGTGTGTGCGACTTCGAGGTGGTTCTCGTGCTGGATATAGTCGCAGCCGCACTTCGTGGCGAGGTAGTACTCTTCACGACGGGAACTGATAAAGCGTCCAATTCGTTCTTCGCTGATGCCATAGTCGGGCGCGGTGTCAATGAAGCTGATCCCGGCATCCAGGACCGTATGCAGTATCTTTTCGGCCGCGTCATCGCTGACGACACGTACACCCCATGTCCGGGGACCGCGGATCCCCATGGCACCATAGCCGAGTTGGCTGACCTCGATCCCTGTCTTGCCAAATTCCCTGGTGATCATGTCTGGGAAGATCCTGTTGATGATGCAGGTGGAGTACGCGGAGTCACGCCGAACGACTCGAGGAACGCGGCGAGTTCTTCATAGGAACGCGCGCCGACAAGTCCCCGGTTTTTTGTCACAAACGTCGGGACGCTAGTGATACCGAGAGCCCGCGACCGGTCCCAATCTGCGTCAACGGCGTCACGGAAGCGACCCGTGGTGAGCGCGTCACGGGCGTCAACGGCGGAGAGCCCCAGGCGCGTTGCCAGACCAACCAAACTGTTGATTTCAGCAAGGTTGACGTTATCTACGAAATACGCCTGGTAGAGGGCGTTGTGGATTGCATGGTCACCCCGCTCCTGCTCTGCCCATTTCGCCAACTCCTGGGCACGCCGACTATTGTAGGTCATGGTGCGCGCGCCATAGGGAAGGCCTTCGTGTGCCATACGCTGCTGCATCTCGAGCTGTACGGATTCCAGGTCGATATTGCGGCCGGCGAATAGTGCTTCTAACGAGAGGCCCTCCGCGGGCGTCTCGGGATGCAGAGGAAAGTGGCGATATTGCAACTTGATGTTGAAGTCGGTTTCTAATCGGCTGACACGCACGGTGCACAAATAGCACCAGGGTCAGATGTAATCGGTAAACATTTCCACTTCGAGCATGACCGAATCCTGCTGGGTTAGTGAGGCAGTTCGTGAATGAATTGGGCGGCCATGCGGATGGTGTCTTCCCAGTTGTCCTGTCGGGACCGGCCGCTTCGTTTCCGGGGCACCAGGTCATGATCACCGTCGGGCAGCCATTGTAACTGGATTCGATCGGAAAGCGGATAGCTTGCCACCTCCTGTTTGTTGCCAAGCCGGTCACGCTCGCCCTGGAGGATCAATGTCGGCACACGCAGGGTCCGCAGATGGGTTGTCCGTAGTTGTGCAGGGCGCCCGGCAGGATGAAACGGATATCCGAGACAAATTAGCCCGGCCGCGCCACAGTCGTCAGCTAACAGGCTGGCAATCCGTCCGCCCAGTGACTTCCCGCCAAGGATCAGGACTTCCGCTGGGAAGCAGCGGATGATTTCCTGCCACCGCTGCCGCAACACGGGCTCACGGTCAGGCGGACGCCGCACACCGGTTTCTGCCGTGCGCACCATATAGGGAAACTCGAAGCGAGCAACGCGAATGCCCTCGGCGGCAATGCCCGACGCTATGGTGTGCATGAAGTCGCTCGCCATCCCTGCACCAGCCCCATGCGCGAGCAGCAGTGTGTGGGTCGCCTGTGGAGGACCGTCTACGAGTACCTTGGCAAGAGGATCGGTGCTGGGGGGCGACATCCCGATTCCTTTGGCGTACGTAAATGGATGGGTCGGTTGAGGAGACCTGCGGCGTGGACGATCGTCCACGCAGTCAGAGTGTCTCCAAGAACAACCCAGGGTAGCCCGCTCAGTCAGGCCCCACATCCAGAGATGACGCGTGCTATTGTGACCGCCGGCGGTGCGGTTGCCTAGTTGCCAGTCGGGTTTCTGACAGTCGCCAGCGGGTGGAGCCCATCCCTAAACGAGGACTCGCACCACACCTCTGAATTGTCGTCCTCGTCCCTTTCTACATGCACGAGATTAGTGGCTGAGCAAAAGGGGCAGTCTTCCCAGAATTCGACGATGCTGTCACCTGACTGCCTGATAGCCAGCAGATTTTCTTCGCCGCAGTTGTCGCACAAAAAGACAACATCCTCTGACATCGTCCTACCTCCTTGTTGACAAAGTCCGTTCGGAACCGGTGCCGTTCTACGCGCGGGCGGTCGAGTCCAGACCAACACAACAAACTCACCTCGCCTCGCAGGCGGAAATGGAAAATGGTGGAACCACACCGAAGTGCACAACTGGCGGCTGAGTGTGCATTGAGAGAGTGAAGAAGGTGTGAACGGCAGCTGAAGTTTGTGTGAAGAGGCCGTATCCTGGGAGTGCGCGGGGGCGGTGGTGCGGAACAGTGTGTTGTGACGTGCGTCTGAGGATTCGTAGCGTTTGGCCCGACATGGAGATCTAGGTTGTTTCGAGTCCGTGGTTTATGATTCGTTCAGCGTGTCACGGTGGACTCGTGTAGCCAGACCGCTGTTGATAAATAGGCTGACGGGATGGTCGACCCCGCAAGAGGAACGGTATCGATGAGCGTACCAGGAAGTCAGACGATCCAACTGGACCAGTTCCTTAAATTTGTCGGGGCGGTGGCGACGGGTGGTGAGGCGAAACGTTTGATTCAGGAAGGGGAGGTGGAAGTGAATGGGGAGGTCGAGATCCGTCGCCGGCGAAAACTCGTGGCAGGCGATGTCGTTACGCTGGCTACCGACACGTATGAGGTGGCCTGGGCGGACCCACCGGAAACGGGCGACAGCCCTGGGGGCGGCGAAGTGTGAAGTCAGTCTGCCAGTCCCAGCAGGCGGAGACTGTCGCGCTGGATGACGCCTTCAATGCCATCGGATGACAGCTTTGGTAACGCGGTTCCTGCCAGCTGCTGGTTGAGTTGGCGCAGACCACGAATCGACGCATCTACCGTCGTAAAGGGGTAATCGCTCCCAAACAGGATCTTGTCCCAGACACCGTATTCCTGGACCAGCATCAGGCTGTGGTAGAGCTGGAAAGGGCGGTAGTGAAGGGCACTTACATCAGAGTACACATTGGGGTGTTTGCGGATGACCGCCACGCATTCATGTTCGTAGGGGTGTCCGAGATGGGCCATGATGATTTTCACATCGGGATACCGGATCGCAACCTGATCCAGGTGTCTGGGGAGCGTGCATTCCAGTGGTGCCTGGGAGATGAATGTGGTTCCCGTGTGCAGCAGAACCGGTAATTGATGTGCGGTCGCATAAGCCCACAGAGGATTGAGCCGTTCGTCGTCCGGCTGAAATCCCGCATACATGGAAAGTAGCTTGATGCCTCGCAGTCCTAAATCCTGATGGCCCTCTCGCAGTTCACGCTCCCAATCCGGTTGCGTGGGGTCGACGGAGAGGAATCCGAGAAGCATATCCGGATGCGCGCGGACATAATCTGCCACGTAATGGTCATCGACCCACAATCCACTCAGGCGCGCTTTGCCCCCGAACACAATAGTCCGATCCGCCAGCGTAGCTCCGGCGCGGTATTCATCATAGCGAACTGTCAGGTCGACCTGGTCGTCTGCGCGAGCGCGCTGCGCCTGCTGTTGGAAGGTTTCCTCAAAATGGAGTGGGTATTGCCAGGCGTGACTGTGGACGTCGATGATCATGGCAATGTGGCTCCGTGCCTCGAGGGCCCAATGGCCTCGCGTGATTGAGGACGAATGGAAATGGGCGGCTTTTGCTGAGGTACTCGATGCGCGTTGGCATGGAAAGTCCAGTCACGCGTGGTGCCAGGACGCCATGCAAACACCGCGTCTGCGGACCGCACTTGCCGCCGACTCGTGATTGGGGCGCATGGAAAATGGTTCGAAAAGTCTTGGATTTGTGCACCATCGTGGAAATGGCCGACAGACGCGGGGCACACGCCGCGGCTCGACTTTGGGTTCAGTATAACGACAGTGGTCTGGATTGGGTCCCTGTGAATGGAAGAGCTGCCGGTATCTGGGACTGTGGTGCTTTCAAGGCGGGCGAAGCGGCAGGTCCGCGACGGGCTGGCGACGTTGCCGGCAGATTGAGCTATTCTGTTATTATCACCTGCAGGTGATTTGCCAACGCGTAGCCGCAGGATGGTCGCTACTTCGCCTTCGCCGTTTTTTTGGGCCCGCTTATGTCTGGACGACACGCTAACCGACTCGTGCCGCTGTTGCTCTGCGTTCTTGCCGGCGGCGCGCACGCATCAGCACCGGTTGATTTCAGCCGCGATGTATTGCCACTCTTGTCTGACCGGTGTTACCAATGTCACGGCCCCGATGCGACGAACCGCGCGTCTGATTTGCGTTTGGATCAGCGCGAATCAGCGACGGAGATGGAAGCGGGGCGCGGAGCGGTCGTGCCCGGTGACGTTGATGCGAGCGAATTGGTTCGCCGCATCACCAGTACGGATCCTGAAATCCAAATGCCACCTGCCGGATCCCAGCGAAAACCGCTGGCAGCAGAGGAGGTGGCGTTGCTGATCAAGTGGGTTCAGGAAGGTGCGCCGTGGGGGCGACATTGGGCGTTCGAGCCGCCCCGACGTAGCGAGGTTGCCAATGGAGATCAACACCCAATCGATACGTTTGTCCAGCTGCGATTGGCAAAAGAGGGGCTGACGCCTGCGGGTGAGGCTCCCCGTCGCACGTTGCTGCGACGTCTATCTTTCGATTTGACGGGTTTGCCGCCAACTGCGGACGAAGTGGCGGCGTTTGTCGAGGATGACTCCATAAAAGGTTACGAGAACGCGGTAGACCGATTACTCGCGTCCCCACATTACGGCGAACGGATGGCGATGTGGTGGCTCGATGCGGCGCGTTATTCGGACACGGATGGCTATCAAGGTGATAGCACTCGCTCAAATTGGCCCTGGCGAGATTGGGTAATCGATGCCTTCCGGAACAATATGCCGTTCGACCAGTTCACGATCGAACAGTTTGCTGGCGACTTGTTGCCGGACGCAACTCCCGAACAGATACTGGCCACGTGTTTTCATCGCAACCACATGACGAATGGCGAAGGTGGCCGTGACCCTGAAGAGTCACGCGTCGATTACGTGATCGATCGAGTGAACACGACAGGCACGGTCTGGCTGGGTTTGACGCTTGGCTGTGCCCAATGTCACTCGCACAAGTTCGACCCGGTCACACAAAGCGACTATTACCGATTATTCGCGTACTTCGACAGCATTGCTGAGGATGGTAAGGCAGGCGGGGCCGCGAAGCCTTTTCTGTCGTATCAATCACCGTATGCGCAGCGTGCATTGGACGAAACGCAACGCCTGGTGGAAGCACGCCAGCCTAAAATGGATTCCGTTCGTCGGCAGGCGGAAGCGGAATTTGAGACCTGGCTGGCAGATCAGTTGCAGATGGTCCAGAACGGTTTCACGGCTTGGCAGACACTCAACCTGGTGCAGATGGAAGCCGTCGCCGGAACGGTGTTGAAGCGTGCAGACGAGGGAGTGGTACAGGCAACTGGTCCACACCCTCGGCAGGATGATTACCGCGTGGTCGGAACCAGCACGCTGAAACGCATCACGGGTTTGCGTCTGGAAGTCTTCCCGCACGAAACGCATACGGATGGCAAGCTGGGGCGTGGGGCTAGTGGTGAGTTCATCTTGACCGATGTGAAACTCCAGCTCCGGCAGCGTGGGAAGTCGCAGTTGCGGGAAATTGAGTTTGTCAGCGCGGTAGCGGATGCTGAAAAAAATGTGGGCGGACGCAATTACGGGAGAGTCTCCGGAACACTGGACGATGATCCCCGCAATGGTTGGACGACTGAAACGCACGATGCCAGGAAACGGCATGTCGCATTGTTTGCCCTGAGAGAGCCGCTGTTGCTGCGGGATGACGAGGAATTGGTGTTTGTGTTGTATCACCGGTCGACGGTCGGGGATGCGAATATCGGGCGGTTTCGGATCTCGGTGACGGACCAGCCAGGCCCGGCGGTCAGGTCTCTGGAAAAAATGCCCCTTGAGGTTTTGGCGGAAGCTCAGGTTACGGGAGTGTCTGACATTGAAATGCCACTACGCAAACGCCTCCTGGAGCAGTTTCTAAGTAGCCAGGCGGGGTTCCAACAGACTCGGGGAGAGTTGGAACTGGCAAAACAACAGCTGGCGGCGTTGAAGGCGGCTGTGAAGCCGCAACGCGTCATGGTGTTAGGGGAACGTGAGCTGCCGAGAGACACCTTTCTTCTCACGCGGGGCGTCTGGGACCAAAAGGGGGCTCAGGTGACCAAAGGGGTGCTCCCGGCTATCTTGCCACGTCAGGGCGGGCCGGAAACCAATCGGCTGGATTTGGCTAAATGGCTCGTGGACCGTGAAAATCCCTTGACGGCACGAGTTATCGTCAATCAATTGTGGCAGATGTTGTTTGGTGCCGGGCTGGTGCGCACGCCGGAAGATTTCGGGTTGCAGGGCGAATTTCCCTCACACCCCAGGCTGCTGGATTGGCTCGCCGTGGATTTGATGGAACATGGCTGGGATCTCAAGCGAACCCTCCGACAGATCGTTATGTCGAAGGTCTACCGCCAGGACAGCCGCATGGATGCGGAGGCTTTCGAGCGGGATCCAGAAAATCGACTGTTGGCGAGGGGGGCTCGTTTCCGTTTGCCGAGCTGGATGATTCGTGATGCGGCCTTGCGCTCCAGCGGATTGTTGAATTCTGCCATCGGTGGACCACCCGTCCGGCCATACCAACCGGCAGGCGTCTGGAGTGAGATGTTCATGGGGCGATTTCGCTATGTGCCCAGTCAGGGGCCAGCCCAGTACCGGCGGACCGTGTATGCGTTCTGGAGACGTTCCGCGGCGCCTACCTTTTTGTTTGACAGTTCGCAGCGCCGCGTTTGCGAGGTCAGGCCTCGGCATACGAATACACCCATGCATGCGTTGACTCTGCTGAACGACCTCAACATGCTCGCGTCCGCCAGAGCATTGGCGCAAAGCGCCGTGGCAACCGATACCGACATGGAAACACAACTCGATATGATGTGTGAGGCGGTTGTGTCGCGCCCTCCAACGCCTCGGGAACGGGATGTGCTGCAACGCGAATTGTTGCGTGCGCAGGCGTATTACCGACAGCAGCCCAGGCAGGCGGTGGCGCTGTTGGAGTTCGGCCAACCTGAGCGACGGACGGTGGAACGTCCAAGTGAAGTTGCAGCGTACCTGTTGGTTGCCAGCATGATCTACAATCTCGATGAAGCGATTACCCATGAGTAGGCCAATGTCGGATACAACGCAGCTCAAGACAGCGATCGCCCGGCGATTGTTCTTGCAAAAGACGGCGGGATTCAGCCTGGGCAGCGTTGCCCTGGAAATGTTGCAAGCTGCCGGAGCAGAAGATGGAAATGGGCGAGACGATCTGCCCCATCATCGACCGCGGGCCCGGAATGTCATATTCTTGACCCAGTCAGGAGGCCCCTCGCAGATCGAGTTGTTCGATCATAAACCGCAATTGCGCAAATGGGCGGGGCAGGAATTGCCGGCGAGCGTGCGGCAGGGGCAGCGGCTGACGACGATGACCGCGAACCAGCAGCAGCTGATCATGCCAGCGCGCACGCGGTTTGGCACCTATGGGCAAAGCGGCGCGACACTGGGTGAATGGTTGCCATATCACAGGGCGGTGGTAGACGATCTTTGTTTTGTCAAATCGATGGTGACCGACCAGATCAATCACGCGCCGGCGATGACGAAGATGTTGACGGGGCATCAGATACCTGGCCGGCCCAGCCTGGGGGCTTGGGCCAGTTATGGGCTGGGAACGGAAAATCGGAACTTGCCTGATTATCTGGTTCTGATCTCCAGGATGAAACGTTCCAGTGACCAGCCCTTGTATGACCACTATTGGGGCAGCGGGTTCCTGCCCTCCGGATATCAGGGAGTAAAGTTGCGCAACTCCCGTGACCCCGTACTCTATTTGCGCGATCCGGAGGGGCTGCCACGGCAATTACGCCGCGGCATGTTGGACGCGATTGGCGAACTGAATCAGACGCGTTACGAAGTTACCGGCGACCCGGAAATCGAAACACGCATCAAGCAGTACGAAATGGCGTGGCGCATGCAGACGAGCATTCCCGAGTTGACCGATCTGAGCGACGAGCCGGAGTCGACGTTTGAGCTTTATGGTCCAGATTCGAGACGGCCTGGAAGTTATGCCGCGAACTGTGTACTGGCGCGGCGATTGATTGAACGAGGTGTGCGCTTTGTGCAGCTGTTTCATCCGGACTGGGATCATCACAGCCGACTAAGCTCCTGGTGCGTGGCGCGTTGTCGCGACACGGACCAGGCCAGTGCCGCCCTGATTCGAGATCTCAAACAAAGGGGACTGCTCGACGAGACGCTGGTCGTCTGGGGTGGCGAGTTCGGTCGGGGCGTGGCGGGTCAGGGGAAGTGGGATAGTCCCGAAGGGGGGCGCGATCACCATCCGCGGTGTTTTACCATTTGGCTGGCAGGCGGCGGGGTTCGACCAGGGACGACGTATGGTGCCACCGACGAGTTTAGCTATAACGCCGCGGTAAACCCGGTGCATGTGCGAGATCTGCACGCGACGTTGCTGCACCTCCTGGGAGTGGATCACCAGCGTTTTTCATACCGTTTCCAAGGACTCGATTTCCGCCTCACTGGTGTGGAGGAGTCGCGTCTGGTCGATGCCATTGTTGCCTGATGGAGGCCAGCTATGCGTTACGTATTGGGACTCGTGATATTTGGATGCCTGCTGCGAACGGCCGCGGCGGAAGCACCTCTGGATGTATGGCCAGGAAACGCTCCCGGCGAATCAACGCGATCACTGGGCCAGAAGCTACCGTTCCGCAAGGGGGAAGTTCCTCCGGTTACGCGCGTCGTGAAAATCACCCGCCCAACGTTCACTGTCCATCTGGCGGAAAAAGCCAACGGAAGTGCCGCGGTCATCTTGCCGGGTGGAGGATTCGGAAAGGTGGTGCCGGATAAGGAGGGGACGGAAGCCGCACGCTGGCTGAACCAGCATGGAGTTTCTGCTTTTGTGGTTAGTTACCGGACGACCGAGAGTGGCGGTGCCCCAGGGTGGGAAAAGCCGCTGCAGGACGCGCAGCGAGCGCTGTCGTTGATTCGCGGTCAAGCGGAACGGTGGATGATCGACCCGAAACGCGTGGGCCTAGTTGGCTTCTCCGCGGGGGGGCAGGTCGCAGCGCGGCTGCTGTGCGCTGGTAATGTGCGGAGTTACGCGGCGGTTGACAAATACGACCAACTGCCGTTTCGCCCCGATTTTTCCCTGTTGATCTACCCGTGGAATATTTATGACAGCAAGCGAGGCACGCTGTTGCCGGAACTTGACGTCCCCGCGGATTGCCCTCCGTCGTTCCTGGTGCATACCGATGACGACCGTTCCTCCTCACTTGGAGCGGTCTTATTTTACGCGGCGCTGAAGCGACAGGGAATCAAGAGTGCGTTGCATGTCTATGGAAACGGGGGCCATGGTTACGGTCTCCGCGATGTTGCGGGTTCACAGATATCGTCGTGGCCGCAACACGCGGCGCATTGGCTGGGCCGCTACACGACCAGACCATGATGACGCCCCACCACGATGCGCGTTGGCGCCGGTGGCGGACGAACTGGCCGGTGGCGCTTGGATGGATTATGATGGCCGGCCCGTGGTGCGGGATGCGTCCTTCCACATCCGCGGGAGCTGTATCGCACTTTAGATCACTCACCCTGTTGAGATCATCGCCGTGAGCCCGCGTCGTTTCGCCAGCTATTCGATCTCCGCCGCGACAGTATTGCTCTGGCAGTTGACTCTGTCTGCGGCCCCTCCCGTAGACTTCAATGATGATATTCGACCATTGTTGTCAAAGTATTGTTTCCAATGTCATGGCTTTGACCCGCAGGCGCGGCAGGCGGATTTGCGTCTGGACACCGCGGCTGGGATGGCAGCTGAAGTGACGTCTGGGCAACGCGTCGTGGAACCTGGAAAGCCGTTGGCCAGTGCGTTGTTTCTGCGTGTGACCTCGGCGGACGCGGAGGTGCGGATGCCGCCGCCGGAGGTCGCAGACCGTCTGTCTCCCCAGGAAGTCGGTCTGTTGCGGCGCTGGATTGAACAGGGCGCCGATTGGGCTGAGCATTGGGCTTTTGTTCCCCCCCAACGGAAGGCGCTGCCCCACACCCCGCGAGCGGGTGAGGGACGTAACGGCATCGACGCATTCATACGTGCGCGGCTCATAGAAAACAAGCTGGCACCTTCGCCGGAGGCGGAACGTGAAACGTTACTGCGCCGGGTGATGCTGGACCTGCGTGGGCTTCCTCCGACCCTACAGGAGGTCGAGGAATATCAGCGGGACGCAGCGCCGGATGCCTATGAACGCATGGTAGACCGCACGTTGGCCGGGCCCCACTACGGTGAGCGAATGGCACGCTTATGGCTCGATCTGGCGCGTTACGCGGACTCCAGTGGCTACGCCAATGATCGGCTTCGTTCGGTCTGGCCTTATCGCGACTGGGTGACGAATGCTTTCAATGCGGACATGCCTTTCGACCAATTTACGTTGGAACAATTGGCAGGTGACTTACTCCCGGGCGCCACGCAGTCACAGATTGTGGCCACGGGATTCCACCGCAATACACCACATCAATACGAAGGTGGCAGCGATCCTGAACAATACCGAGTGGAACGGGTAAAGAACCGCCTGGACACGACCGGCACCGTCTGGCTCGGGTTGACTGTGGGATGTGCCCAGTGTCACACCCACAAGTTTGACCCCATTTCCCAGACGGAGTACTACCAGCTGTATGCCTTTTTCAACAGCGCCAATGAAACCAGGCACTCCGTGGCGTCAGACCGCCAACAAGTCGAGATTGATCGTCTCGTCATGGAGGTGGCTCGCCTCCAGGCCGCGCTGAAGGACGCGGGGGGGGACGCAAGTGACAACGGGAAGCCGATCAAGATGCAATTGGACGTGGTTGAGAAACAACTTGATCAATTGCGCAAGTCGCTTCCAACCACACTGGTCTTTCGAGAGCCTGCCCAGAAACGCGCAACCCGAGTGCACCTGCGTGGTGACTTTCTGGTTCCTGGTGCACAGGTGTCGCCGCGCACTTTATCGCGACTCCATCCCTTTGCTCCGGCGAAGTCCGGGGTGCCGACGCGTGTTGATTTGGCACACTGGATCATGTCGACGGAAAACCCATTGACCGCGCGCGTTACCACGAATCGGATCTGGCAGCATTTCTTTGGTCAGGGGTTGGTGCGAACGGAAAATGACTTTGGACACCGCGGTGCATCGCCGACACACCCGCAGTTGCTCGACTGGCTGGCGCTTGAGTGGGCTGACGGAGACTACAGCATGAAACGCCTCCACCTCCGCATCCTGACCAGCGCCACTTATCGGCAAGCGTCGGTTGCGCGGGCGGAGCTGGACGCGAGAGACCCTTTCAATCGCCTGCTGGGGCGGCAGTCGAGGCATCGCGTCGAGGGCGAAATTATCCGTGATATGGCGCTTTCCGTAAGTGGCCTGTTAAGTCGGAGAATGGGCGGGCGGAGTGTCTTTCCACCGATTCCGCCGAATGTGATCGGGACCAGCTCGGCGCGGCATAAATGGCCTACCAGTGGTGGCGGGGACCGGTTTCGTCGCGGATTGTACACCGCAGTCTATCGTGCCAATGTTTATCCGATGCTGTCGACGTTTGACGGGCCAGATCGTGACAACGCGTGTACCAAAAGGACGAGGTCAAACACCCCGCTGCAGTCACTGTCGCTTGCGAACGATCCTGCCATGGCCGAATTGTTTGAAGGCCTTGCTCGGCGTCTGTTGGCCGTCACCGCGTCGGCTGATTCCGATCGCCTGGTCTATGCCTTCCGGCTGGCTCTGGGACGCCACCCAAGCGATGCAGAATTGCACCGCTTACTGGCGTTTTGTGATCACCAGCGGAAGTACTACAACGGCGATGAAACGGCAGCCCGGGCCGTGCGTGGCGCGGCGAACGTGACAGGGAGTTCGCCGGCGGAGTTTGCGGTCTGGTTCTCTGTGGCGCGTCTGTTACTCAATCTCGACGAGTTTGTCACCCGTGAATAAACAACAAGCTGTGCCCCCGGAACAACTGTTAGACGCGACACGACGCCAGTGGTTTTGCCGCAGTGGCGTGGGGTTAGGGGCCATGGCCCTTGCCAGCCTGACACACGATCGGGCTGGCGCTACGCCGAAGGCCGCGCGGACGCACCCTTTATCGGTTCGGCCCGCCCATTATCGCGGGAGCGCGAAGGCGGTCATCTTCCTGCATATGGCGGGCGGTCCGACGCAACTGGAAACCTTCAGTTACAAACCGAAACTAGGTGAGTTGGATGGCGCACCGCCGCCGCCCAGCATGCTGGCTGGGAAACGTTTTGCGTTTCTCAAAGGGAAAGAAAAGCTGCTCGGCCCACGGCGCCGGTTTGCGCAATACGGAGAGGGGGGCACCTGGCTATCGGATCTGTTACCACATCACCGCCGTATCGTTGATGAGATATGCGTCCTGAATGGAATGCAGACGGATGTTTTCAACCATGGCCCCGCGAAAATATTTCTGCATACCGGATCGCCGCAAATGGGACGTCCTAGTGATGGTGCCTGGGTGACGTACGGGATCGGCAGTGAAGCGGATGATTTGCCAGGTTTCGTGGTTTTGCAATCGGGGCCCCGTGGCCCACGCAACGGGGCGCAATTGTGGTCGAGCGGATTTCTGCCAACCACATACCAGGGCGTCGCGTTTCGCAAAGGCGAGGCGCCGATCCTCAACCTGCAACCGCCAGCGGGGATTTCCGGAGCCTCCCAGCGGGAGTTTGTGGAGGCGGTGCGTGACCTCAATGGTTTGCGTTTTGAAGGCGTGGGTGACCCGGAAATTCGCACGCGGATCGCCGCGTACGAGATGGCGTATCGCATGCAGTCGAGTGCTCCGGAATTGATGGATGTCAGAAAGGAAACGCAGCAGACGCTTGCGGCGTACGGCGTAGAGCCTGGAAAACCTTCGTTCGGTGCGAATTGCCTGTTGGCGCGGCGATTGGTCGAACGGGGCGTGCGTTTTGTCCAGCTCTATCACACCAACTGGGATCACCACGGTGGTGGCGAGGATATCAATACGGACTTGCCGGTACGGTGTCGGCAGATTGACCAGCCGATTGCCGCGTTGATCGAAGACCTCAAACAACGCGGAATACTGGATCAGACCGTGGTGGTCTGGGGCGGCGAATTCGGGCGGACACCCATGGGGGAAGAACGCAAAACGGTGGGGCGGGACCATCACATTGAAGCCTATTCCATGTGGATGGCGGGTGGTGGCATTCGAGGCGGGATGACCTATGGCAAGTCGGATGAGTTGGGCATGGGCGTGGACGAGGAGTTGGTCCACGTTCACGATTTACAAGCCACGCTGCTTCACTGCCTGGGGTTGGACCATACCCGGCTGACAGTGCGTTTCCAAGGACGCGAGTTCCGCTTGACGGATGTCCACGGTCGTGTCGTCAGGGAAATTCTGGCTTGAGTTAACCCGTCACACTCACTGGCGACACAGACCGCGTTCTATTTGCCACGCGGTCGCTTCCAGCGGTCCTTTGCAATCAGGGTGTGCAGCCACCAGACGCATCGGAAAACAAGTGAGCATCAAGTGGGGTCTCGCCGCGTCCAGATGGTCAGGTTTGCCAGGCGATCCGATCCAGCAGCAGGGAGGGCGGGCCAGATAAAACTGAAGGCATAGCCGGCCAGGATGAGAAACAGATGGGGCAGTACACCAATCCAAAACGCGTTAGGGAGGTAGGTTACCACTCCGGGAAGGTGTCGACTGGCCCAGTCCGTGTCCAGTAGCAGCCAGCTGGCGACAAGCAACACCGTGCCGATGGTTGCCACAGCCGCTGCGCGGGAGCCTACCCGAAGCGTAAGAAATCCCAGCAGAAACAGGCTCAGAAGTCCGGCGCTGACTACGGGATAGACCACTGTTTGCACGTCCATCAGGGTTTCAGTTCGCATGAAATGGATCGTCAGGGCCACGCAGATCATGATCGCCGAGAACAAGACGGAGAACAGCCTTCCTATCCGAAGGTAATGTTGTGATGTGGCGCTGTCGTCGAAGAAACGTCGATAAAAATCGTTGGTCACGGTACCAGCCGAGGCGTTGATACTTGAGTCGAGCGTCGACATGGCCGCCGCCAACAGGCCAGCAATCACAAACCCCGCGACGCCGGCCGGGATCTGAGTGAGGATGAAATAAGGAAACACGCCTTCCGGTTTGGTGTCGGGCGGCAGCATGCCTGGGTGATGCTGGTAGTAAACATAGAGCGCGGTTCCGACAAAGGCAAAATACAGCCAGACAGGAATCGTGAGCGCCGTGCCCAGGATAAATCCGCGCCGCGCCTCGTTGTCTGAACGCATGGAAAGGTAACGCTGTACCATGCTTTGGTCGGTGCAGAAGATCTGCAGGAATTGGAACTGGTAGACCAGGATGATCACCCAAACGGTTTTTTCGTTGAGCACTAAGGCGGTACTTCCAACGCCGAATTTGTCGGCCGCTGTCGCCTCTTGAACGATTTGACTGAGCCCCCCCGGTAGTTGTCCAGCCAGAATGGGGATACAGATCAAGCCACCGATGATCAGCGCGATGCCTTGCAGCAAATCCGTGTAGATAACCGCTTTCAGCCCCCCAGCAATCGTGTAGGCAGCGACCAGGACTCCGAGGCCGACTATGACTACAGGCATCTTGAGGCCGCTCATCTGTTCAAACGGCAGACTTACGGCATAGAGAATAATTCCGGTGCGAAAGATGTGATGGAACAAGAAGGCGATCGCCCCGTAGATGCGCGCCCAGCTGCCAAAACGCCGTTCCAGATATTCGTATGCCGTGGTGATATGGCCCCTGCGGAAGAAGGGCATGAAAATGAAATAGGCGGCCAACGCAGGGACAAAATACATCGCATGGGCTGGCATGAACCGCCAATCGTCCTGGAAAGTAGCGCCCGGCAATGCCAGGAAGGTCATCGAGCTGATGATCGTTGCCATCATCGAAAACGCGACAATCCAGCCGGGCATACTACGATCGGCAAGGAAATAGCTATCCGCGGAGTCTGTCTTTCGCGAACAGTACCATCCGATCGCAACCAGCGCGGCCAGGTTGAGGCCCATCACCAACAAGTCGGGCCATCTGGCTAAATCCGTTTCTGCCATCGATCGCTTCTCCGGTGGCTGCTGGCGCCCGCTGTCGTGAATGTGTCCTGCAGTGAATGTATCCGACCGCGGATACCGTTACCACTGCGGCCCGGTTGGCGGACCGAGGGCGTGGTGGTATTCGGCACGCTGGGAATTTCCAACCAGGCGCCGTACATTAGGTAGCGTCACGGTGAACACTCGCCGATTGATCCAAGAATCAACACGGAGAACAGTTCGAATGCAACGCCATCAGAATGTCTTGCCGATGTTGGCGTTCTGTTTGCTGGGTGTGTGGCGAGCGGACGCCACTGAAGGTGTTCCAGCGATCGAGAACTTCAAATTGGGCGAGACGCGCAACGTCCATCGCTGCGGCAATGTCTTCCTGGCCGGGCAGCCAAGCCAGCGTG
>MDTE01177090.1_pt1 | contig 18990 bp, 8 predicted proteins | sample 811231 | NCBI WGS metagenome assembly MDTE01 (sample SAMN05326651, study PRJNA326480) | marine metagenome | isolation source: seawater | place: Indian Ocean: Red Sea | collected 2010 | reverse complement strand
GCGGTGACAAGGGGTCGGTTTGGGTCCTTGTTGGCGTGAAACCTGATGGGCGGGCTCGTGCAGGCGGCTAGCAGCATAAGGGCAGTTGCCATAACAAGCGCAGGGTTCACGCCGCCAATACGCCACGGTGGATGTCGGCGGGCAAGCCTAAAGCCGGTAACGTTTGCTGCCAAAATGCGTCTGGGCGGTGATCTCATGAGTACTGGCCGAAGCCTAAAAAGCCTTAATAATAAAGTGAATGGGGATAAGTTATTCACTTTTCCCCTTGCGGGCGGTTTGCAACCTGTTAGCTTCTTATTTGGTTGCCGTTCTTGGCGGCCGTCTTGGAGGTTTGTTAAAGGAGGTTTGATCCGGGCAATGCCCATTGGCTGATGGCGTACACGTCGTTTCAGGAATTTTGCGAAGTCTCGCGGCTGGTGAAGCCCGGGACGTTTGTCGGTATGCAACAGACATGGCTGGAGGCTTCTGGCAACGGCGGCACGGACACGTTCCCGGAATACATTTGCCGGCAGGGAGGATGCACGGAAACCAGCTTTCTTGACCGTGTGGCGGAGGCGTACGACTTCGAGCGCATTGACATGACGGAGGTGAAGCCCACCCTTGAGGCGATTAAGCGTATACCTTCCAAAGTGGCGGTGCAGTATCAAGTGATTCCGATCAAGGTGGAGGAAGGTGTGCTGGCGGCGGCGGTTTGCGATCCCTTTGTGCCGGGGCCGCTGGGCGCGGTAAGGTTCGCGGCACGGATGCCGGTGCGTTTCGTGCTGGCCACACGCGAGGAGGTGGGTCGGGCATACGAGAAGTATTACGGCGTCGGTGCGGAGACGATTGACGAACTGGCGCAGGGCGAGTTGGGCGAAGATGACGACATGGAGTTGTTCATCGGCGACAAAGAAATTGCCGAGGGTGACCAGGAGGCGAGTATCATCAAGTTCGTGAACCAGGTAATCTGGAATGCTCACAAGAGCCGGGCGACGGACATCCATTTCGAGCCGCATGAGGATGAGCTGCGCATCCGGCATCGCATTGACGGCATCCTGCACCAGATGTCGTTGCCGCCTTCGCTCAAGCAGTTGCAGTCGGCGTTAATCTCGCGCATCAAGGTGATGAGCGGGATGAACATTGCGGAGAAACGCCTGCCGCAAGATGGCCGAATCAACGTGCGCATCAAGGGCGAGGAGATCGACATTCGCGTATCCACAGTCCCGACGGTTTATGGCGAGAGCGTCTCGTTGCGCCTGCTGCTGCGCGGCAGTATTTTGAAGGGGCTGGATACGTTGGGAATGGTTCCGCGCATCGAGACGTCCATCAAAGAGATCATCAATAAGCCGCACGGCATCATGCTGGTGACGGGCCCCACGGGCTCGGGCAAATCGACCTCGCTGTACGCGTTTTTAAACACCATCAACTCCACCGACAAGCGGATTATGACGGTGGAGGATCCGGTGGAATACGAGCTAAAGGGCATCAACCAAGTGTCCGTCAAGAGCGACATCGGGCGGACGTTCGCCCATGTGCTTCGACATTTTCTGCGGCAGGATCCGGACGTGATTATGGTCGGTGAGATTCGTGATGGGGAGACCGCGGACATTGCTATTCAGGCGGCGAACACGGGCCACTTGGTTTTCAGCACACTGCATACGAACGATGCGCCAAGTGCATACACGCGGTTGATTGACATGGGTGCCGAGCCGTTTCTGGTTGCTGATGCGATCGTGGCGGTGATGGCCCAAAGACTGGTGCGGACCGCCTGCCCGGAATGCCGTGAGCCGCATCAGTATCCCAACGAGGACTTGCTAAAGGTGGAGTTTCCCATGGAAAAGTTGGGCGACCGGAAGATCATGAAGGGTGCTGGGTGTGACCAGTGTGGCGAAATCGGCTATCAGGGCCGGACGGGCATCTATGAACTGCTGGTGAGCAGCGAGGCGGTGGATCAACTGGTGATTGACCGCGCGCCGGCGTCGCAGATTGGCCAAGCCGCGCGCGATGAGGGCATGCGCACGCTTCGCGATGACGGCTGGGACAAGGTGGTAAACGGCACCACGACGGTTGAGGAAGTATTGCGCGTAACGCAGGTGGTGGAGACTTATGAGGAGGTGAAGGCGTGATGGCGGACGAGCCGCGTAACGACAACGACGCGCCGGAGGAAATTCCCACTACGCCGCCGGAAGGGGAACTGGTGGAGGGACCGCAGCCGGCGGAGCCGCCGGAGTCGCGCCCGGGAGTGGCAAGTCCATTGATGGGGGAGGAAATCCCAACTACACCGCCCGCCGAGGAAACACCGATGCCGGAGTTGCAGTCTGCCATTCCCGATGCCGCGCCGGAGGAGCCCACGCCAGAGCCCAAGAAAAAACCACGCCGCAAGAAACGCGGCAAAGAGCGGTTGCCTTCCGCCTGCAACGTGATCGACTGCACGCGTGACCATCAGCAGTTCTGGCGGTTCACGGGCGGGCGTTCAATGAAGCTGGTGGACGTGCGCGACACGGAACTCGATGAGCCCGTCCCTCAGAAATATACCCGTCGTGACACCAGCCAGATGTGGCAGCCACATTGCCAGAACGATGCGTGGCTGCCGATGGAACAGGTTTTCCTGAAAGTAATCCAGTTGCCGGAATGCGAGCCGGAAGAGCTGCACGACATGGTGGAACTGCAGCTGGAGAAAAACTCTCCCATCCCGGTGTCGCAGGCGTCGTGGACATTTGACGTGGCCCCGAATGTGGGTGAACGCAATGATGGCCGACAGACGGTAGTGCTGATCGTTGCCGACGAGGCGATGGTGGAGGATCAGGTGGCGCAACTGGAGGAGATTGGCTATGCGCCGGATCGACTGGAGGTGCCGGTGGTGCACCAGGTGTTTTCCGTGGCGCGGGAGGCGGAGGCTGTGGATGGCGCGTGGATTTACCCGCGCATGCTGGAGACAGGTCCGGTTTGCACCATCGCATGGTGGTCAGGCGGCGTGCTGCGTGACCTGAGCGTGACGCATCTCTCGTCTGTTAATAACCTGAATGAATTGACCGAGCACATTACCGCTAGTGCTTGGGCGGGGGAGATGGCTGGTTGGCTGCCAGAGAAACCGGCTTGGCACCTCGTCGCCGAGCGGGAATTGGCCGAGCGCTGGCTGCCGCACCTCAACGAATGGGCCGGGCAGGGTGTGCAGGTGCATGACCCGCCAGAGACCGCGGAGCTAGCTGCGGCCAGTGCACAACGGGCGGCACGCCCACTGGACGAGGCCAACCTGCTGCCAGAGGAACATCGCACACGGCATCACCGTGATGACGTCGATCGCGTTTGGTTGGCTGGTGCAGGCTGGTTACTGATGTTTTACGCGCTGTTTGTCACGGGATATTTTTACATGCTAAACATACTGCGTGACGATCAGGTGACTGCCGAGGACGCGCGTGACCAGAGCGAGCAAAAGCTCAAGCCGCTGGAGAAAGAGGAGGAGAAATTTTTAAAGAAGAAGGAGTATGACCGGATGCGGCTGATGGCCGCCAAGTGCCTGGAGGTGGTGGCCACCCGACTGCCACAAGGGATGACGCTGGAAGGGTTAACCTTTAATGATGGCAAGGAAAACCGCAAAAACCTTTCGCTCAATGGCGTGGTGCCTGAGGATCAGACGGAGAAAATTGACGAGTTTCAGAATAGTCTGATCTCGGAAAAGCTGACGGGAAATGAGCCGTTGTTCGCACAGGTACAATTCAACCAGATTATCGACACGGGACGAGTGGGCACTGGGTTTAAGTCCTGGGTGATTACTTGTGAGTTGAATATGGATCGGACCAAGCGCGAGCCGCGCAAGAAGAAGCGTTGATGATTGAGCTATTCAACAGGTTAAACGTGCAGCCCGGGGAGCGCCGGTTGGTGATCGCGGTGTTCTTTGCGTTCTTCCTTGTGTTGAATGGACTTTGGGCTTGGCGCTTTTACACCGGCAGCACGGAATGGAATGAGCTACAGAAAGATTTGAATAAGGCGGAATCTGAGAAGGCGGATTTTGATCAAGAGATCGATCGGTTGGAGTCCGCAAAGGCTGAATGGGACAAATATCTGAAGGACTTGGGAGCCGCAGGGAAAGACATGCCCAAGTTCGATCCTTACCGACGTGTGCGCACCCTGAAAACTTGGCGTGGCATCAATCCCGTCAACCCCAAGCGCAACAAGATCAATGAGGAGGCATTCTTCGAATCATTTGAGAAACAGGAAGTACGCCTGCGCTTCAAGGCCAAGCCACGCGACCTGATGCTTTTCCTGAGGGAGTTGGCAATGCAACAGGAAATGATTCGGCTGAGCAGTTTCACCCTCAAGCCTGACGGCAGGGAACGCAAGGAATTGTCGGGCGACATGAATATCATCGCTAGTCTGCCAGCTGAACCCAAGGGCAAAAAGAATTAACCAAACCGGGGAAACATATGAAACATATCATCAAGAGACTAAACCTGCTGCTGGTCGGCAGTTGCCTGGTGGCAACCCTGCAGGCCGCGCCCGTGAAGCTGCGCTACGACAATGCGCCGCTGGAAGACCTGCTGCGTGACTACAGCGACCTCACTGGCAAAACGATCCTAAAGGCATCCACTGGTCTGCCGACCTTGGCGATCGACTTTAAGGCGCAGGACGGCCTTACAGAAGACAACTACGTCGAGGCCATCGAGACGCTATTGGCATTGCACAAGCTCTCGATTATTCCCATGGGTGAGAAATTTGCAGTGCTCGTGCCTGACGCGGAGGCAACCAAGAACCCGCCCATTTTCATTGACCCCACCAAGGAAAAGCTGCCCGAGGCCAATCGATATGTCTCTGTGACCGTGAAGCTCGAGCACGTGCTGCCTTCCGAACTGGAGGGAGTGCTGAAGCCTTTCTCCAAGCTGGACAAGGATTCTGTGCTCGCTGTCGATTCCTCCCGCACACTGGTGCTACGCGATTACTCCTCCAATATAAACCGGATGTTGGAGATCATTAAGTCCGTTGATGTACCTGAGGAAACCAACGAGGAATTTGCTATCATTCCCATTAAATACGCGTTGTCTACCGAGATAGCCACTACCATCAGTAGCCTCACAAACAACCCTATGACTTTTACTACCTCGCAGAACCAGCGCATCAGCGGCTCAGGCAGTCGTTTAGGAGGTGGATCCTCCTCCCGTCCTGGTACCTCCGGTTCCACTATGACGCCTCGCACTACGGGCCGTCCTTCCAGTTCCTCGTCGCGAAGTTCTTCATCGCGCAGTTCCTCGTCGCGATCCAGTAGTTCCAGCAGTAGGTCTATTACCAACCCTGCTGCCGCTGCAGCCGCACGCCGCGCCGCTTCCGGTGAAATAACGCCAGTGCTCGGTGATACCCGCATCCTCGCCTATGAGCGAAATAACGCCGTGCTCGTCATTGCCGAGAACGCGCAAAAGATGAAGCTCGTTCGCGATCTCATCGACGAGTTGGATCAAGTCCAGAAACAAGTGCTCATTGAGGCCATCATCATGGATGTGGCACTGGACGACAACCTGAACTTTGGCATGGCCATTGCGCAAGATAAGCAGAAAATTACCGGTGATTTCAGTTCGGCCTCGGGCTTCCAGCACGGCGCCAATTTTTTCTATGACAAGGCCAACTCAATTACCGGCGCCGCTGGAGGCAGCCCTGCTGGTCTCACTAGCGCTGGCCTCAACTACTGGGGCTTCCTCGGCAGTAGCTGGGAGGTCGCCGTCAAGGCCGCTCAGTCAGACACGCGCGTCGATGTTGTCTCGCGTCCGCGGATAATGACCTCCCACGCCGAGGAGGCGACGCTGTTCATCGGCGAGACGCATCCCTATCCAGATGCCTCGCTTACGGATGTTACCGGCGGCACGCGCGAGACCTTCCGCGAGCGTAATGTCGGCATCACGCTCAATATCCTGCCCTTTATCAACCCCGATGGACTTGTTGTCCTCGATGTCGAACAGAACTTTGAGGAGATTATCGACAATAAGACCATTGGCACCGCCACTGTCCCCGTCACCACGGGTCGTCAGGCTACCGCCAAGATTGCTGTGCGTGACGGTGGCGTGGTTTTGCTTGGGGGCTTTATCAAAACCAAGCACACAGAGATGAACAGCGGCGTGCCGGTGCTCAAGGATATTCCGGTGATTGGCTGGATGTTCAAGGAAAACGCTGACAACAATGCCCGGCAGGAACTCGTTATGCTTATGCGCCCCACCGTCCTACCTACCCCCGAGGCAGCCGAGGCGGAATACCAGAGTTCCCTCAACGGTCTGCCCGCTGTCCGCGGTTCCACACTACAGGAACGTGCTATGCAGCAGAAGCTCGAGAAAAAACACCGTCAAAAGGAACTGCTTCAACGCCAGAAAGATTTGCTCAACCTGCGTGAGCCCCGCGGCATTGACCCACGCACCCCGCGCACACTCGAAGAACTTGAGCGCGGTGGCCAGCCCTGAACAATCTCCCGGTGACAGCCCTGTCTCCCCGTGCTAAATTGGCATGCAGCCGGGGGGAATGACCACAGCGGAGAACCCATTCAGCAATAGTTCCAGCGAGACCGAAGGATATCGGCCGCGCAAACCTGTGAACTGGCGCCGTCGTCTCGCTTGGGTCGGGGGTGTCCTTTTAACTCTCACACTCGTCCTCTGGTTCATCGTCAGCAGCGGCTGGTTCTTTCGGGACGTTGTTCTTACCCGCATCGAGAAATCCCTGGCAGCAGAGATCACAGCCTCAAGAATAGACTGGTCCCCATTCTCCGGTGTGGTCCTTGGCGACGTGCGCCTAACCACCTCTGGAGATGCCCCTCTTTTTGAAGCCGCTCGCGTCGAGCTGGCCTTCTCCGCATGGGACCTCTGGAACGGTCGCACCGACATCCGCCGCATCACCCTTGCGAAACCGGCTGTGAATATTGTGGCCGACGATGCCGGTCGCACCAACTTGGATCCCATTCTCGAGGCTCTGCGCAACAAACAAGGCAACCCCAATGCCAGTTGGCAAATTCACGATCTTACCATTCGTGATGGCACTCTAGTCTTTAAAAGCCCCTCTACCCATTGCGCCGTGCAAGGTCTGACCGCTGACCTTGACCAAGCTGCTCCCGGCAAGGCCAGTCAGTTTGCCTTCGCCGCCCAAGCCAAACACGGAACTAGCTCCAATAAATTAGCCGGCGAATTCAATGCAACCATCGGTTTTCACCTAAACTCCGAGGGCCAATGGGAAACCGCCGATTTCGTCACCACAATCAAGACTCATCAAGGTCATGGGATTAACCTTGATGCCAGCATCACACCCGGCAGCCTCAAGTCTGCCGATGTCATCTTCACAAAAAACAGCACATTGCTGGCTGAGCTCTCCGCAACCGGTCAAAGCCAGCCCGACACTGGCGACTGGATTATCCAACTCACCGGCACCCAACTTAGTCGCCAACTCCTTCTCTCACTTGGTGTCGATATTGCCGACTCCACCATCACATCCAGCCACGAATTGCGCATCTCGCGACGGGATGAACAACCGCCAGTCGTCATCAAGGGTGGCTTCAACTCCGAGACCTTCCGTGTCACCAAGAACCAGTTCACCACACCGCCTGCCAAGGTCGCGCTGGAACACACTCTCTCCATCGAGACTGGCGCAGTTACCCTCCATCAGGCCAGTCTCACCGGCACGCGTGCCAACCGCATTCTTTTTTCCGGTAAACTGTCTAATCCTGCCCGCCAACCTACTTGGCGCGATGGCACTTGGACATTTCATCCTTTTAAAGCCGACCTGCAGGTCAATAACCTCAACCTTGCCCAATGGCGGCCGGTGCTGGAACCCCACACCACCGCCGGCAACCTCAGCTTGATCCTCAAGACCGGCCAACCTCGGGAGGCAGATGAAGCCGTCCCGTTCCAACTCAAAGTCATGGGCAACAATCTCCATGGTCAGGTTGCCAGTTTGAAACTGGACAATGATTCGGTTTCTGTAAATGCCGACGGCTCATGGAAGACTGGCGAGTTGACTTTGTCTGGTAGTCGCATCGACCATGTTGCTGCCCCTCCGGTCGGCCCGCATCGGCACAACCTCATTGAGGACTTGTCACTGAAATTGAGTCCGTCAAGTGACAGCCATGTGTACAGCCTGTCTGCCAAGTGGACCCACGAATCTGAAGACAGCGAAGCCTCTGGGCGGCTGGAAAATAACGGGACTTTCTCCTTCGATACAACCGGTCTGAGTTCACTATTGGCCGATGGCGGCCTGCATGTGGACACCGCTAGTGGCATCTTTGCCGATGCCCGCCAGCTTTCTGCTGACCTTCACGGTAGTTGGAGCACCGGCCTGATTGAAGACTTCACCGCTGATTTTCGACTTGCCGATGCGCCCGCCGGAAAAATTCAGGCCGGTGGTCGGCTTCACGATGCCGAAAAGGAATGGATTCTCACCGCCAACATCAAGGATGTCGACCGTCGCGTCCTTAACTTCCTTGGCTCCAGCTATGGCTTGGATTTTCGGGACACTGTACTCAATGCCACCAACCACATCCGCCTTTCGACCGACACCCGTCAGTGGCAAATGACCGGTCGCGCCACTGCCAGCCGGTTCAGCGTTGCGCGTGAAAACGCCACAACACCCGCCGTTGAGTTGGCCGCCGATTATCAGGTTGCTGTCGATTGGCCCGGCCAATCCGCTCGTCTTGACCGCCTCACCCTTTCCGGCACTCAAGGTGAACGTGACCTATTGAAGAGTCGGCTTTTACAGCCCTTACGGCTCGACTGGTCGCCCGGCGCGGCGCGCGTTCCGGAGTCGACCCTTGAGATTCAACTTCGTGACGTGGACTTTGCCGAGTGGCAGCCGTTAATTGGCGATCGCGTCAGCTCAGGTATTGTGAATTCCACATTCACCTTGGGAGCCAAGGCCGACGGTCGCCAGCTGGAGTTTGATCTAAATGGCACCGGCACGAACATTTCTGCCAATTGGAAGGGCCAATCCATTCGAGGTGCAGCAATAACCGCCAATACCCGCGGCTCTATCAAGGACCTCCAAACCTTAAACCTTCGCGAGTACTCGGTTGGGGTGAAACCCAAGGCCGGAAGGGACTGGATCTTGAAAGGCAATGCTACAGGCACTTTTGATGGCAACCGCACCTTGGCGCTGGATGATGTAACCGGCCGTTTGTTGGCCGACAACCAGCCAGCCGGTAATTTTACCATCACCGGCAACGCGGACATTTCCAGCCAAGTCGGCTGGGCGAAAGTGGAAATTCACGATGTGCCCGCCGGACTCCTGCGGCCATGGTTACCCATGGAACCATTGAAACGACAATTGGTCGATGGACGGGCAAATGCTCAAGGAAGTGTTCGCGTACATCCCGGCGACTGGGCTGAGGTCAACGCCACCGTGCAGCTTGTGAGTGCAAGGCTGCGGGATGAAAACAGCACTGATGTCATTGGCTCATCTGACTGGGCCACACAATTTCGTGGTGTCGTGCGCAAGGCAGGTCGTCACTGGGGAATGCGGGCGGATCATGCGGAGACCATAGTCCATGTCGAGGGTGAGCCCGCGGGGAGAATCCTGTTTCGCGGCGAAGCCACCCTTGGCCCCGGCACTTACGAGGCAGATTTAAAATATTCCAAGCTGGAGAACGTGCGGCAGGACATTCTAAGCCTGCTGCGACTAGATCGGTTGGGCGAACGCAAACTACTTGGTGGCAGCGTGGGGTACGAGGGACGCACCCGGTTATCCACCGGCGGTCATGTGGGACTCAACGGGACCTTTAAACTTAGCCAACTGCGACTGGAAGATCCGGAGGGATACCTGCCTGTCGGTCCCACGGACATCAACCTCAAGGCTGCCATCGGCGCGCGAGTTCGGCCAGGTGCGCGTTGGGATGTCAACGCCACCCGTGTGGAGGGCAGTATTACAATGGGTGAAAGCAGGCAAGGAACTTTCACAGGCAAGGCTTGGTATCTCGCCGATGAACGCCGAGGCCGTGCGGAGGCAACCTTTAAGAACTTTGATCAGGACATGGCCCGTCCCTTCCTCAAGGGCACGATGCCACCAGCGCAACTGCACAGGGTGTTGGCTTCGGGACAGATAGCGGTGGACATCGATCCCGATGCCGGACTGACCCACACTGGATCCGCCGAGGTTAAAGGATGGCAGGTGCTAAAACCTGGCCGGTCCATGCCTTCCGCGCCACAGGATGCCACGGTGAAGATGAACTTGAACCGGCACCGAGACATCCTTTCCATCCGTAGGCTGGATGTGCAGTTGGCTGGGACTCAAAACGGTGGCAACGCGCTCGGGTTGTCCGGTTGGATGGATTTTTCTCAACGCGGCTTAGTAAAGGCACGGATGAAGCTGGAGTCGGATACTGTGGATCTTGACAGCATCATTGATGCGCTGCCCGCAATCCCGACGTCCGGCAAAAAACGTGAGACCGACATTCAGTACGCGTTGCATGCCGACAAGATTCACTGGCGGGGCCTCTTTGCCGAGGACTTCAATGGCACGCTCACGCTTGGAGATGGGCGGACAATTATCGATCCAATGTCAATGATACTTGAGGGCGGAAAGGTCCAGAACGCATCGCTTGTGGTCGATCTGGCCACGCGGCCGTTCAAGTATGACCTCCGTTTCAAGGGTCTCGGGATGCGGGCGCGGCCCGTTCTCGCGTGGCTGTTGCGGGATCATTTCTGGACGCAACAGGCGGACTGGGGCCAACTGAACGCGCAGTTTCGTTTACAGTGGATTCCAGTCGGTGGCGGTAGAGTGGAATTCACCCGGATCACTGGACTGGGTGAGCCGGTGTCGTTCCTTGGGGAACAAGCGGAACTCTTTAAAGACAGTGCATACCTTGCGATCACTGGCGCGGAGGTTTCACTGGACGGTGGTCGCAAGGAGAATGACCCGCTTATTCCCGCGTTGGTGAAGCTGGGCCTAAATGGCCTGTCTACCGCGCTGTCTGTGCCAGAATTGTCCACCGCCAAGATGAATTCCGCCATGCTCGTGGGCAATGTGGAAGGTCGCCAGTGCGATCTGGAATTGCACCTGGCCACCGCCTTATACAATGCGCGTACTGAAGGCCGTATTATTCTGCATGATCCGATTGGTCAATCTCCCATCGATCTTCCCGTGCAGGTCACCCTCAAGCCGGCGATTGCTCGGAAGTTCAAGATTCTCGGGGATTTGTTTCGCAGGAATCAGCCCGAGACCCTGCCTGTCTTTCTGCGCCTTGTGGGGACGCTGGGTAAAAACGAGAAAAAGATAGATCAACTTCTGGTCGCACGCATTTACACCTCCAGTCTTACCGGCAAGATTACTAACCTGCCCACCGAGATTATTGGTCGGCTTCCGATTCTGCGGGGTCTCTTCCCCAAGCCCGATCCGGAAACGCCACCCAAGCCACCAGACCCACCCAATCCCTGACGCACTGGTCCGCTTGGCTTGAGCCCTTACTTGTGGCACTCTCGTGCCCCATGCAGCCTGTGCTCAATTACCTTGACGCTAATGACAAGCGTTTCATCGGCGAGCTTTGCGATTACCTGCGTTTCCCCAGCATCTCCGCACAGACCGCCCATCACGGCGATCTGCGACGTTGCGCCGACTGGCTTGTTGCCCACTGCCGCTCCATTGGCCTCAGGGCTAGGCGCAACGCTACCACTGGTCAGCCGGTTGTCACTGCCAGCACTCCGCGCCGCAAGGGCCGCCCGCATTTTCTCATCTATGGCCATTACGACGTGCAACCGCCTGACCCACTTGACCAATGGCAAACTCCGCCCTTCGAGCCAGCCATCCGCAAGGGCGCTATTTTCGCGCGTGGTGCCACGGATAACAAAGGCCAGCACTTTGCTCATTTAAAGGCGGTCGAGGCCTATCACAAGACCGGAACCGAGCTGCCCTGCGATCTAACCTTTGTTATTGAGGGCGAGGAGGAGGTTGGCAGTGAGGCACTCATGGGTTTTTTGCGCAGGCAGAAGCGCACCTTGGCATGCGACGCAGTTGTTATTTCGGACACCGGCATGCCTTCCAAGAAACACCCAGCTCTCACCTATGCATTGCGAGGTGTGGCAGCTCTGGAGGTCACCGTCCGCGGGCCCAAGGCAGACCTGCATTCTGGCATCTATGGCGGCTCTGTCGACAACCCTGCACTCGTCCTTTCGCAAATGCTCGCCCAGTTGCGTGACAAGCGCGGGCGCATTGCCGTCCCCGGTTTTTATGACAAGGTTGAGCCGCTGACTGCCCATGAGCGACGTCAGTTTAAACGGCTGCCGTACAGTGAATCCGGATACAAGCGACTGTTGGGTGTCCCCGCACTTTATGGCGAGAAGGGATACACGCCTGTCGAGCAACGCAGTGCCCGTCCCACGCTTGAAATTAATGGCCTGACTAGCGGTTATCAAGGCGAGGGCAGCAAAACCATTGTTCCCGCCGAAGCCAGCGCCAAGATCACCTGCCGTCTTGTGCCCGGCCAATCCCCCCGCGAGGTCATCCGGCTTTTAAAGAAACGGCTGCGTCAACTTTGCCCTCCCACTGTCCGCCTGCGCCTTGAGGATGGACATGGTGCAGACCCCTATTTGGTCTCGCCCACGAGTCCTCGGGCCGAGGCTGCCTTGGGTGCGCTCCGGTCCGCCTTCGGGTATGAGCCCGTCATCCTGCGGGAGGGCGGTTCCATTCCCATTGTCACTGAGTTCAAGAAGATCCTCGGCGCAGATTCCCTCCTGCTTGGCCTTGCCCTACCCGATGATAACCTCCACTCACCCAACGAAAAATTTGACCTCTATTGCCTTCGCGGCGGTGCGCGCATGAGTGCACATCTTTGGCCAATGCTGGCCGCATGTTGAAATGGCCCGACGCGAGCCAGAGTCTTCGGAATCCACCGGCCCGACGCCAGGTCTCATTCGGTTCCTGTACGCTACCGCTGCCATCAACGGTGCTGCAATCTTGGTGGTCGAAATTCTTGGCGCGAAAATGCTCTCGCCCTTCATGGGTACTTCGCACTTTGTCTGGACTGCTCAAATTGGTGTCACCCTCATTGCCTTGGCCGCGGGCTATTATCTTGGCGGCCGCTGGGTGGATGCCTCCCCAAATCTAGCCAACCTCTATTATGCCGTTCTAGCCGCCGCTGTTTATCTCTGTGCTACCATTCCGCTGGTCAAGCCAGTCTGCTTTGCCTGCCTGAACATGAATCTTGCCGTCGGTTCACTGCTTGCCTCCGCCTTTCTTTTTCTCGTGCCACTCGCTTTGCTGGCCATGACCCTGCCATTCCTCACCCGAGTGCTCACGCAGACCGTCGATGAAGTGGGCGGCAATGTGGGCCGCCTCTCCGCTATCAGTACCATTGGCAGTGTCGCTGGCACATCACTGATTGGCTATGTGCTGATACCCAACGTCCATAATTCTGTTACCATGCTCGGCACGGCTGCCGTTCTAATCCTGCTGGCGACGGCGTATCTGCTGACATGGGGCAGGAAGCCAGTGGGTGGACTGCTCGTAGGTGTGTTGACCATCAGTTCCCTCTTCGGCTTTGCCGGATGGGTTCGCACCATGAAGCCATTGGCTTCCAATTACCGGGTGCAGTTTGCCAACGGCTCCTCCATGGCTGTGCCACAACGACAACTGGCACGGGAAAATTCCAATTTTGGAGAACTCTTGGTGGTCGAGCGCGATTTCCCGGTGGAGATGTTGTCTGGAACCAACGCCGTGAACTACGCAACTCGTCACAACACCGCTATTTTAAAGCGGCGGATATATTTAAACGATCTCCTCACACAAAACGAATACGACCCAGTGGAACGGAAAAGTCTGAATCTTTTCACCGAGATGTTGCACGGTCTTGCGCGTGCGTACACCCCCGATTTGAACAGCGCACTCTGCATCGGCATGGGTGTAGGTATCGTGCCCATGCGGTTGGCAGAGGAAAAGGTGGAGGTGGACGTGGCCGAGATTAACCCCGTCATTGTGCCTTTGGCTGAGAAGTGGTTTGACTTCGACCGTCGGGCAATCCGCCGTCTGCACTTGGAGGATGGTCGGTTGGTGTTAAACAAAGCTCGGCAGACAGGGGAAAAGTGGGACACCATCATTCTGGACGCTTTTTTGGGCGAATCCTCTCCTTCACACCTTATGACCACTGGTGCCTTTCAGACCGTGGCCGATTGCCTTACGGATGACGGCACGTTAATCATCAACAGTTTTGGGCGCGACGTTGGTGAGGCGGCGGCAATGGATCCTGCCAGTCGCGTGTTCAACCAGTCGCGTGATTTCCTGACGGTGTCGCTATACCGTACATTAAGAACCATAACCGACTTCAAGGACGTGCGCATCCATGCGGCCGGAGGAGGCAACGTGTTCTTTGTGGTCGCCAAGCGCAAGCTTCCTGCTGCGGTGCCGGCGTTTGATTTTTCTGACTCCCATGTGTACCTGCGTGAACACTACGACACGCGCTCCCGCCCTTCCGCTGCAATGGAACGCACGTGGACAGTGGATCCCGCCATGGGCATGGTGTTGACGGATGATTTTAATCCCGTGGAGATTCGTGATGCCGTGAACAGGGAGTCGTTGCGACGCGACTTGGCAAAGCGGCTGCAATGAGCTCTTGGTTTCGACGCACCATCGACCTCGACCACCAGCGTTGGGAAGTGGTGGACCGCGCCCGATCGCCATATGGGATTCTCTTGGTGGTGGAACGCCGCGATGTAACGGGCCTGCGAATGCGTCGATTGATGGATGGAGTCCTCATCCAAAACACCTATGCGCCGGAGACAAAACAGAGCCTTTCGGTGTTCACCGGTGGTCTGACTGGTTTGGCCCGTGTTTACACGCCCAGAATTCAGCGGGCACTGGTCATCGGTCTGGGCGCGGGCATCGTGCCCAGACAACTTGCCGGTGATGGGGCGGAGGTGGACGTGGTGGAGATCAATCCAGCGGTGGTTGAGCTGGCGCGTGGCTATTTTGATTTCGATCCAGCGGCCATGAATACGATTGAAGTTTGTGATGGCTTGGAGTATTTAACCCACTCGACTGGCGGTTATGACACGATCGTGCTTGACGCCTTCCAAGGCGAGGATTCCCCACCTCATCTCACCGAGCCTGAGGCTCTGCAACGATTCCAGAAATGTCTCCAGCCCGATGGCACGCTTGTGATAAACCGATTTGGCGAATTCTCCGCCAAGCGCAGGATGCTCACCCGCGAATTGCACCGTGAATTGATCGATGTATTCGGTATCGAGTCCGTCCGGCTGCATGCCTCAGGGCAGGGTAACGTATTTTTCGTAGCCAGCCCGCGTTCCAAAATGGAGCCGTGCCATTTACCGGATTTCTCTGACGAACATCCAACCATCCGCTTCGAACTGCAATTGGCTTGGGAGGGAGTGCGGCCGCCGCCCGAATAGTCTTTTGCCTGCCTTAGTCACGTTGTATTTTCCGCCCGTGCTGTCGGTTACGAACGCCTTCCATGAATGACACCTCCCAAGTTTCGCGGGCACAGATGCTTGCGTTTGGCGTGACGATTTTCACCGGCGCTTTCCTGCTTTTTCAGGTGCAGCCGTTGATCGGCAAATACATTCTTCCGTGGTTTGGAGGCACGCCAAGCGTGTGGACCACCTGCCTGCTTTTTTTCCAGTGCCTGTTGCTTGGGGGCTACGCTTACGCCCATCTGCTTACGCGCCTGCCAATGCGTAAACAAGCCATCGTCCACATGGTTTTGCTTGCAGCATCACTTCTGTTCTTGCCCATTCGGCCCAGCGAGGCTCTCCAGCCTGAGCCGGGCGGAAATCCCGCATGGCAAATTCTAGTGCTGCTTGCCGCGACCATTGGGCTGCCTTACCTCGTGTTGTCGTCCACCGGACCGCTGATTCAGTCCTGGTTTAGCCGCAAATTTGCCGGCCGTTCGCCCTACCGTCTCTATGCGCTTTCCAACATTGGCTCCATGCTCGCGCTGATCACATACCCATTCCTCGTTGAACCGTACACTACTCGCAACACGCAGGTTTGGAGTTGGTCCTTCGGCCTCGTTGTTTTCGCCATCGTTTGCGGAGCGGTTGCGTGGAACATGCGTGAGGTTAAGGAGCCTGAGGAAATCGAGGAAGAAGAAGCCCCAGCTCCAGCAATTAGTCGCTGGACTATGGCTTTGTGGGTCCTTCTGCCAGCCTGTGGTACCGCCCAACTCATGGCCGCCACAAACAAGATCACGCAGGACGTCGCCATCATTCCTTTCCTTTGGGTGCTTCCGTTGTCGCTTTATCTCCTGTCGTTCATCATCTGTTTTGACAGTCCACGCTGGTATTCCCGCACATGGTTTTCACGCGCACTTTGGCTCAGCTGGGCTGCGGTCATATGGGCACTGCACAAGGGCGCTAATGCCGACATCATCCTGCAGGTCGTCATCTTCAATGCTGCTCTTTTCATCGGCTGCATGATTTGCCACGGCGAACTCTACCGCTTGCGTCCACCCGCCATCCGACTTACGCAATACTTCCTGATGATATCCGCCGGTGGCGCGCTGGGCGGTCTATTTGTCGCGCTGGTTGCCCCATTGATCTTTGCTGACTATTGGGAATTCCACGTGTCCCTTTGGGGCGGCGGAGCACTGATGCTTGTCGTCTGTTTCTTAAACAAGGTTCAGTGGACCTTTGGCAAATGGCATCTGCGTTTTACACTGTTACTTTGCTTCCTCGCGGCTTATTGGGGCCTGAGTGCCCAGTTTGAGGTCCGTTATATCGGCACGGAAAATCCCGTGCTCGCACGCCAAGGCGTGCCATCTGGGTTATGGGTGGAAACAGTTGCGTTGCTATTAGGCGCAATGGCCCTGAGTTGGATATCCGCATTGATTCTTGAGACTTGGATTCGTCATCAACAAAAACTCCGGGCGCTAGCTGCTTTTGTTGGCGGATTACTGGCGCTTATGCTGGCTGTGCCCCTGCTATGGATACCCGGATTAGGACTGGAGGTCGCGCCTTGGGCGTTTGCCGTGGCACTGTTACTGCTTACGATAAAAGGCTTCGTGTGGTTTGCCATCAGCAAATGGCGTGGATTCGTATTGCCCTCAGGTTGGACCTGGAGCCTGCTGGTAGTGGTGATGGGTGTGGTGCTAATTAAACACGCGAGCAATTTAGATAAGGAGATAATCCGGCAAACCAGGAATTTTTACGGCGTATTAAAAATCTATGACTACGGAATGTACCCCTCTAAACCGTGGGACGGCCATGAAGGCGATGTCCGTGTACTAGCACGCAGCCTGCCCCTGCGTTCACTTGCATCCGGCGACAATCAAGGCCTCATCCGCATTTGGAATTTTGACCGGGGCGAGACCACGCACAAGTTGGAGGGGCACGAGGCCGCCATTCGCGCCCTCAGTTTCAGTTCCGATGGTCAATGGTTGGCCTCTGTGGGTGCGGATGACACTTTACGACTGTGGGAATTGGCCGGCGGCAGTGAGAAACGAAAGCGTACTTTCGACACCGCCATCCACACTGTGGCCTGCAGCCCCGGTGGCAAGTGGATTGCCGTTGGGGCTGTCGATGGGACAATTCACCTGCTGGAACTGAAATCCTTTAAGACATCATCCACGATTGCCGCCCATGACGGTGCGGTTAACTCATTGGCATTTGATCTGTTGTCCAGCCGTCTGGTTTCCGGCGGTGGCGATGGCGGCGTGAAGATTTGGAATACTGACCGACGGGAGTTGATCGCAGAAACTGATGGCCACGAGGCTGCCGTGAATCAGGTCGCCTTCGGTCAAAATGGCAGCATGGTTGCCTCTGCCGGGGAGGATGGATTGGCCTGCGTCTGGCGGGCGACCGATGGACGTTTGATGCACCGACTTGCTGGTCATGGAGGGGAGGTCCGGGATATCGCGTTTGACACGTGTGACAGCCGCTTGGCCACGGCTGGTTCAGATGGCGTGAAGATATGGGACAATACCGATGGGCGACTAGTCTGCACTCTTTTTAACAAGAAGGTCGGCCGCGATGCCCGCGCTGCGGTTTTTGTGCCAGCGGATGGTGTCGGCTGGCCCGGTGCCACACATAACCTTGACCGCGTGGCTACTGCGCAGGGTTCTTCCATTCGATTGTGGAACACAGATCTGCACGAGCGCCGCATCCGTAATGGTCGCATTACTCACGGTATGCAGTACACGCATCCGAATTTGGCCCGATTGCAGACTACTTATTACGGGCCCAGCAGTGGGGTTGGTCAATCCCTGCAATGGCTTCCCGCGACCAATCGCACCATCGGTGTCGTGGGTCTGGGCGCAGGTACTATTGCTGCCTATGGCAAAGCGGGCGATCAAATTTGGTTTTATGACATCGATCCGGATGTCAGTGATGTTGCCAAGACGCATTTTACGAATCTGCGGGACTGCGAACGGCGCGGCGCGGAGGTCAGCGTTGTATTAGGTGATGCCCGTCTTTCGCTGCAGCATGACCGCGTACCTAGCAAAAAGTTCGATCTGCTTGTGCTCGACGCCTTCAGCAGCGATGCCATTCCAGCTCACTTGCTGACTCGTGAGGCCATTGAAGTTTATCTTCGGCACATGGAGGGAAGTGGTGTGATCGCGATCCACGTCTCCAACCGTCACCTAAACTTGGAGGGTGTCGTGCTTGACCTGTCACGCCACTTTGGCCTCGTCCCTATCCAGATTGAAGATGAAGGCGAATATGCCGCATTCGGTAGCGAACAGCTTCATGCCTTTTGGCGGACTGACTGGATTATGCTCGTCCAGCCCGGGTTCCTTAATGCCAACCCGTTGCCGCGTCGTCTTGCGTTGGAACACCCGTTTTATTTTAAACAAAAACTAGCCTCTTGGATGGACACCGCCGGCATCGATGTCAAAAAGCTGGATGGCGAATCCGTCAATGTGATACTCGAGAAATTGAAGAAGAATTCGAAACTCAAGTCTGAACGCGCGATGATTGAAGCTGCCATGGGCGCGGCAAATTTCGCTCAGGTGGATGGAGAGACCTTTGCAATTCAAGAAGCCAGCAAGTTTTTGGCAAGTAGACATGATCATCCCGAGATGCCTCTTTGGACCGATGATTATGTCAGTCTCTATCG
>MDTE01115543.1_pt1 | contig 19005 bp, 10 predicted proteins | sample 811231 | NCBI WGS metagenome assembly MDTE01 (sample SAMN05326651, study PRJNA326480) | marine metagenome | isolation source: seawater | place: Indian Ocean: Red Sea | collected 2010 | reverse complement strand
GATGCGGAGTCCGAGCGCGACGAGTTTCGCGCCAACCAGGAGATGTACCAGTCCAACATGCAGAAGAAGGTCGAAGCCGCCGAGCGGATGGCGGAGGAGGCAGTCAAGGTTGCCGAGGAGACCAAAAACAGGCTCGTTCAGGCCGCCAAAGCCGAGCGCGACGAGGCCGTCGCCGCCGCCAGGGCTTCCAAGGACAAGGCCGTCGCCGCCGCCCAGGAAGAACGCGACGAGGAGGTGGCCAAGGCTCGATCCGCGCGCGACCGAGCCATCGACGAGATGCGAATGGAAAAAGAGAAAGCCGTCTTTGAGGCCCGGAAGGAGAAGGATGAGGCTGTCGCCCTCGCGAACGCCGAGAAGGCGGAGAGGACCGCGTACCTCGAGAACGACAGGGACACCCGCGTCGCCAAGGCTGAGAAGGACAAGGACGAGGCCATCGCCAAGGCTCTCCGAGAGCGCGACGAAGCCGTGAACGAGGCTAAGCGCCGTTCCTCAGAGGCCATCGCCGCCGCGCAGGAGGACAAGGACGCCGCCGTCGCCGAGGCGCACAGGCTCCGCGATCTCGCGCAGGAGAGGCTCAAGTTCGAGACGGAGCGCCTGGGTGCCATCGCGAACGAGGCGAACGGATCCATCCAGGGCGTCACGCGCGCCATGGAGGAGGCGAGGAGCGCGGAGCGAATGGCTCGTCGCGAGGCGGACAGAGCCGTCGGCGAGATGACGCAGCTGCGGGAAAAGTTGGAAAACGTCCGAGCCGAGTTTTCGGAGCGACTCAAGGAGTACATGCTGCAGGTGGGAGACCTGGAGAGAGGCGCGCAGGTGCTCGCGACGGACCCCAACGCCGATCACGTCCTCAGGCCGTCGCAGCTGTACGAGGCGGCGCAGACGCTCGCGCTGGACCTTCACAGGGCCTCCGCGGATCAGGTCACCGAGTACCGCCGCGTCACCGAGGATTTGCAGCAGAGGCTCACCCGGGCTCAGCGCGACGTGCGCGCGCTCCACGCGGGCTACCGCACCCTCCGCCACCGTTTCGAGGACGTCGCGCCGGAGACTGTGGACGAGAAGGGCAAAGCCGCGGTGCCCCACGAGGACGACTTGGTGGGGACTCCCCCAACCCCGGCGGAGGCGAGGGAGATGGACGCGAGGGGACTGGCGCAGAAGCTCGCGGACCTGCGGGACGAGAACGCCGCGCTCCAGAAGGAGCTCCGCATGGCCGCGCTGGACGGGCGCGGGCCTCTCGCGCCGCACAACGTGCGCGCCGCGAAGGAGGCGGCTGCGAGGGGCGGCGGGTCCCGGTCGGGCACCGGCGAGGATGGGGAGATTGCCTACTACAACGACGGCAACAAGCAGGACCGCGACGGCGACTTTGGACAGGTTGGCAAGGGCGAGATCGTCGTCAAGAAGAACGCGCCGGACGATTCGTTCGGCGGGGCGATGGCCGGCCCGGGCGAGAACGCGCGGCTGCGCGCCGAGAATGTGCGCCTGCAGAAGACCATCGACGAGCTCAAGCACCGACGCCCGAGCACCACCGAGGAGGATATGCGAGCCGAGGTTTCCAAGCTTAGGATCCAGCTTCACGCGCTGTCCAACCAGGACAACACCCGCGCGAAGCTCACGCAGGAGATCTCCGTGCTCAAGATTCAGCTCCAGGAGCGCACGCAGGAGCTCAAGGAGCACCAGAACCACTCGCAGCGAGAGGCTTTCAAGCAGCAAAAGGCGGCGATCAAGGAGTTCACGGACCGGGTCCAGTCAGAGCTGGAGAAGGAGAACCGAGCGCTTCAGACCCGGGCCGCCATGGCCGAGGAACAGATCAAGGAGATCAACGCGTACATGGCCCAGTCCACGCTGGCGTACCAGAAGGAGATCATGCGCCTGAGGACCATCATCCAGGCCACTGCTCCGGAGCGACTTCGGTCGCCGGTCAACCCGGGTCTCATGGGATCAAAGACGCAGGACCGGTCGGGCGCGGGTGGCGCGCAGCCGCACCAACGGGAAGGGAGGGGAGACAAGGGCGGAGGAGTGAGGGCGTCGGGCGGGTGGGATCGGTCGACGAAACCCTCCGAGCCGCTGAGACCGAGGAGCAACAACGGCGCCTAGCAGCGTTAGATTTTGACAGGACTGGACATTCCACAACTCGCGCCAAAAATCACAACACAAGACGCCCGTAGGCGCTTCCCGCCCCGGAGGATGATCGCGACGCCGATGCCAGCGACCGCACCCACGCGCGCGATTGCCTCATCCACGTCGATTCGCCGCGCGATACGCCCCGCGTGGGTTCTCGGCGCGCCCGCTCGGAGGTGTCGTCACACGACGCTTGCCACGTCGGACTCTTCCGATCCCGCGGAGGGCAAGGGCAAGGAGGGCGCCGAGGAGGGTGACGGCATCTCCCTCGACGACCTCCGCATCCTTCAGCAGCGCGTCGAGTCCATCCGCGAGAGGGAGGCGAAGATGGACGTCCTGCAGCTGCTCGTGCTCGACGCCTCGGTCCCGGGCCAGGTGCTCCCCTTGCAGTTCGACGCCGGGGGCGATCCGAGGCGGCCTCTCAACGGTGGCACGTACGTGGGCGAGGACGTCAACATCGGCGATCGCTTCGGGATGCTCGGGCAGGCGCCCAGCAACGGACAGATCCTCCCCAACGGCGTCGAGGTGACCGTCACGCGCGTCCTCCTCAAACCCGACGGGTCGTCCATGGTGGAGCTGACGGCGGGACGGCGATTTAAGGTGCACGGACAGCCGTTCGAGGACCCGGACAACAACGACGCCCCGAGCGGGAGGGTGGTGTGGATCGACCCCGACCTAGGCGCGGGGGAGCAGACGGTGGAGGGCGCGGACCCGGCGTTGGTCCACCCGGAGGCGCCGGCGCCGAGAGACCCGGCGACGTACGACGACGAGTCCGAGCGACTGTGCCGCGAGCTCCCGTCGTTGGTTGATACGTGGCGCGCGCTGGTTCGCGACACCGGGCGCGAACGCCAGCCCAACCAGCTGGAGCTCATCGAGAAACACCTCGGCCCGCGGCCCGGGGTGGAAAAGCCCGCGAGGTTGGCGTGTTGGGTCGCCGGTTTGATCAACCCGATACCCGCGCTGGGTGTGGCGTACGAGATCCGACCGGCGATGTTGATGGCGAGCACCGTCGGGGACATGATCGGGGTGGCGCACAAGGGGATCAGTTTGAGCATCAAGGGGCTCAGGAAGAGCTCGGGGGACGTGGACGCGGAGTAGGTAGGGGACGATGGGGGACTCGAGTGGGGTAGAGCGGCGGTAGACTCGAGTGCGGCGCGACGAAGGAAGACGACCATATATAATATTTTTAACCAGATGACCACACGAAACCACGCTCTGCTCGATGGTGGGGTTTGCCATTCGGCATGGCGTCGGCGGCGACCCCGGCCGGGTTACGCGCGCCGAACGTGGGCCGCGCTCGATCGAGCCGCACGCGCATCCTCGCGATCTCCCGCGCCACCTCCGCGACGGCGACTTCGCAGGATGTCATCGCACGGGGTTCCGCCCGCCGCGTGCACATCCCGGTCGTGGACTTGTCCCAGCCCGACGCCGTGTGCGCGTCGATCGTCCGCACCGCGTGCGACTCGTGCGGGTTCTTTCACGTCGTTAACCACGGCGTGGACGACAATCTCGCGTTCGACGTTATTCGATGGGGCGCCACGTTCTTCGACCGGCCGTGGGACGATAAGATGGCGCTGGTCCGCGGCGACATGAGGGTCTCCCGGGGATACGAGATTTCGCCCGAGCACATCGAGGCGTTGGACCGGGACGTGACCCGCGAAGAGGAGCTCGCCGCGCGCGAGCCCTCCGCCGCGCGTCGAATCATCTCCGAGCGGTTCTCCGTCGGACCCTTCGACGTGCCGAACGACTCGTACCACACCGACGAGGACGGCGCCCTGTTCTTTCACCCAAACGCCTGGCCCGAAGATTGCGTCCCGTCGCTTCGACCCGCGATGGAGGCGTACTATCGCGAGATGGAGTCCCTCTGCGCGCGGCTTCACCGCGTCCTGGCGCTGGCCATGGGCGCGCCGGCCGACTTCTTCGAGGAGAAGATCGACAAACACTGCTCCAACCTGCAGGTGGCCAACTATCCGTCGCTGGACCCGTCGCAGTGGACCGACTCTGATCGAATCCCGCTTCGGAAAAAATCGCACGCGGATAGCGGAACGCTCACCGTGCTGTGGCGCTCGCCCCCGACCGAGGGCGCCAAGGGCGGGCTGCAGGTGCTGGACGGCGTGGCGGGGACGTGGGTGGACGTCCCGGTGTTGCCCGGGGGGAACGAACGGGAATCCGGGGCGCTTCTGATCAACCTCGGGAACCAGACGCAGCGGTGGACCGATGGGCTCTGGCCGTCCACGAAGCACAGGGTCACCAACCCGGACGTGCACGCGCCGGGGTACGCCTCCGCCAGACGTTTGAGCGTGGCGTTCTTCCACAAGGCCAACTACGACGCCGTGATCGATCACCGAGACTTTGTGCCCGGTCGCGAGGGGGACGCCCCGTCGGATGCGTATCCGCCGGTGAAGTCCGGGGACGTGTCGCGGGTGGGCGCGCTCCGGCGGCTGGGCCGGGGCGTGGACGCGAGGGAGGCGTCGATGCGGTACCACGAGGAGCTCATGGGGGGACGCGATCGCGCGGAACGCGCGGCGGAGGAGTCAACCGCGGTGAAAATTGACGCGAGCGCCGAGACCGAGGGGGAGGCTCCGAAGAAGGCCGACGCACCGAAGAAGGCCGAGCCCGAGGCGGACAGGTGGGCGAGCTTGATGGACCCGCGCGGCCAGGCTGGACCGATATCCGCGGGGGACCTGGGTTTAGATCGAGGGGCCAGCGCCGAGGGCGCGGGGGCCGGTAACGATAACCCGGCGGCGGGGTGTCCGGTGTGCCGGGGCACGGGGTGGAAGCCCTGCGGGCAGTGCGGGGGAACCGGGATCAACCGGGAGGACCTCTTCGGGGGGAAGTTCAAGGAGGGCGACACGTGCTGGCTGTGCTCCGGGAAGAAGAAGACGATGTGCGGCAACTGCGTGGACCTCACCGATAGCTTCTGACTCGAGACCGATACTCAGCTTCCGACGAAGAGTCACGTGACCAAACGAACCGTTCGCGACGTTACGTATTACGAACCGAATTCCCGCGCCGTCGACGTTCAGTACTCCTCGACGCCGACGACGGTGTGCCACCACCCGCACCGCAGCTTCGTCACCTTCCCCTTCTCGTTCGCCGGAAGCGCGATCCTCGCGGGTATCCCCCGGTCCTTATCGTCCCCGAGCCCGAGCTGGCCCATGTTGTTCCACCCAAACCCGAACAGCCCCGCCTCGCCATTCTCCAACCTCGCGAGCGCCACGGTGTGAGAGCTCCCGCACGACACCGCCACCGCCAGGCTCCCCACGACGTTCGACTCGCGCCTGTCCAGATCCACGAGCTGCGGTATCGCGGCCGTGTCCCCCGGCTCGCACCCTATGTCGTCGAACGCCTTCGTCACGTCGCCGGTGGCGGTGCCCAACTCCCCTTTTCGGTTGCTGCCCCACGTGTACAGCGCGCCGTCTCTGGTGACGCACGCGGTGTGCGCGCTTCCGGCGGCGACGGACACGACGGGTATCCCCGCGAGGTGCTCGACGCGTCGCGGGGCGAACGTGTCCTCCGCGTCTTCGTGCCCGAGCTGGCCGTAGAGGCCCCAGCCCACGGTGAAGACGTCTCCGGTGGAAGATACCAAGACGCTGTGCCTGGCGCCCGCGGCGACGCCGACGATGACGACGTCGCGGCCCAACGACGTCGTCGGCACGTCCATGGGCAGCGGATCCCTCTGCGCCTTGAGCGTGGAGTCCCACCTGTCTGTGGACGTCTTCGGGTCCGGGCGATACTCGCCCCCGAGGCCGAGCTGGCCGGTGTGGTTGTCGCCCCACGCGAAAACCGTGCCCTTGGCGGAGAGCGCCAGCGAGTGCCTCTCCCCCGCGGCGACGGCGACGACGTCGATGGGCGCGTCCCATCCCTGCGCCTGGCCGTATTTGTTCCACCCGAAGCACCTCAGGCCGCGTCGGTTCTGCCTGTCGTCCTCCCTCACCAGCATCTCCTCGTCCTCCTCCCCGTCCTTCCTCTCCGCGGGCGGCCACGCTCGGGCGGTGACGATGTGCGCCCAACCGCCGTGCGCCACCCCGGGCGTGATGTTCCTGGCGATCTCCCGCAGGCCTCCTTTGTCCTCCTCGTCGATGTTCGGGTGGTCGAAGTAGTCCTGGGCCTCCCCCCACACGTAAAGCCTCCCGCGAGCGTCGGTGGCGACGCCGAAGCCGTACCCTCCCGGCGCGACGTCCACCTCGCCGATGCCGAAGACGGTGCGATGCTTGTGGTCGCCTGGGGTGTCCCAGGGGCACCGGCGAAGGTGCCGCGGGTCGTCGCCCAGCTCATTGAACATATCGCGGTACAGGTGTCCGCATTGGTACCAGCGCGTGCCCTCGCCCTCGTTCGTGACGGGCATTCCCCCGCCGGTTCGTGTGGGCCGAGTCCGACTTGGATTTGCCGCGGCAGAAAAAGCCGCACTGATGAAAAGGCCGAGAAGATGCGTCGGACCTCCCGACAATTCACTTCGATCGCCACACCGGCTGTGGCCATGGGTAAGATTCCGGACACCGCCGCCGCGCGCAAGGCGCTGAAGGTGGCGGAGATCAAGGCGCTGCTAGAGGAGGCCGGCCTGGCCACCGACGGCACCAAACCCACGCTCCTCGAGCGGCTAGAGGAGGTGAGATTAACCCCAGACAGAATCCCTAACCCGTCACGATCTGATCCCGCCGTCGGACCAGCCCTGACCCGTCCCCACTTCTTCTCGAAACCAGCACGTCGCGAAGACCGACGGCGACGACGGAGCCGAGGTCGCGGCGCCGGCGGCGGAGCCCGCGCCGGCTCCAGCCGCCGAGCCCGAGGCCGCCGCTCCCGAGGCAGCCCCGGAGCCAGTGCGGGACGTCCCGCCTCCCCCGGTCCGCGAGGTTCCCCCGCCGCCTCCAGCTCCCGCCGTCGCGAAGGACGACGCGAAGCACGAAGAGGACGAAGAGGACGAAGAGGACGGGGGCGAGAAGTGGGTCCTCGTCGCCCCGGCGCCGACGCCGCTGGAATCCCTGCGCGAGATGTGCGCCGGGTGCGTCTCCGTCGAGCCCCTGGGGGCACCCGCGGATGGCGGCGCCGCGACGATGGCGCTCGTCGAGTACGCCGCCGAGCGAGACGCGATCGCCGCCGTCGCGTCCCTCGCCGCGCTCGGCCACGAGGCGGAGATCGCGAGACGCACGCTGTGGCGGGACGACGAGGACGACGCCGACGTCACGTCCACCGTCGTCCGCGTGGAGGGCGTGTCGGCGACGATCGACGAGTCGATCGTCGCGCGGGTCTTTGGCACGTACGGCGCGTGCGTCGCGGCGACGAGGGAGGAGGGCACCGACGCGTTCGCGGTGAAGATGGCGGACAGGCGCGGCGCGGAGACGGCGGCGGCGGCGCTGTCGGGGGTGTACAGGTTCGAGGAGGGGCAGGAGTTCCCCGTGCGCGTGACGTGGTGTCCGTGTCCGTCGAAAAAAAATAGCGGCGACAAGTCGTCGGCGGCTGGGGAGAAGCGAAAGCGCGACGCGGGCGAGGAGGCGGGAGCGGGAGAGGGGGCGACGCTCTCCGCCAAGCAGCTCCTCGCGGTGGGTTTACCGGCGACGACGACGGGTGGGGAACAGGTGGCCGGCTGGTTCGCGGCGGAGGGCGGCGCGTGTCTGCTCTTTGACAAAGATCGGCGATGCGCGATTCTCGCGTTTCCATCCGCAGATGCCGCGACGGAGGCGCTGGACACGCACGGCGGCACGCTGCGACCGGAGGGGAACCCGTGCCCGGTGACGCTCCGGAGGATCGCGTGCGACGTCACGGCGAGGCCGAAGAAGCGTTCCGCGGTGCAGGGCCCGCCCCCCGGCGTCTGGCCGCCCGTGCCAAAGCCCGGGCCCGAGTACGGCGAACCCTCGGCGAAGATTTACATCGGGTCCATCCCGCAGGAGTACGCCGAGGACGACGTGAGGCGGATCTTCGAGACGGTGGGCGAGGTGAAGGAGGTTAAGATCCTCCGAAATCCCGGAGACGGGAGGCACAAGGGGAGCGGGTTCGTCACGTTCAGCGACATCGCGGCGACGGAGCGGGCGATTTACTTCATCGACAACAAGTACACGCTCAACGCGCCGTCGTACCCGCAGCAGAAACCGATCTACATGAAGTACGCCAAGCTCAGCCGATCCGCGGCGGCGCCGCAGCAGCCGATGGTGTACCAACAGCCGATGGGGTATCATCAACCCTATTACCCGCCCCAGCAGGCGTACGGACACTATCCCCAGCAGGCGTACGCGCAGTACCCGCAGCAGGCGTACGGGCAGTACCCGCAGCAGGGCCAGGCGCCGCAGGGACCGACCCATCAGCAGCAGCAAATGTGGCAGCAAGGGTTTGGCGGCGGCGCGCAGCAGTGAATCGGGTCGCCGGGCGGGCAGGCGAGTACCTTCGTAATAAGGAGATATCATCTTGAAAAAACGGCCTAGCTACGTCTCAATTTACATCTTCTTTGAACACGAGGAGCGAGCGTCTGGCAAGGCAAAGCAAGTTTTTCTTTTTCGTCTTCGTCTCGGCCGACCTCGTTTAATACGGCGCGCCACGGCCGCCGCGTCCTCCGCGGCCGCCGCGACCTCTGCCCCTTCCCCTGCCTCCAAACATGTGAGGCATCATCATCGGCATCATCATCATGCCGTAGGGGTTGAACCCGCGGCCGCCGCGGCCTCCGCGCCCGCGGCCGCCCTGCTTCATCCCAGGCACGTTGGTTCGCTTGGCCGACACCCTGAGCTTGCGGCCGTGGATCTCGGTATCCGTCAGCTTGATCGCGTTTTGCACCGCATCCGCCTCGAGGAATTCGACGTACGCGAACCCCTTGGGGTTGTCGTACTTGTCCGTGAGGATGGTGACGCGGTTGACGGTGCCGCACGCCTCGAAGTGCTTGGCGAGTTCCTCCGGAGTGGTGGCGTAGTCGACGCCTCCGACGTGGACGGAGCGGGAGTCAGCCTCGGCGCGATCGGCGTCGGCGGCGCCCGAGGCGCCGTCGCCGGTGTTCATGTCGTCGCCGATGGCGTTAGCCTCGTCCTTGAGCTTCTGGGCCTCCTCCTCCATGGCGGCGAGCCTCTTCTTCATTTCTTCGAGCTCCTGCGAGAAGACAGAGAGAGTTTGGGGTTGCGGTTTGGCTCTTTTGCTTTTTCATTTTTCGTGCTCGCTTGGCTTTCACTCCAAAATTTGGCTCTTGGCTCGCGGCGTCTTTGGCTTTTCACTTTGTTTGTGTTTGCCTTTGCGACGCCGACGCCTTACATTTGCCTTTTCTCATTTTTGCCTTTTTTGTGCGAGTGGGCCTGTGGCCTCTTTTGGTGGTTTCGGGTGGGCGCTGTGGCCTCTTGAGAGCTCTTTTCAGATGCGCATCAAGTCGGGTGGGCGTCGCGTGCAGCCTCTTTCGATGCGTCCCTCTACGAAGGTTGGGCAGCGGTTCGAGGTTTGGAAAAAGACCCTCGGGAAACCGCGGAAACAAATTGACGTCAACTAAGACTCACCGCTGATTCCTCGTCGTCATCCTCGACGGCCTGCATTCGGGAAGAGGGATTTGCATCGTCAGGAAATAATTGTGATAATCGGGGCTGGGGCTCGGGGCCACATCCCGAGATCGGGAGTGAGGCCTCGCGTGAGATTGCACCGCGGAGCGTCACCGTCGTCGATCCAATGGAAGATCATCAATCGGCGACGTCGGTTCGCCGCCCCTCGCGCGGCCTGAGCGGGGTCGGCTCCGCGATCTCTCGCGGCGGCTGTCGCCCTGGGCCGTGACGCGTAATTCTGGGAATTGTGGAAGGGGCGGGGGTGGGCGGACACGTACCGCGTCCTCCATGACCTCGTTCTCTTCGGGCTCGGGCGCGGGTTCCTTCTTCTTTCCGCGGGGCATCTTGCAAGATCCGGGGGATTTGAGTGAGTGTCTCGGCGCGGTGTGTTCGCGCGTTTGGGACTGAAATCCGCCGGGGGAGCGAGCTCCCGCTGACTTTTTTTCGACGTGATGATGGACATGCAATGACCAGGACTGCCAGAAATGTATGAACGCAACCCACTACGGTAGATCCGGCAGTCTACCGGCCGGCCTCTGAGCGAAGGTGGGGAGAAGTCCCTGCGCTGGTTTGACACATTTCACGCACGGGGTCACGAATACAGACTACGCGCTACTGCAGCTACGCCGTCACACGTCTATGACATCGTCGTCGACGTCGATCGTCTTCGCCTCGACGTCAAAGACGCCATCCGCGCCGCCGCCGCCGCCGTTCACATCCACCTTCACCACCTCGCCGGTGTCGAGCATCCCGCTGATGTCCAACCTGAGCTCCTGGTCCCCACCGCCCGTCCCCGTGGCCTGCACCTGCGCCTGCCTCCCGTTGCTCCCCTGAGCGATGAACACGATCGTGGTGGCCTGCGTCTGCACGCCGTTTACGTTTTGGCTCGAGCTCATCTGCGACATTGGGGGCGTGCATCGTATGCCGTCGCCCAGCGCCGCGCGCATCTTCGGGTCGGAGCGAACGGCGCGCTCGGCGGCGTCGTACGTCTCCTGCGACGCGGCCGCGGCGGCGCCCATCTGCTCCTTCAGCGCCCCCGCGACGTTGTTGACCACTCCCTGGAGCATCCGGCCGCCGAGCCCGTCACCGAACAGTTGCTTCCGCATATCGTCGTTGATGACCTGGTTCGCCTCCTTCTCCCGCTTGGCGATCGCGTTCTTCTCCTTGGCCTTCTCCATCGCCTTGAACGGGTTGAGCTTGTCGAGAAAGTTGCCGTCGTCGGCGGCGCGGACGGCGGTCGCGACGCGTCCGCCGCGGCGGTCTCGAGCGGCGATGTCAGCGCGAACGATTCGGCGAATGTTCCAACCGCCCGAGAGCGATTCGCGGATGGACGACGCGCGTGAGCGAACCGACGCGCGGGGCGCGCGGACGCGAGATGCGATCGAAGAGCTCGCCGTCAAGAGCGCCATGGCCGTTCGGTCCCTGATTCGGCGGTGACCGACCCTGGTTCGGTGCGCGCGATATCTGAGCGCAGGCCGAGACGAGTCTACTATTGGTCGCGTCAGATTCGGGAGGGATGTCTGCGTCTTCTCTCATCGCCTCGTCTGACATGTTCACCATACGATCACGACGAATTAAATGTGTAATGCATCCCATACGTCTTAACCCCATTTATCTTACCCTTACTGGGAACGCTTGGAGGTTTTTTTATCAGCCCCTAAAGTGTAGGTTGGAGGATCCAGGGGAGGTTTGACGTCCTCGATAGCAGACCGTGACACGCACGATCCGTAGGCGTGTTAGGCTGGCAAGATCGAACGATCGACCTGGAGTCCCCCGCGAGGTCTCCGAGGGCCGTCCGTGCACAGCGGTCGAGCGAACGAGAGGGGCAGGAGAAGCAGCGACGTCATCAGGAATTAATTGGCGCGCCGCGGCGAAATCCCCAGCAAACCTCCGATGGAGGAAGCGATAGCAGCCGCCGAGGCTACCCTCGAGGCGCTGGTGAAGGCTGCCGAGGACTTCGCGGTTCCGCTCATCGCGGAGCAGCGCGCGGTGCTCGCGGCCGCCGACGCAAAGGCGGCCGACGCGGCGTCTCCCGCGCGCGACGCGTTCGAAACCGTCCGGGCCGAGTTTGAGAAAAAGATCGACGAGCTCGACGGCGCCCTCACCTCCGCGGTGGAGAAGGAGCGCGCCGAAATCGCCGTGGTGGCCCGAGCCGCTCGCGAGGATCCATTCGCCGAGGATGAAGACGCGGATGTGGCCACCATCGTCGCGTCCGTCTTCGATCCAGCGCGGGAACACCTCGGCGAGCGGCTCAGAAACTCGAGATCGGCGGCCGAGAAGATGCTGCAGTGGCTCGAGCGGCGCGCGGCGGACCTCGACCGCGCCGCGACCGACGCCGCGTCTAAGGCCGCCGACGCCGGGGATGGGATCGACGACGACTCCGGCAAGCACGAGGACTGGGCCGCGGACGAAGAATCCGACCTGGAGGATCTCCCCCCGCTCGGCGGGGATTGGGCCGAGGACGACGACGACGACCTGCCCCCGCTCGAGGGCGAGTGGCAGAAGGACGCCGAGGCGGGCCCGAGCCCGACCCCGCCGTCCCCGAAGAAGAAACCCGCGGCGTTCAAACCCCGAGACGCGTCGCCGCCGAGAGGCAACGCGTGGGGACACGCCCCCCCGGCGGCGCGCGATCGTTCCGACGCCGGACATCGGGTCGGTCCAGCCCCGGGCCGCGACGTCGACCTCCGCGATCGGCTGGGCGGCGGCGGATCGCGCGACTACGGCGGCGACCGCCGCTCGTCGTTCGACCGCGGCGGGGATCACGGGCGCGATCGGGGCGGGGGAGGCTTCCGAGACTCTTGGGGCGCGCCGGGTGGCGGGTACAGGAACGGCGGGTACAGAGACGACCGACGCGGCGGCGGCGGCGGCGGCGGGCAAAGGTCCGAGTACATCGAGCGCATGGAGAGGAAGTACGGGCGCGTGGACGACGGTCCGCCGCCTCGCGCTGTGAGGGATCGATCGCCGCCGAAACCGCCGCCCGAGGTGCATTACCCTACCCGCGACGAGCAGCGAGCGGAGGCTAAGGCCCGGGAGGAACGCGCCGCGTGGAGGCTGGCCACGCGCCCGCTTAAAGAGTTCTTCGCCAACGCGAAAAAGGGCGAGGGCATCTCCCCGTCCACGATCCGCGAGCTGCTCAACGAACTGTCCGAACCCCCCTTCGCGGAGGGGCGACTCGCGCCCAACGCTCGGAAAGCGTTTGAACTCGTAGCCGCGTCCGCCAAGGAGACGGGCAGCAAGCGAACCTTCGAGGAGGTCGAGGAGCTCGTGCGCGGGGTCGTCAACCCGCTGTATCACCTGCTCACCTACGGCGTCAAGGCTCCCGGCGCCGAGGGCGGTGGGCCGCCGTCCTCCGTGGCGGAGACAATCGCCGAGCAGATGCACACGGCGGCGGTTAAGCTCCTCGCCGCGTCGCTGGACATCCTGTCCAAGGGCGACGCGACCAAAAAGGCGGTGGAGTCGGCGAAGGGAATCGTCATCGTGCGCGAGCAGGTGGCCGCGAAGCTCGCCGGCCGCGCCCCGGGCGGCGGCAGGGGAGACAAGGAGACCACCGTGACGCGCCGAGATTCCGTCGACGGAAGGGGCCACGGCAAGGGGTCCGCCGCCAACAAACCGGCGCAGGCGAGCGGCACGGACGCCGACCGCTGGGATCGCAAGAAGGACGCTCGCCCGACGCCCAGCCCGGAAGTGTACCGCGCGCCCAGGGGCGGCGAGAAAGGCTCCGGCGTGATGGCCAGGCTCGGCGACAAGAACGGTTCCGCGTCCCCGGCCGACGGCGTCAAGCCTCGCGCGGTTCCCAAGGTTGTCATACACCGGCCCTTCTCCGAGGGTAAGCAGCGCGAGCTCACGCCGTCGCCGGCGCAGCAGGGACAGGGAGGACCCGGCGGGAAGCCCAAGCCGTCGCCCAACCCGCCGCAGCAGCAGGGGCAGAAGCTCTCGCCGTTCGAGCGCGGCCCGGCTTCCGCCGCGAGTCAGGCGCTGGGCAAGTCGCCCCCGAGCGCGAGAGGCGGCGTGTTCGCTCGGCTCGAGGGCAAACCCAAGCCCCAGGGTTTGGGCAAGTCCGACCTACCCGCGCCCAAGCCGGACGCCGCCAAGGAGCTGCCGCATCCCAAGTCCACGGAGAAGGAGCTGCCGCATCCCAAGCGCGTGGTCGTCGTTCACAAGCCGAACGACCCGAACGACCACAAGGAGTTACCGCACCCCAAGCCGGCTCCGAAGCCGAGGGATCCGCCCGCGCCCCCCGCCAAGGGCGCCCGAGGCGACAAGGAGAAAACCGCCAAGCAGAGGGACGCCCTCGACGACGCCCTCGACGAGGAGCTCGCGAAGGCGACGAAGGGAAAGAAGGGCGCGCGCGCGAAGGGTGGATCGGACCGCCAAGGAGCTCCGAGCGAGCCGCACAAGGAGCTCCCGCATCCCAAGCCCGCGCCGCCCGCCCCCGGCTCTGAAAAACCGCACCCGGTCCCGGCGCCCAGGCCGGTGTCCGCGCCGGACTCCGAGTCCGCCAAGCAGCTCCCGCACCCGAACAAGCCCCCGGCGCCCAAAGGGAACAAGCCGCCGCCCCCCAAGGAACGCGACGAGCTGGACGACGTGCTGGACGCCGAGCTCGAGAAGGCGATGGGCGGAGGAGGCGGAGGGAAGCGGCGACCTCGCGGCGGGCGCGGGTCCAGGGGTGGCGGGAAGTGAGGATGGTCGGGATGGTTTGAGAGAGGATTGAGATGAGACTCACGTGTGAAAAAAATCTTCCTACTCATAACTTTTACCGCATGTTGAACGCACCGTCCGCGCAGACTTACGGCGTCGGCGACGCCCGCCCGAGGAGTCTCCTCGCCCGGCCCCTCTGTTCGTCTTGCGGGGTCCACCGACCGCTCCTCGTCCTCGCGCGAATCTCTCTCCCGCTCACCGGGTACGTCCGCGCCGGAGACCCACCCGGGCTTCCGAGCGGCGGCACAGCCCGCGGCGACGACGACGATAACGACGGAAGCGTCCCGCGCCCGCTCGAGCCCCAGTACGCGCCGGCATCCTTCGGGTTGAACGACGACGCCAATCGCCGCTCCCTCTCATCCGCGAATGCCGCTTCCCCCGTCGCGCCGTGACGCGTCCTCCTCCCCGTCGATCCACGTCCCAATCCATCCCCGTTTCCCCGCTCCCCGCGCGTTCGCCTGAAATCGAACGTCTCGTGGTACGCCCCCGGTCCCGGGACGCTCGGGTCCGGACGCACCGGCCTGGTCCAGTCCCCGCCCTTGACCCCCGCGGGCGCCCACGTTGGCGCGGTGACCCTCCGGTCGGATCCCGCCACGGCTCTCGGCTCGGTGACCCGCCCGGCTTCGATTTGCCGGCCGATGGCGCCCAACGCGAACCCGTCCCTGTCGCGTGGGACCTGCGGCCCGGGGCTGCACGCGCCGAGGGCGGCGGAGCGCTCGTCGTGGGCGCGGCCGAGGGTCTGGCGGCCTCGCTCGGCGCGGGTGGTGGCGGCGCCGATGTCGACACCCGGCTTTGGCGAGTTTACGTGCGTGCTCAGCCTCTGCCTCGCGAAGCTGCTGTACTGGACGAGGTCGTGGCCGCCGTCGAGGGGTCTGTGCAGGCGCTCGGCGGCGCCCCACCGCGACTCGTTCTTGTTGGGCCAGTCGGGCTTGAGCGGGAGATGGCCGCCGCGAGCCTGCGTCCTGGCGAAATCGTGGTGCGTCCCCGACCTGCCAAAGGTTTTCCACCGCGGCTCCGGGGGCTCGCTCACCGCGGGCCGGCTGAACCGGTCCAGGCCCTCCGCCTCGTGCCTGGCGAGGTACTCGCGCGCGTGCGATGCCGCGTAGGCTCTGTTACCCTCGCCCGGGAGGAAGTATTCGATGGAGAAAGGTCGGATGGCCTCCAGTCGGTCGGTGCGGGAAAATGCGACGGAGGGTTCGGTGCGAAGCGCGCTGATCTCCTGACGCCCGAACGCGCTGAGCGGGCCCCGGTGGACGGTGCCTACGGGGTTCACGCCGCGAAGGTACTCGTCCGCGCGCAGGGTGGTTCCCCTGGCCTTGAACAGCGCGGGGGGCACGGGAGCCATGCTGCCGCGGATCCCAAAACGAGCGATTCGCGCGATTCCGCCGCGCGATTCCGCCCCTCGACCTCTGACAGTTCTGCGTTCCTCGACGCTCGGGACCTCCCTCGATGCGTCCGCGCGCGAGGTCGAGAGTCTACGTTCGTCGTGTGTTTCACGTCCGCGGCGGCGACCCCTGCCTTATCCCGAAAGCCCGGCCGCGCCCGCTCGGCGCCCCTTCGCTGTGAGGCCCCAAGAGTTCGCTCGTCCCAAGAAGTGCCGAAGCGGTCGAGCTTTTGGTTGCCAACCAGCGCAGTACGCACCGCGCGTGTTAACGTCGGCGAATGGTGCTAGTTGTGACCCCGACCCTCGCGTCGATCGCGCTCGCGGGACGCCCCTCACTCGGGCGCTCGCGCGGCGGCACCGGCGCGATGACCCTCCCACTTCCGTCGACGTCGAGCCCTCGCCAACCGGCGAAACCCATCGGAAGGAGCGGGCGATCGTCTCGAGGAAGCATCCAGGTCGCCGCGTCGCCCCTCCCGATCGCCGACGTCGCCGCCTTGTTCGACAACCCGTTCAGCAAGGCTGCGGAGGAGGTCGACTCCAGCCTTCCGGGCTGGTTCCCCGCGCTCTCGTTCATCGCATACGTCCTTGTCCTGCGCGAGGTCAGGCGGATCAGGCAGAGGGAGGAGCGCAAGGCGAGGGAGAAGATGGCCAAGGCTGCGCAGGAAGCGGCACAGCGCAAGGTCGAGTCCATGGGGCCCGAGGTGTGGGGTAAGCTGATCGTGTGCCTCGTCATCGACGCGCTCGGGGACTCGTCGTTCCTGCTGCCCGGCCTGGGCGAGGGGACGGACATAGCGTACGCGCCCCTGGAGGCTTTCCTGCTGTCGCAGCTTTTCCGCAGCAACGTGGTGTCGGGCGTGGGTTTCGTCGAAGAGGCGCTGCCGTTCACAGACGTGATACCGACGGCGACGCTGGCGTGGATGACGGAGACGTTCTTCAGTGACACGTGGCCGGGCAGGGCTCTCGGCCTGGGGGGCGACAAGCCGGTCGACAGGGAGAAGGACGAGAAGAAGGACAAGTAGCGCCCGAGACCCCGAGCCGGCGTTCCAAGTTGATAACCAAATAAGTTTAGTGCTTGTTCGCGGCAGCCAACCGGCGCTTCAGCCTCATCTTCTCGGCGAACGTCCTCGGCTCGTCGCCCTCTTCGGTGACCGCCCCGGCACGCGCGGCGCGTTCCGTTCGTTCCCCCGCGACCCCGGCGATGGACGCGTTCGTGGCAGGTCCCGACGCGCGGCTGTGCCTCCGAATCTCCGCGGCGACAAACGCGTCCATCGCTCGCCTGTGCGCAACCGCCGGCGCCGTGAATACGCCGCACCCTCTTGACTCCACCTCGCCCCCTCGACCGAACGCCGCCGCGTAGTCTCTGGCCACGTCTTCGTCGCACAGGCTGACGAGAAACGCCCAGTCCTCCGCGTTCAACGCGTCGAGCGTCACCCCGTCCTTCTCGGCGGCGGCGAAGACCCGTATGCCCTCTCGAGCCGCCTCTATCTTCGGACCCCACCACCTTCGCTCGCGCTCGGATTCGAACCCGCGCACGTCCCAGTGCGCCCTGTACGTATAGCTCACCGCCACGCGCAGCGACACCCCCCGGGGCCGGAGCAGCTCGCGGTGGAGGCCGTCGACGAGCGCGTCCGAGCAGCTCCAGAGCGGTCCTCGGTTGTCGGAGCTTCCGTGGCACGGCTGCAGGCGCTGGTACAGCGTGAGCGTGCCCGCCGAGCCCGGGGTTTTGGACGATCGCGCGTCGTCCTCAGGTGCCATCTCCTCGACCGCTCGGACAAGCTCCTCGTCGCGGAGGACGTACTCCTCGGCGTGGGACGAGAGCGGGCAGTTGGAGTACCTGGAGAGGAACCTGAGGTCGCCGGCTCGATCCCGAAGCGCGGCGACCACCACCACGCCCTTGGTCTCGCACTTTCGCCCCGCCGGGTCGCACGCGACGCGCAGGCACAGCTCGTCAGGGTGCGACGCGAGCTCCGGGGTCGGGGAGCAGTGGAAGAACGCGTGGCACAGCTGGGCGACGCCGCCGAGGAGGGAGTTCCCGTCCGGGGTTGGGCTCCTTCTCACGTGAGACGCTTCAGAGGTGTACCCTCCGGCGACCTCCCACCCGCGGTCGCTGCCGGCGCAGTCGCACCGCCCGAACGCGGGCCGCGTGCGCATCGACCTCCGACCGGGAAATTCGCCGGCGTCCCCGCGCGCCGGCTCCCCCTCGCCCCGCTCTCTGACGGTCGACGCGAACTAACAACAAGTGCTGCACGCGAGGTGGTCCTTCCGATGAAAATGATGTGGGGCGTCGCGTCAAACCAACACGCGCCAAACCCCGAACGCGCGACGATGGGACTCTTTCACGAGGGCGACGTGGTCAGCGCCATCGCGGCCGCGAAGGCCAAGGGCGCGCCCCTTCTCGTGTTCATCCTCGGCGATGACCCGTCGAGCGCCGAGACGGTCCGCGCCCTGAGTGAAGACTCGAACGACGGGTCGGGCGCCACGCTGAGATCGGAGGCTGGCGCTCAGGGGTGGGTGGCGCTCAGGCTCACGGAGGGCGGAACGGACGCCGCGAATTTTCGCGCGCTGTGCCCCGCGGGCAATGCGCCCGTCGCCGTCGCCGTGGACGCGCGCACGGGCGCAAAGATCGGCGAGGCGAGCGGCGCTAACGGAGCGGACGTCATGGCGCGCGAGGTCAAAGATCTCAGGGAGGCGCACGAAGCCAATCTGAGGCTGCAGACGGTGGCGGCGCTCGCGCGGCTCGCCGGCGCGCAGACGCCCGCGAACCCCGCGCCCGCGACGCAACCGGCGCCCGCGCAACCCGCCCCCGCGACGCACGAGCCCCCCGCGCAACCCGCCCCGGCGCCGAGGACCGACGATCCACCCCAAGACGAAACATCCCGAGACGAAACATCCCGAGACGAAACGTCCCGAGACGCGTCATCCGCAGCCGCCGACGCGGACGCCATCTTCGCCAAGGCCAAGGCCGAAGCCGAGCTCGCCGCCGCCAGGGCCGAGATGGCCGCCAGGATCAAGGCCGACGCCGCCCTCAAGCGCGCCGCCGGGATCGAGGAGAGGGCGAAGAAGGCGGCGGAGGCGGAAAAACGCCGCGAGGATGAGGCGAAAAGGGCGGCGGAGGATCGCGAGCGGAGGACTGTGGAGGCTCGCGAGCGCCTCGGGGTGGCGGCCAGGATCCAGCTCCCGGACGGTACCAGCGTCACCGCGAGGTTGCCCGCGGGCGCCACGATCGGGGACGTGCGCGACTTCCTCGTCGCCGACGCTCCGGGGGTGGATTGGAAAAATCTGGAAATTTGGAACGCGTGGCCGAGG
>MDTE01097059.1_pt1 | contig 19007 bp, 17 predicted proteins | sample 811231 | NCBI WGS metagenome assembly MDTE01 (sample SAMN05326651, study PRJNA326480) | marine metagenome | isolation source: seawater | place: Indian Ocean: Red Sea | collected 2010 | reverse complement strand
GCTCTTCTTTAATTCCCATTCATGATTAAATAGCATTTCAAAATATCCATTATCCCATTTTGTAGGATTTGTTGTCCATGCCCCTTCAAGCCCACTAGTTACAGGACCTTTCTCCTCTAAGGTTGGGTTAATCCAACCAAACCCTTGATTTTCAATAGCTGCTCCTTCAGGTTCAGGTCCTAAATTAGAAGCATCACCATTTCCATGAGCTTTCCCAACAGTATGACCGCCACAAGTTAGAGCAGCAGTTTCCTCATCATTCATAGCCATTCTTTTGAATGTTTCTCTTACATGATGAGCTGTTCTTGCTGGGTCAGGTTTACCATTTACACCTTCTGGATTAACATAAATCAGCCCCATATGAGTGGCTCCTAATGGCTTTTCAAGTGTTGATGCATCATCTAAATCAGCATATCTGTTTTCACTTGGCGCCATAATTTCTTTTTCTGGACCCCAATATATATCAATCTCTGGGTGCCATGTATCTGGTCTTCCATATGAAAATCCAAAAGTTTTTAAGCCCATACTTTCGTAAGCAATATTGCCTGCTAGAATAAATAAATCTGCCCAACTAATTTTATTTCCATATTTCTTTTTAATTGGCCATAGCAATCTTCTAGCTTTATCTAAATTTCCATTATCAGGCCATGAATTTAGTGGAGCAAACCTTAAATTTCCTGTTCCTGCTCCACCTCTTCCATCGGCAACTCTATATGTTCCAGCAGCATGCCACGCCATTCTAATCATCAAGCCTCCATAATGCCCCCAATCAGCAGGCCACCATTCTTGTGGCGTAGTCATCAAATCATGCATGTCTTTTTCAAGAGATTCATAATCAAGTTCTAATACCTCTTTTCTGTAATTAAAATCCTCAGAATATGGATTTGACTTATTATCATGCTGATGTAGAATATCAAGGTTTAGCATTTTAGGCCACCACTTAAGTGGTGATTTTTCTGGAACTGTTGAGGCACCATGCATAAAAGGACATTTGCCATTTGATAAACTTCCATTAGTACTAAATTCTTTCATAAATATTTTTATTTAAAATAACTTTAATTAAGGTAAAAGTTGATACTGTATTAAAAACATAAAATTAAAAAATGTAATTTGTATATCATTATATTTTAACTTTAAATTTATGATCAGAAATTTGGTAAAAATTGGGTTTTATTTGAACATCCCTTTAGTTGTTTTCATGCTATTGATGAAGTTTAGAATTATTGACCAACACTTGAACACAAACTATTTGTTTCCAATTGTTTGTTTACTATTCTTTGCAGAGGTTATTCTTAGAGCTAAGGATTACAGTAAATGAAAAAATTGTGTTTTTTCTTTTTTTTTGCTTTTCTGGCCTGCAAAAACAATCCTATCCCTAATGGCTTTATAAATCTTGAGGAGTCAATTCCTTCATTACTTATCGAACTTAGATATTCAACAACCGACAACTTTGTTGGAGAAATTATTGATGGATACAGAGATCCAAAAATTGTTTTAACATTAGAAACAGTTAATGCTCTGAAAAAGGTTCAGAATGAGCTAAACAAACAAAACCTTGGGCTAAAAATTTATGATGGATATAGGCCTCAAAAAGCAGTAAATCACTTTATAAGATGGGCTAAAAAACTTAATGACACAATAAACAAGAAAAAGTATTACCCTCTGGTTAGAAAAGATAAGCTTTTTGAACAAGGATATGTAGCAGAAAAATCAGGGCACAGTAGAGGAAGTACGGTAGATGTTACATTGATAAAAATTAACGGTTTGAATTATGGTCAAGAACTCGATATGGGTAGTGAATGGGATTACTTTGGAATTAAATCATGGATAAATTATGACAGTATCAGTTACTTACAAAAAGAAAATAGGAGACTGTTACAAAATGTAATGATTAAATATGGTTTTAAGCCCTATTCAAAGGAGTGGTGGCATTTCACTCTTGAAAACGAACCCTACCCAGAAACTTACTTTGATTTTTAAAAACCCCCAAGTTATTTACGGTTTTTAAAATTAAGTTGGGTAGTTTAGTTATCTACAACTGTTTGATTATATTGATTTATCCAAACAATTTTATCTTCTATTATATAAAATCTTAAAATTGCATTTACGGCAGCTGTATTTTCGCCATCATCATAATTCATTAAATAATTAGCATTTACATGCTCTCCTCCTCTACTAGGATCTAAATCAACTGAAAAAGCACCTTGTAAAGTCCACGAATAGTCAACATTGTTTGCAACGTAATTTGAATCTCTGACCCTTGCCATTTCAAGCATATTTGAAGGGCTAACTTTGATACCATTATGATAAGTTACAGTTGCAGTATCGACAAAAAGCTCTAAGGCTCCTTCCCAATCTTTAGCTGTGAGTAATTCATCATATTTTCTAACAACATCAATTGCTTCTTCTGTACCTAAATGGAATTTATATTCTTTTCCATCATCAGACCAATTTGTCATTCCAATTGATTTAGGTTCATTGACACATGATGTAAGAAATGTAATTGTAAAAAATGTTAATAATAAATTTTTCATCTTAATTCGGTTTTAGTGTTACTTAAAGTTAAAAACAATTTTATTAATTGTTTTGTGCAATTTTTTAATTTTTAAATAATTCATGTCTTACTTCTAGCAATGAAGTTGCTAATTCATTAAAAGATTTAATAACGAAATATTTTTCTTGAACAATGTCTATTCTAAAGTCTTGGTTCATAATTTCAACAACATTAAATTCTGTTTTAATTGACTTACTTGAGAATGCATTTTTCATTTCATTTTTTGATGAAATAATTCCTGCTCCATAAATTTTGTTTCCTTTGGTTGTTTCCATTAACCCAAATTCTATTGTAAACCAGTATAACCTTTGAAGTTTCTTTAGCTTTTCCTCATCATTAATTACTTCTAGGGCTAGTTGCCCAATATTTTGAAAAAAATTAGTGTAATCAATATCCGTTAACATTGGAACGTGTGCAAAAACATCATGAAACATATCAGGTTCTTCTAAATAATCAATTTCTTCCATTGATCTCAACCAGCAGGTTGAAGTAAATTTTTTATTAGCTAGATAAGTGAAAAATTCCTTTGGTTGAGCAATATTAGGAACCGTCTTAATCCCCCATCCACTTATATTATCTAACTTTTCATTAACCTTTTTGAAATCAGGAATTTTTTTAGAGTTAAAATCTAATATTTCAATACCTTTCAAAAACTCCTCTGCTACAATTCCATCTAATGAATCAATCTGAGTTTCATAAAGTAACTTCCAAACAGAAAAGTCCTCCTTTGTATAATGATCATATATTTGTTCAACAGGCTTAACTCTATTTCTTCTCATTTTTAGTATTCTTATTTGAAACTAACTTTACAGATGTTTGTCTGTCTTTATTAACTATTAGCTGAGTAACATCTGGTCTTGAATAATGGCCAACTGAATCAAAATTCTGCCTTTCTTCAAATACACGATTTAAATTCAATTCACAAGAAAAAACACCTTCTTTGTCGATAATTGGTTCTATAATCCATTCTCCGTTAGGACCAGCAATTCCAGAACCCCCATTTGCAAGGTTTTCGGGTGAGTTTTTTAAAATTTCTTCAATGTAAGGTGTATTTGATGGGAAATCACTTTTTTTCATTAAACATGAAACAGAAACGACAAACGATCTGGATTCTCTTGCAATAAATCGTGTTATGTCTTTTGTATTGTGATCACTGCCTGGCCAAACTGCAATATGTAGGTTTTCACCTTGGCCATAAAGAGCAGTTCTTGCTAAGGGCATCCAGTTTTCCCAACAATTTAGCCCACCAACTTTAAATCCATTCAACTCATGTACTTTAAGTCCATTTCCATCACCTTGTGCCCACGTAAGCCTTTCATCATATGTTGGCTGAAGTTTTCTGTGAACAGAACAAATTTTTCCAAACTTATTTATATAAATGAGTGAACAGTATAGGCTATGCCCTCCTCTGTCTGAGGCTCGCTCAACAATTCCAAGATATACTGCAATTTTTAACTTTTTTGCAATACCGCTTATCTCATCTAAATCTCCATTTTCAATATTAATTGAATTATTTAAATAGTGTGAGTGAAGCTCTTTATTGATTTTTAAATCCCATTTTGCACCTTCGGTTAGAGCTAACCAAAAAGGATATCCCGGAACTAAACTTTCTCCAAAAACAACTAAGTCTGATTTATCTTTTGAAGCTTGATTTATTGAACTTCCGACTTTTTTTAGAGTAGCTTTCTTATCCAGCCAAACTGGAGATATTTGAGCCATAGAGACAATAACTTTTTGAGTCATTTTTAGTAATTGATTTTCAAGTTACTTAATTTTATATTATGATTAATTTCTTCAAAGAAATATTCAAAGGAAACAAAAAACTGATAATTACTGTTGCTATTGCTATTGACATAGTAATAATTATTTGGTTGGTAAATTATTTTTCTAACTAAAAGACTTGAATCGTATAAATTTTGGATAAAAAAACAACTAATTAAAAATTTATATTTTTATAAATTAGATATATACTTTTATTTTAAATTTTAAAACAATTTGAAACTCTTACTTGTTTACGCAATAAGCACCATTTTTATTTCTTTTGTGTGTTCAATACTTGAAGCAGTTTTATTAAGTATTAACAAAACCTTTATTAAGCTCAAAGCTAAGCAAGAAAAGAGTTTTTCTGAAAAACTTCAATATTTAAAGGACAATATTGACGAACCACTTATTATAATTTTAACATTAAATACTATAGCCCACACAGTAGGAGCAATCTTAGTAGGTGTTCAAGCCAAATATGTTTATTCGGAGAACTATTCAGAAGCTTATTACATGTTTTTTAATTTAGAGTTAACTGAAGAACTACTAGTTGGTATAATATCATCAATCATGACAATACTTGTTCTTTTAGTTTCAGAAATAATTCCAAAAACTCTTGGCGCAAAATATTGGCAATCACTAGCTAAACCCTCTACAATTGTCTTAAACTCAATAATTCCAGTTTTTAGGTATACTGGATTCTTATTTATTTTAAAAATATTTACCAAAATAACAGGATCTGGAAAAAAGAAAAAATCATTTGACCGTGAAGACATAAATGCAATTGCTGATATAGCAGAAGAAGAAGGAGTTATTGAAGAGAACGAGTCTGATCTAATAAAAAATATGGTTAAATTAAAAAAGGTGAAAGCAAAAGAGATAATGACTCCTTTTTCTGTTATGGAAACTGCTAATCAAAATTTAACTGTTGAAGAATATTTTAAAAACACTGATCAATTTACTTTTTCAAGAATTCCAATATATGATAATACAAAAGACAATATAGTGGGCTATGTTTTAAAGGACAAAATACTAGAAGAAATAATTAACCAAAATAAAAAATCAACACTTTGTTCAGTTTCAAGAAAACTTATTGTTTTCAGTACTGAATCAAAGATCCCATATATTTTTGATAAACTTATCAAAGAAAGAGAGCATATTTCGTTAATAATTGATAAGAAAAAAGAAGTTAAAGGAATAGTAACAATGGAGGACATTATTGAAACTTTACTTGGATATGAAATAATGGATGAAACAGATACAATTGAGGATATGCAAGCATATGCTCAGAAAAGAATGAAAAACATGAATCTTTAAAAAGTTATGAAAAAATGGCTTTGGAGATCATTAGGGATTTTATTTGTAGGACTAGCTTATGTAGGAATAATTACGCCAGGAATACCTACAACTATTTTTGCTATTCTGGCTGCATGGGCGTTCAGCAGATCATCTCCTGAGTTGAATAACTGGTTGCACAATCACAAATTGTTTGGAAAATATTTAAACAACTGGGAAAATAAAAGAGTTTTTCCAAAGAAAGGAAGACTCGCTATGTGTTTAGTAATGATCATTTCTTCGATTTCAATATACTTTTCCTTTTCAACAAAAGCTTTGTTTATAACAGTTGTTTGTTTCATTTTAATTTTAATATGGGCATTCAGATACCCAGGTTCTGTTGAAGAGTATGAGAGAAGAGTTAAAGAGGGGAAAAAAATCGGGTGGTTAAACTAAATAATATTAGTAGATAATTTTCCTGTACTATCTGAAAAACTTTCTTTTTCAATATCAAGCTTATGAAGCATACTCAAAAGCAGATTTGACATTCTTTCATCTTTTTCTTCAAAAACAGTATAGCTGCCATGATTAACTCCTAATTCTGATCCTCCAGCAAGAATTAAAGGATAATTTCTTGCATTATGAGTTGTGCTACATGCGCTGCCATATAGTATTAAGGTGTTATCAAGTAATGATCCATTGATGTCTTTCGTGGTTTTCATTTTATCTAGGAAATATGAAAACTGTTTAGAGTACCACCTATCTAATCTCCCCCATTCTTCCCAGTGCCCAGTTGTTACATCATGTGAGATTGTATGATGTCCCTGTAATCCAAGAGCAATTTTTGGAAAATTATCGCCAAAGCCCATTCCATCTTCTCTGGCCATCATGTAATTAATTACTCTAGTACAATCCGTTTGAAATCCAAGAACAATTAAATCCATCATTGATCTAACATAATCCTGAGGAGCTGATGTTGGATCAACATCAAGGTTAATTAAACTAGCGTCAAAATCTTTCATTGGTATGTCTAACCATTTTTCATTTCTAGCTAGCTGCATTTCAACTTCATTAAGCGAAGTCATATATTCATCTAATTTTGATTGGTCGTTAGAGCCGAGTTTGTTTTTTAAAGTTTTACTATCCTCTAAGACTAAATCAACAATTTTTTTACCTTGATTAATACTTTTTTGTCTCTCAGCAGTTGATTTTCCACCTGACGGTGAAAAGTACCTTTCGAAAATATCTCTCAAATTATCTTCAGAAGGGATTGGTTTTCCTGAAGAATTAAATGATAATGTTGAGGTTCTTGACTTATATCCAACTCCTCCATCAGTTGATAGAGAAAGGTATGGGAATCTTGTATATTGGCTCAATTCAGCAGCTGCTACTTGATCAACAGATATTGTGTTTTTATATAACCCTCTTAAATCACCTCCAGTTAAAAAAGAGTCGCCAGCCATATGGCCTAAAACAGTTCTACTGTTAGGGTGGCTTAATCCTCCAATGATTGACATATTATTTCTATGTCTTTCTAAATGAGATAGAGATTTTGTGAGTTTGTAATTTTTTCCTTCGCCAATTGGAAACCAGCTCCAATCATTATAATACTCACTATCTTTAGGAGGAAGTCCTACACCATTAGGAAAGTATAGAAAGCATAATCTTTTTGTAGCCTCTGGCTCCGAAAGCTTTGAAAAATTAGTCATTGACATAGCTTCAAAATAGGGGAGCATACATGTAACCCCCAAGCCTTTCAAAAAGGTTCTTCGATCTAAATGCCAAGATTTTTTGTTCATTTTAAAACAGTTTACTTAACCAATTTTCTTTCTTTTTATAAAAAGAAGGACTATAGATAATCTCTTTAATAACCGTCTTAAAGCTATAATTATCTTCAATTACCTTGTCAACAATATACTTAATTTCTTTTTCATCAGCAAAGCCAACATCTCTGCCGTTTGCATAAGAAAAAAGGTTCTTTACGATTGACTTTGTAAAGTCCTCGGTTTTAAATTTTAATATATAGTCTTTCATGCCTTGAATACCATCTACTTCATTTCCATCAGGGAGAACTGATTTTGAATCGATAGGTTTTCCTTTCATTGTTAGCTGATATCGCCCTGTTGCATCATAATTTTCAAATATCACACCGTATGGATCTATTTTCATATGACAATCCATACAAGAAACTTTATTTCTGTGTAAAAACAACTTTTCTTTTAAGGTTAAATTTTCAAAACCTGGTGTTTCTGGATCAATTTCTGGAACATTTGGTGGAGGTGGAGGTGGATGATCGCCTAATATTTTTTCCTTTAACCATACGGCTCTCTTAATTGCGTGAGGCTGGCTTCCATCAGAGTGCCCTGTCAAAAAAGATCCTTGAGACAACAAACCTCCTCTATTTTGATTTTTATTCAAATTTACTGGTCTAAACTCATTCCCTTCAACGCCATTTAGACCATAAAATTCAGCTAAATTCTGATTTAACATTGCAAAATCAGAATCAATAAAGTTAAGTATGCTTAAGTCATTCACTAATATATACTTCACGAACTCATATGTTTCATTAAACATATCCTCCTTGACGAATCTAGTATAGTCCTCATATTCTTGAACATTTACATCCATATTTTTGTGTCTGTCTAATCTTAACCACTCATATGAAAATCCATTAATAAGATTTTCAATTTTTGGACTTTTTATCATACGGTTAATTTGTCGAGATAGATTTCTGTAAAGCCTACCCTGAGAGGCTAGTTCAATTAATTTTTCGTCTGGCGGAGAATTCCATAAAAAATATGAAAGTTGAGATGCCAAATAATATTCATCATTTAGTTCTTCAGAATTTAAATTCATTGGCTGATTTAAATAGATAAAGTTTGGTGAGCAAAGTATTGCTATCAAAACCTCCTTTATACCTTCCTCAAAAGATTTAAAATCATTTCTAATATTTCTCCAAAAATTTAAATAACGATCAAGCTCACCATCATTAAGTGTTCGTCTAAATGCTCTTGACATGAACTTTTGAATGATTTCACTTCCATATAATTCCTCATTATCTTGATTCTTAGATTTGAAAAATATTTCAGTATACGATTTTGGCGGCCATACTGGATAATAAGGAGCTTCAAATTCAACCGATTTAATTAATAGTGGTGGCCCATTTAAACTAGACTCTTTAACTAAATGATTATTCCAAAGTCCAAAAGTTAAAATATTAGCTAGTTCTCCACTAACATCATTGCTAGCCATTGGTATGGGTAAATTTTCTAGCATTCCTGTAAATTCATAAATCTTAGATTCTTGCATAGGGTTACTAACCTCAATTGGTTTAGATAATGCCTTATAATCCATTCCGTCATCTGTTCTTGACCCAGCGAATGGCAATATCGAAGGGTTTATTTTTTCATATTGTGAATTATCCCTTTTCGACTCTTCTTCTAATATTTTAGGTAAAGGATCATCTTCAGCAATAGGTGTAAAAATCAACTTACTAAAACCAACGAAAAACTTTCCTCCAATAAATCCATTGTATTTGCCTTTTGATAAATATGCCATTGTAACTGGTGTAGTTATATCTTGAGATTGATCTTTCTGATTAATATTTAATCTTTTACTAATAACTCCTTCCTCTTTACGGCCTAAAAACCTAATGTGATAAGAGGGCATTACATCATTTGAAACATATGGATGAACTAAATCAATCTTATAAATACCGTCATTAGGTACTTCATAGTTAAATCCAATTTCTGAAAATGTTGCAAACTCCTTTGGAATTAGATTGTTCTCATCTAGAATGAAGCTTTTATTTATTTTTAGATCTTTTGCATTAACTGTGAAGGAATTTAAATAATCCAATGCTGGTTCTTTTTCTCTCAAGTCAATAAGCCTTTCAACTGACAGAGAATTATATCCTTTGGCAGCCTCTACTCTGAAAGCATATTTACCTTCTCTTGGAAAATCTTCTTTTATTAAAAGTTTCAAATTTGGTGAAGGTCCCTGCCACGATTTTGGTGTAACTTCTTTTGCTGGTAATGCAGAATTAAGTATCATTCCTTCGTCAACTATATAGTAACGGTTACTTGCTGACCCTCTCATTCCTATTCCAATTTTGTTTTTTAATAATGAAATGGAGTCGCCAAAAATAGAGGATTCTTTTATGGTATTGCCATTCATATCAAGAATCTGAACATCAAAATCTTTATTATTTATAGGAGCGGTTTGATATCCTCCAAATTCTGCTCCTGAAATATCATCTCCTTTATTTTTCCCTAGAACAACTTTATATCTTCTAGACTTTGGTTTTTCTCCGTTTACTAATGCCTTATCCAATGCCTCACGTGCTAGTTTTTGATAATAATCAATATGAAGTGCGGTTGTTTGTAAAATATTACCATTATTAGTAAATCCCATTTCTGATTTTCCATCATCAGGCAAGACATCCCCAAAATTAATGTCAACTCCTAACAGCTCATTCAACGAATTAGTATACTGTGATTTTGTTAACCTTCGCATCACGAGCTTGTTATCAGTTTGTTTAGCTTCTGCTGCTTTGTCAAGATTTTCAGTTATCCAATCTACAAGAGTTCTCCTTTCCTGATCCGAAAGCTGTGGCTCATCACTTGGCGGCATTTCGCCAAGGTTAATCTCATTTAACATCATATTCCATTTCTCAGCGTCAAAACCATTGACCATGTCCCAATCGATATTGTCAAACCTCATATCCCCTTTTTGCTTTTCTTCTCCGTGGCATTTATAACAGTAATTTTCTATTATGGGTTTAATTTGATTTGCATAGTATGTTGCATCATTTGAAAAAGAATCAATCTTTCTGTCTACAACTTGATAATTTCTTTCATCATCAATATTTAAAGCCTTTTTCATTCCTAAAGGCATGTACTTAGTTAAATAGTCTTTTCCATGTGTAAGTTGACCTCCAAAATGACCAGCAATTGAAAGAAAAAGCACGTTAGTATAAAGAAATAATCTATATGTTTTTTTTGATTTTAAATTAAAATAAAGTAGCCAAACACATACTAAAGCAGTTAGCCAGCCTAACCATTTATGAAGATTTAATAGCTCATCATCATAATTTCCGCTTGAACCAAGCATAAATCCTAAAATAGCTGAAGGAATTACTGTAATAACTGAAAACCATAACAGAATTGAACATGCTGAATCTAATTTAAGTTTAGGCCTATACGAGTTAATAATTTCCATTACAAAAAGTGCTATCAATCCTCCAATTGGTAAGTGTAAAATGATTGGATGAAATCTGCCAATGAAAAAAACAGAAGTATTATCAACTGTTCCATCAAGAGGGATAAAGAGTAAGCCTACTAGAAGTATGGTTAAAATCCCTGGAATTAAAATTCGTTTTTTCATTAGTTGAATAAAATTATAATTCTTATCAGTTAATGTAATATAGGGATTTTTTTATTTGTAGTTGGGAGTGTGATGTTTAATAGATATATTCAAATATAATTTAACCACGTGAATAAAGTTATATTAATAACCGGTACCTCATCTGGAATTGGTAAAGACACAGCACTGAGTTTAATAAAAGAAGGTCATGTAGTGTATGGTGCTGCAAGGAGGCTTGAAATGATGCAAGATATCATTCAAGCAGGTGGGCACGCCATCAAAATGGATATTTTGAAAGAGAGAAATATAGATGAAGTTGTAAATCAAATTGTTAAGGAACAAAACAGAATTGATGTATTAATTAATAATGCTGGTTATGGTTTGTGGGGAGCTGTTGAAACTATTAGCATTCCTGAAGCAAAAAGACAGTTTGATGTAAATATATTTGGGTTGGCATATTTAACTAAAAAAATTATCCCTTTAATGAGAAAACAAAAAAGTGGTAAAATAATTAATATGTCATCAATGGGAGGAAAAGTATATACTCCATTTGGAGCATGGTACCATGCTACTAAATATGCGCTTGAAGGGTGGTCTGATTGTTTAAGGATAGAGCTAAAAAGCTTTGGAATTGACGTAATATTAATTGAACCTGGCGTAATAAAAACAGAATTTCAAGATGTTATGATGGATTCAACAGTAGAAAGATCAATTGGGACTCCTTATGAAAAGAAATTAAAAGCTCTAGAAAAAGCAACCCAGGAAATGTATGCCAGGGGTATTGGTTCGCCACCTTCAACTATAACCAAGCTTATTATTAAAGCAATTAATAGTCATAATCCAAAAAGAAGGTATGTAGGTGGTCTTTTTGCAAAACCTATGCTTTTTATAAAAAAATGGTTTGGAGATAAAATATATGAAAAAGCCATTATGAGTCAAATCAAAAAAGCTAAAAAAGAATAATTCTTAAAAGGAATTTTGTTCCTAAATTAAAACTATGTTAATTTTCTTATAAAAGATATTGACTGTGAGTTGAAGACATTCGGTTGATCAATATTAACAACATGTCCAGAATTTTGAACAACGCATAATTGGGCAGACTTATGCTCTTTTGAAATTTTTTCTATACTTGGCAAAAACATATAATCTTCGCTTCCCATTAAATATAAAGTTGGAATCTTTAATTCTACTTGACGAAAAAACTTAAGTAGTGGATTAATGTCTGCAGTGAGTTTGTACCACCTTACAAACTCTTTTTGGTATAGTTTTTTTGCTTCTTCCACAAAGAGTAACCTCGATTCTTTATGATTTTTATTAGGCATTATGATATACGCAAAAAGTCTGTAAAGCCATAAATAAGGAATCATAGATTTAAAAACATTCCCAAATTTCATTAGAATTTGCGATCTAGTGTTAAGCTTCATTATAGCTCCTGCCATCACCATGCTTTTTACTCTGTTTGGATGCATTTCGCCCAGTTGTCTTATTAAAATTGTTCCTAATGATATGCCAACAAAATGAGAAGATTTAATTTTTTCTTTATTCAAAACCTCAATGATGTCTTGAGTTACAGAGTCAAATGTGTATTTTCTTTTAAAAACATTTGAAAGTTTTCTTTTAGATTTACCATGTCCTCTAAGATCTAATAATAAAACATTAAAATATTTTGAAAATTCACGGATTTGCTTGAACCAAATTGATGAACTTCCTCCAGCGCCATGCACAAATGTGACCCATATTTTTGATTTTTTATGTAGGTGAATTGAATAATGTAACATTATTTAATAACAAATATAACATTAAGTTAAAATCTTGTTTAAATCAATTAAAAAACTCATCTTCACTTATTGAAGATTGTGAAAGGTTCCCGTTTACTGTTTTTTCCATTGTAATGACATACCCTCCCACTTCATTCGGTTTAAAAGGCATTGTTGAATTATCTTTGTTAAAGTGTCTTTTACCTCTACTATCAGTCCACATATAATTGCAGACATAAGTACCTACAGGGATATTTTTAAATTTATATGTTTGTTCTGCTTTTATGTAGGCGTGTTGTATAATTCTATAGGAATTTAAATCTCTGACAGCAACAATTATATCTGTGTTAGAATTGTTAATTTGAATGTAAGTATCTTGACTTGGATCAGACACTTCTCTCGGAAATTTATTTGCAAAAACTCTTTGGCCAGTATAATACTGTGAATAAACAATTTGGGAAACCAAGAGTAATAAGATTATTTTAATTTTATTTATCATAGATGTTTTTTTAAAGTTTATTTAGCTTACTTTTTATTAATAAGAAAATAACCAAAACATATACATAAAATTGATATTGAAAAAAATAAAATATCAAGTGAGGTATTAAAGTTTTGAGAAAGCTTTAGAATCTTCTCAAAATATTTAACAATCAACACTATTATAATAACCTTAATAATTTTATTTTTTAGTTGATCTAAATTTTTAATTTGGAGCGTTGATTCCATAAATCTCGCTTTAGCAAAATCAATTTCACTTACAAACAACTCATACACTCCGAATCCAAAAATTAAAAGAACTATTCCTATTAAAAACAAATCAATTGATGATATAATTTTAAATAAAAATTGATTATTATCTTCAACTCCACTTGCAAATAAAGGATTATAAATTGTAATTGCTTCAATAATATCCCAGCTCGCAATTAGTATCAATGACAAAGAAGATAAAATTGATAATATTACAGTAAAAATTACAATGTATCTGGAAAACCACAAGCCTTTTTCAAAATTATTATGCATAAATTATAAATTAGTTATTGTATAGGCCTTTTGAAATGATATAAAGTTTTACTGTTCTTTTCTGAGATAGTTACTGAAACTAGTTCCCAACCATCACTACCAAGATCATTAATGAAGGGAGGGGTACTTTCGGAATGCTCTTGAGACAGGCTAAGATCTAAATATTTACTTAATGTCCACGCAACTACAGTTTTGTATTCCCATTTCTTCACAATTATTAAAATTAAAAAATTATTAATCAAAATAAAAAAGATAAACCTGAGATTTAGATGCTGAGCTAATTGAAAACGTGGATAAGATTTAATTGTACCCTTAGTTACTGAAATAATCAAATATGAATTGAAGCAATAATCTATCTAAAATTTAGCTTATTGAAAAGAACCTAGTAATTAACATTGAAAATATTATATTGTTGTTTATTTACTTTATTAGGCGACAATTACTTATCATGAAAAATCTATTAACGTTCTTTTTATTGTTTTCATTAATATTATCAATTAAGGCTCAATGTCTTGAGGGAGATTGTGTAAATGGGCAAGGAAAAATTATTTATGAAAACAAAAACACTTACGATGGCTATTTTAAAGATGGGTTTAGGCACGGACAAGGAACTCACATTGAGAAAACTAAAGTAGACTTAATTACTAGTAAAGGGCTATTCATATACGATAAAATAATTCAAGGAAATAAAGTAATTAAAAACTTAAAACATGGATTTGAATCGCTTATAACTGTAACATATAAAACATTTTCTGGCAAAATCAATGATAAGACATATTTATATGCTGGACCAAGTAATAGTTTTGAGACCTTATTAGTTTTAAATCCTGAAAGCCAGGTTTTAATTTTAAGTGATAAGGATGTAAATAATTTTTATAATATAATTGATATTGAATCAAATATTGAGGGGTATGTTTTATTAAATAATGTTGAGTTTGTTGAAGAACAGAAGGTTGAAAAAAATAATGTTTTTGATGTCATTGGAAATACAACGGACATAAGATTTTGTGAAATAGAAATTTACAATAGTCATAATACATCATTTATTTTAAAACTAGACACTGAATCTTTTAATTTTGAAGCAGGAGAAACAAGAACAATTACAATAAAGCCAGGAAACTATAGAGTGTTTGCAACTTCAAAAGGAGTTAGACCCTACATAGGAGAAATAAATCTAGAAAGAGGAAAAAAATATTATAGAAAATATTACGTTATATATTCCAAATAAAATTAACAGAATTAAAAGAAGAAGATATGTATAGGGTTAAAAAGGATGTTTTGTTTTTTTAGTAATAGGAATTATTTGATAATAAATATACATCATTAATTAATCTCGATATTTCGTTATCTTCTGTGCCGTCATAGATTCCTCTAATTTGTTTTTTAGTGTCAACTAAAATAAAATTAGGGGTGTGTATGAAATCTTGGAGACCTCCATCTCCTTGATCTACAACGGCAAAATAACTTTTACGTGCTAACTCATAGATATGTTTTTTTGATCCTGTTGTAATATTCCATTTAGAATCATTTACTCCCTTTTTAATTGCATATTCTTTTAGAACCTTTACATTATCAATTTCTGGTGTTACAGATAAAGACAATAGCTTAATATTATCGTTGTCAATAAATTCATCTTGAATTTTTAACATATTGTCTGTCATAATTGGGCATATAGAACGACAGCTTGTAAAGAAAAAATCAACTACATAGATCTTGTTTTCATAATCCTTTGAAGTAATAATAGTTCCATTTTGATTAATTAGGCTAAATTCTCTAGCAGTATGGTTTTTTTTAACACTTCTTAAACTCTTATCAACTAATTTTGAATCAAAATCTGAGGGATTATAAATGGGAAGCTCTTTTTTAGAATCTTGAAAACAGGACTTTAATATTAAAGTTAAAAAACAAATAAAGATTACTTTTTTATCCATTATCCGAAATTAACATTGAATTTGTAGTTAAAAAATCTTTTGCCTCATTAATCTCCGGTCGAGAGGAATTTACTTCAGATGTTAATTCAATTAATTGATTATAATAATAACTAGCTAGTTTAATATCTTCAAGTTTTTCAGCGGCTTTTGCTGCGCCGTATATTCCGTTAAATCTGAATGGACGGAGTTCTAAATTTAATTTATATGAAGCTAGAGCTTCTTTTGGTTTGTTTAAAGCTAGATAAAGGTCTCCAAGAAGTTCATCAGCTGGGATTATCTCACCAGGTGTGACAGCCGCTTTAGATGTTTTACTTTCTAAGTTTGATGCATGTTTCATAAAATCAACAGCTTTATTTGAATTTCCTTTAGAAAACTCAATCCATGCTCTAACAGCTTCAATTTGAATGGTGACTTGTCCACTCTCATAAGGTTTATCAGCATCTGACAACTTATCTCTAAGGCTAATTAAAGCTTGTAACTCTTTTTCAGCTTTAAAAGTTTCACCTAAATTTGAAAAACCCAAAGCCCTTGAAAAGTGTAGCATAGCAACTGGCCAATCTGCTTTTTCCCAATCTAGGTTTGTTTTAGGTAACTCAAGTTTTGTAGCTAGATCCCAATTTTTATTTTCAATTGCTAATCTACAAGGAACAGCAATTAATGCATAAGCAGAGGCAAAATGATCAGATGGAAAAACTTCTTTAATCTCACTCATTTTAGTCAATTCTAATTTTGCTTTTTGATTATCTCCAAGTTGGAGATATGCATAAACTAAGTAATCTAAGGCATGTATTTCACTAACCCAATTTGCATTTGGATTAACTGATTCTGCATAGCACACAGCTGATTGGGCAGAATCAATATTAGATTTTATTGATTCCTTCCATAATCCCAATCTTGTAAAAATGTGAGAGGGCATATGTTGGGCGTGAGCTGATGCTGGTGCGATAACTGCATATTTTCGAGCAGTTTTAAGAGCCATGTGAGCAAGTTCAGGAGAATCGTAGTTATGTATTATATAATGTGCTATACCGGGATGATTTGGATATTTCTTAAATAGTTTTTCTAAAATTTTTCCTGACTTTTTTTGCTTAGTATATGTTTTATCATTTAGTTCAGCACTAGCAAGAACAGCTAGAGAATAAAAAACAGCAGTTTCAACATCATCAGGATACTTTTTGTATAATTCTTCCATTTTCTTTTCATAATTCAGTTTTCTTGACTGAGTATCTAAAGTTCGCCAGTCTTTGAAATAAATACTTACTGCATCAATGTAATCTTTTTCACGTTCATTATTGGGAGTTAGTTTCTTAGCAACTTTTAATAGCTCTTCACCACGTTTAAGAGATTCTGGATTTTGCTTAAATGATAAAGGATGATTTAAAATACTCATTGCAGTTGCCCAATAAGCCATTAAACATTCTGAGTCCTCATCTAAAATACTTACAAATACTTTTTCAGCTTCTGCATATTCAAAAGAGTGAATTAATGTTAGGCCTAAATTAAATTTTTCTCTGAGATCATATCTGCAGGATAATGAAAAACTTACCTCACCAAAATTTGGATCACCACATAATAATAAATCTCCTCTGTTTAATTCTAAGTTGGCAAATATTTCTGACTTAGAAGAAGTTTTGTCATTTTTACAGGAAAATAAAAAAAGTAATAGGATTATAATAGATAATAATTTAGTTGAACGAATCATGATTTATAAATATGTAGAATTAGTTATTTATCAACCTAATATATGAAATTATCTAACTGAATTAAAAGAAAAAGATATGTCTATTGGAGTTTCGTCAATCAATGTTCCTTTACTAAAATTGAGCACTATGTCTTCCTCAGGAATTCTAATATCTCCAGAGAACCAAACTGCAAAAACTTCTGTTATGTTTGGAAATAGATACTTAAGGTCTACTTTTTCATTATTCTTAATAAAACCAACCAGAGAAACAAGATAAAGTTTTTTATTTTTAATTTCCCATATACCAATATAACCTCTTATTAAAGCAGTAGACTTAAAAATAAAACTTACATCATTTCTGGTTTCTAAATAAGGTTTTAGTGGCTCTTCTGCAATGGTTGTTTTTTTACCATTGTATGAAAGTACGTCTCCTGCTTGTATAGTCATAATTTAAAAATTACATTTTCAATATATATCCACTGGATATCTTCTAATTTTTTATTCAAGAATTTGTCCTCTATCTATCAATACAGACTTTAGTTTATTATAATTTAAATCTTGTACTGGCATATTATTTTGTATGGCTAGGCTAGCAATTACAGCAGAGCTTTGACCAAGAACCATAAAAACAGGCTCCATTCTTATAGACCCAAAAGCTATGTGTGAAGCACTTAAGCAAACTGGAACAACTAAATTTTCAGATTCATTTTTTTTTGGAATAATTGATCTATAGCTTATTGGAAAGGGCTTTTCAACATACGCCTCAACATTGCCTTCGTTTTCAACAAACCCCAAATCATTAACATATCTCCTCACGTTATGTGAGTCCATCCCATAAGCAGCCATACCTATTGGATCTTCAATTATTTCAATCCTTTCACAATTTTTTTGAGTCATAACATAATCGCTAATCATACGTCTTGCTTCTCTTATATAAAGCTGATTTTGCCAACCGTCTTCTCTCTCGTATTCATCCTTGCAAGTTCCCCAAACAGAAACCTTGTCCCTTACTTTTTTCGGTATTCTAGGATGATAAGCTAAAGTCCACATTAGACCCTGTTGATAGTGACGATGAAGATCTGTAATTTTTTTTCTTTCCTCATAACTAGCTTCAGGATAGTCCCAGTTTTGTCCTATAAAATCAGTAGAAAATCCTTTTTGATTATTTGTATCAGTTTTTCTATTGGGCATTTTAGAATTAATCCAAGGAATTAGTGGGTCTCCATATGAATACATTTCCTCTAGATTACCCTTTGCAGCTTCATAATTTCTGAATAATAATTCATAATTCATTTCATTATAATTTTCTGGTTTTTTAAACGGAATTCTGTTTTCTGGATGATCAGTCAAAGTCATTCTAAAACAGTACGCCTGTATTCCTTTATCTCCAGCACCTTCAGTCCCAGGGCCACCTTCGCTTATATATGGTAATAAGCCACTCGTTGGATTACCTTTAACTATATAGGGGTCAACACCAAAAATAAAATTGTGATGAGCGTTATTTTTGGAAATTTTATTTTTCAATGTCTTACCTAATTCATTAGGCTGATTTCCATTAAGTGATTCGCCATATGTAGAGTTTGATTCTCTTCCAACTGTATATGAAACACCTGACGATGCTAAAAGATCTCCTTCATATGTAGCATCTATAAAAACCTTCCCTG
>MDTE01032611.1_pt1 | contig 19011 bp, 14 predicted proteins | sample 811231 | NCBI WGS metagenome assembly MDTE01 (sample SAMN05326651, study PRJNA326480) | marine metagenome | isolation source: seawater | place: Indian Ocean: Red Sea | collected 2010 | reverse complement strand
GCGATTTCGGCAGGTCACCATAAAGAATATAACCCTTTTACAGAAGACATTTGGAGCAATGTTACGAATAGTAATTGTAGTCCTTATGAAAAGTCCAAAACCTTCGCCGAGCGTGCAGCTTGGGACTTTCTGGAAAAGGAATCTACAACAATGGAAGTAACCACAATCAACCCCTCCCTTGTCTTTGGACCCGTCCTCGAAAAAGATATTGGAGAAAGCGTCGGCGTCTTGCGAGAGATGCTGGAGGGCAAATATCCGTTAGCGCCGAAACTAAATTTCGCGATCGTCGATGTTAGAGATGTTGCAGAAATGCACTTTCTAGCAATGACGCACAAAGAAGCACCGGGAAACCGCTTTATCTGTAATTCAGAAACATTTTCCGTCCTCGAAGTGAGCGAGCTCATTCAAAAGTTATATCCTGGATACAGAAAACGATTACCTAGTCGATGTGCACCCAATTGGCTGGTCAAACTTGGGGCTTTGTTCGATCCCCTTCTTAAGTTGGCGGTACCGATGTTAGATGCTGCGTCGACCTACGATCACTCGAAAGCAACTAACTTATTAGGATGGCAACCAAGGTCTGCCACAGAGGCCATTAAAGGATCTACCGATAGTTTAATTGAGCTTGGGCTTATCTAACCAGCACGCTGAGAGATCATTCGGAAGAACTACTAGAAGTCTTAATCGGGCAACAAAAATACTTCCGTGACGATTAAGGGATAAGCTTCCACCTCGTAGCGGGTCAACCTGCCCCAAGCAACTTTTTTCTCTTCAACACTAAATGGGGCAAACCATCGATTAGTTTGGATGAACACATCGTTATGGAAAAGTAGATCGCCAAGAGGGTTTGAGCCAATGGAGCCTAAGCCCGGGAAACCCCTCGTTGAAGTGAGTTCTGGAATAACACTCCTCGCAAAGACCATGGGCCTCTCGTCACCGTATAACCTCACTTCCCTGATCCGGACACGAGTTTTTTCCACGCCGAGGAACCAGTATTCCTCTTCATTAGCCAGACCAAAACAATCAAACAGGAGTTGCAGTCTAAAGGCGGCCTTTGAAGAAATTCGCCTGGTAATAGAACCTTTCTCCAGGAGCCACCCGAGAATATGCTGATCCGAAACCTGCTGGCTTAACTCATCCTGAGTACACCATGCTTTTATTCTCTTAGGTCTGTCCGCCTCTATTTTTTTACCCTATGACCCTCATTCGATGCATCAATACTACCCCTTGCTGAAGTATTTACACTTTCTAGCAAGGGGCAAATCGTGAAGCTACTAGTTTTGCTCCAGATGAGGCTTGATATGTCCCGTATCGCTAAAGGTAGGAGGCGCTTTCCAGAGATGCGCATTAGCTCTGTAGCCATCGATAATTTTTTGAACCGCCTCTAGCGAATTTTCTTCTAGTCTCATACCAGCCTTTCCAGCAATACGACCACCTGACCGGAATTCTACAACCTCCACTCCATCTGGTCCTGCCACAAATTTATACGGCATCTCGTTGGGAACAAAGACGGTAGAACCAGCCTTTAAGGTTCGTTTACCCATAGTTAGCTCGCCCGCCATGATTAGGTACATACAATCACCCGCCGGATGACTATGGCGAAAAAGCTCGAAATTTGGGCCAAACCAAACATGGGTTGATCGGAACCCATTCTCAAATCCTTCATCCTGCCTCATCAATCGGTTCTCACTTGAACCAGAAGCGGCGAGCTCAAGCATCTCGCCCACTTTTTCATACACCTCTTCCTCATTACCATCTTTCACTAACTTGGAAACATCCCATCCTTCCGAGACAATCTTTTTGCCGTCGAACGTTCCTACGGGGTAAGGACCCTTCCATTCGGGGGCAGTATTAATTTCAAATGGACCACGCTCTGACATATAGCGCTTGCCCTCTACTTCAGATTCTCGGGTATTTTCCTCGGATTGATTCTCACTAATTGCTTCAGACATAGATTCCCCCTTTGGGTTGCTAATGGAAGTTAAACTACTGCCAATATCTTATTTATAGTTTACAGAAAAATAGATGCAGTCACTAATAGATCTATTAATTCTTAACACTGACTCAAAACAGCGCCTCACTAATCGTATATTTCCCTTCCTGTTTCCCACTTTTTAATTTTTTTCCAGTCGTAGTTAAGTCCTAGACCGGGGCCAACAGGAACCGGCACGCTGCCATCAACCCCCACATCTTTTAACTGATCGCTATATTCGTCCTGATAAATGGGGGGCTGAAAAACATTCCACATTTCATGCGGTCCTACTAAGGCAAGTTCATAGAAAAGTGTATTGGGGATCGCGGCCATACAATGACGATGAATTGGTCCTGAGGTGTGAAGTTGGACTTCCATACCAACAGCATCGCAGAAATTAGCAAGCTTCATAGTTCCAGTAATCCCGCCATCCAGTTCTGGATCGATATGCATGATGTCGGTACCCTTTGCCAAAACAAAATCAGCCTTCTGCTCGAAGCCACGAATATGCTCTGCAATCAACATCGGTGTTTTAATAAAATCTCGGAGTCGCCCATGGGCAGCGGCGCTCGAAGAAGCATCACGATAAGGATCTTCATACCAAAAAAACTTGAGATCATCGCAGGCTTTTCCAACTTCAACCGCATCCATAAAAGATCGCAGACTGGATGCCGGGTCAGTCATGAGCTTTATCTCATGTCCTATTCTGTTCCTAATCGCCTCCATAATACCAATTTCATTTTTTGTCTCACCGTCACCGAATCCGTGAATTTTGAAAGCAGGAATTCCTCTCTCAACGCACTCCTCAGCAAAGTCTGCGTACGCTTCAATACTGTTGAGGCCATCTGAAGATTTAACCCCAGGACAGGTACTGGCATAGACCGGCAAGCGCTGGCTGTGACCACCCAAAAGCTTCGCGACTGACACTCCATATTTTTTCCCGGCAAGGTCCCATAAAGCGCAATCCAAGGCGGCAATGCCGACCTTATCGAAATGACGGTAGCGGATCTTGAGAAGATCAAAGATCTGACCGCGATGCTCAGCATCAAGACCGATCAATAAGGGAGCCATCGTTTTCACCTGAGCCAAAGCCTGCTCAGTAGCACCGAAATGTGGAGCATAAGTACCGACCAATCCATCATCTGTTTCAACAGTAACGACAAACTTTGAAACCTCGATACGTTCACCCTTCTTCCTAACTGCAAGTGAGCTGAAGTCTTTCAACTCATAGGCATACGTTTGCACCTCGATTCGTCTTATCGTACTCATTTACTTCTTGTTATTCGTTTGCACAGGACCGTAATCTCCAAAAAACTTAGCTCCGCGGTTACACTCAGTAAGTATTGTCTTGCCTAAACCAGTTGAGCCAATACATTACTAATATTAAGGTTTAGACGACACGCAAGACTATACCTACTCAGGTCGCGGAAACATATCATTACCAGCTGAAAAACGGCAATAAATAGTTGTAATGCTATTTGCAAAATAGAGCCTGGCAAAAACAAAGAGGACAATCACACCGACAACCTTTGTCCATTGTTAGAACCTGTTGCCATCAGAGAGCTCGCGTGCCCATACAACATTCCCAAAGTAGGATTCCTTTTAAAAAGAAAAAACTTACAAATAAACGAAATATGGATAAAAACAGATTAGCAATATTTCGCACCATGGCTCCACTATCCCCCAAGTGTGTGCCCTTAGCTAAGGTAAATGCTGTCCCAGTAAATACGATCGCACTCAGAAAGCAATTCGCATCTTCATCAAACGCTTAGTCGATCGAAGTTCCTCTTCATATTCACTCGTGGCTTTTACCTCTCAAGGTATTTCATTAGGTCAAACAACCAATCTTTTTAATATGACTTTCAGACTCGAACTACTCCAGTGATCCGATAGCCTCATGTCACCTTAATTACTTCTCTTAGATGGAGATTACTGCAAGCAGTTTGTATTAGTTTAACAAATCAATTCGGCTTGCCTTAGCAGGATCGTACCACCAACCATCTGGATAAGGTGGCCACATTTCTGGCTCAATCTCGGGACGGCTAAATTTATCCCAGTACACAGTTCTCGGCCGCGCCACTGCATCCAAGGGGATTTGAAAAAACTCCCAGAGAAGAATCCGGTCGAGGGCTCGACAGGCAGCGACAACCTCTCGCATCGTTACTGCAGCAGTAGCCTTCTCAATTAGAAAATCCACGACAGGGTGGCTTATACCCCCCGGGTTCCTTGAGAAAGGGTCTCTGGCAGATTCAGTATGAAAAAAGGACTTTAGCTCGAGAATAGGCGGCGCAATGAACGTACTATCTCGGACCATGGCATCATATTCGAACTGACGCAATCTATTGATATATTGACTAGCTTCCATCACGCGAATCCTACTCTTGATACCTAATTGTTCTAAATGCGTGAAATATGGGAGGAGAAGTCGCTTTTCTTCCGCATTTTGGGAGATAAATTCGATCTCAAACGGCTTACCATTCTCCCCAAACAAAACACCATCTCGGATAACAAAGCCCGCCTCCTGGAGGAGTTTACGAGCCTCAACCATATTGGCTCGATGCTGTGTCGAAGTCGAAACCTCCGAAAATCGAAAAGCTTTCGTAAAAAATTCAGTCGGAATCAAATCTCGATAACCACTAACCAAGGAAATTTCGTCATTGCTAGGTAGGCCAACAGCGGAGAGTTCTGTATCTGGCCAATAACTTTTTGCACGATTACCATAACCATATTGTAAAGTCTTATTCCACCAGTCGAAGTCCATTGCAAGGGACAGTGCGTGGCGCACCCGTCTGTCACGAAACTTAGCACGACGCAGGTTGAATGTGATAATGTGCTGAATTCCGATTTCCATTCCGTGGTTACGCTCGATTTTTTTCAACCAACCCTTATGCAGTGCAGGAACTTCGTAGGCGCTATGCCAGTAACGAAGATCATGCTCTGTCCAAGCATCAATCAGTCCCTTGCGCAATGCTTCACGAACAACAGTTGCGTCTCGGTATACTTCATAGCGAATCACATCGAAATTGTATCGCCCTCGCACCACCGGTAGATCTCGACCCCAGTAATCATCGAAACGCTCGTATTCTATGAAGCGTCCTTGCTCGAAGACACTAATGCGGTAGGGTCCGCTTCCAAGGGGTGCTTCCATGGTTACTTTTTTGGGGTTATGTCGGGACCAATAGTGCGCCGGCAATATAGGCGTCCACTGCAGGGTAATCACATCGCCGGAGGTAACGGGTTTACGCAGATGCATTGCAACATGACGCGTACTAATCTCCTCAACCCGATCGATGAAGGAGTAAAACATCTGCCCTTCAATATCCGACTTACGAAAACCGATGGAAAAGGCCACATCTCGAGATGTAATGGGGACGCCATCATGCCATCTAGCCTGCGGATGGATTCTAAATACGACTGTCTTTCGATCCGCTGACAAGGCAATGCCGTCTGCTAATCTTCCGTAAAAGGCGCTCGATTCATCGCCAGATCGCTCTAGCAATCTGTCATGGGTTATCCAGTAGGCATCGGGCGCCACGATACCAAACTCTCCTGACGGCGACAGCGAATTAAAGTTAGCTTGCGTTGGAACTACCCAACGCCCCCCTTTTGGAGCTTCAGGATTAACGTAGTCAAAATTCCTGAAGTCAGCGGGGTACTTAAGATCATGATAAAAGGCTATCCCGTGCCTGAAATCAAGGGAGTCTAGAAATTGATTGGCAGACAACTGACTGATGTGAAGCAACCATACCAAACTTAAAAAAAATCTGAGGCTCATAATAGTTCTAAAGGATCTTATCTAAGTCGCCTTGCGTTCTCTCACCAAACCCCAGGAAATTATATCTATCCATAAGTACACAAGTACGCTGTTTCTTCCGCGACCTTTAGATCAAAGGACTTATCTGCCTGAACAATAAAAAACTCACTCGCGTTAAAGGTTTGCCAATCATTACTCTCCGGCAGCTTTACAACGAGCGCTCCACTAACAATAGTGATGGTTTCAATTGCACTGGTCTCGAAAGTATATTCGCCAGGTTTCATTACACCGATAGTCGCTGGTAGTGTTGCTGTCTGAAACGCGATAGATGCTACTCGCCCATCGAAATACTCATTAACACTGAACATAACCTCTCCTTATACGGTACGCTTTGCCTGCAGCAAGGGTAACATCAAATCAGGACACGATAGCAATTCGGATTTCTCAAAAATTACTATCTAGAGCGTTTTCCCACTAATAAAATGAGTTAAGTAATCACGACTGATAGATTCGTAAGCTAGTACCCGGCTGATCCACAGCGAACTATACTAAGGTGTGTACCATATAGGCGATGTGTAGACTCTTTCCTGTGTAGTCAATGGGATCTCAGGACCGAATTTCGCATTCTTTGACACAACGTCGAAGGTAGTCCAGCGTGGTGTTGGAATTTGTAACACCCGCACATAATAAAACGCTGGTTCGCTTACTTGAAAATCTGGATCCCTCCAAACAGTGCTGAGCTCAGGAGCCCCTATTGTATTCGTATAAGTAGCGTTACTCAGATCTACCGAATTCCCAACAGGCTCCACGCCCCCGTTTACCTTGACTCTGCGATTGTCGGACAAGGCAACATTATAGATTTTCTCGCGAAGCGATCCCTTGTCATCGAGCCATCCCTTAATAACTTGTAGACGATCGAGATTCGCGCCATCAGGATCTCTAACAGCACGTATGAGAAAACTTGGAGCTTTGGATTGTGGTGCCTGGGTCAAATCTGATCCCATGGGAACACCCTTACGATAACCAACCTCAGCGAGTTTGGGCTTTAACAAATCTTCTGCTTGAAAATCCCATCCACCAAAGAAGCGAACGCTTATTCTTGGCCCAGTACTAGCGAATACTTCCCGACGTTCCATCGCCGCAAACAGCGATTCTCTAGTGTTCTCGCTTGCCCAGACTCCAGCATAGCCCGCCGCGTTCCAGACGGCGCTCGCTGCGCGAAAAGCTCCTTGTTTTCCAATATAACCCGCTTCATCACCACTACTTAGACCAATATGCGAGTCTGTGCTGCCAATGAGACCCAGCTTAAAAGGATTAATCCCAAGTTTCTCTTGCTCGCTAAGGCCCTGTTTAAGGGCTGGGCGGGCAAAAGAGCCCATCAAGCGAGTCTTTTGTTCGTTTGTAACCCTCGACTGCAACATTTTGGTATTGAGTTTTTCGGCATTTTTACCATTATCAGTATCTTTACCATCGGTTTTCGCTTTGACTGGGCCTGTCTGAGGACGATGAATACGGGAGGTCCTCCCCATCTTTTCGAAATCAGCGAATTCATCTTCAAGTGACAGATCTGGGTGAGCCTCGCTATCACCCTTGTATTGTGTTACCTCATAGATTCTCTCCCATCTGGATCTTGTGTTTGCATACCCACTGGTAAGTGGCTTCCCAGCGAAGTTCAGTACCGAAAACATTGCGCCATTACTTAGGTTAGCATTATGCGGAATCGCCATTACGCGACCACCCGTTGACTCTTCATAGTTAGCAAGGTACTGCCAGAGGTCTTCAGGATCAGCGCTATCCATAAGAGAAAAGGGTAGAACCGCACTGGTTTTTTCCTTCCCATCAGCGAACATCACATTGCGATGCATCATGTACAAGCCGGTCCACTCGAAACCGATAAACGTAGTGAAAGTGCCAGGATCATTGTATTTTTCAGCTATTGCAATCACATCTCCCCAAACGGAACGAGTGAATTCCTTGTCTTCGGATAATGGACTTTTCCAATCTCCTTTTGCCTTACCAATTAAATGTAAAACGGCATTCTGATCCTCTAAAGTTGGAGCCGCGACAAGATCACGTATAGACGGATTACTTTGCATTATAGCGAGTCTCATAGCGTTTCCAGCATCCGTCAGCCTAAGCTTTTTACCAGCAGCGAGCGCAGGACGTACGCCAATATTTTCAGCATGGTCCGCCACCATAAGGAAATCTAAAGGCTCGCGAATACGAACCTCCTCCCCATTGTCAGCGGTGATTGTTTCTCCGCGCGCATAGCGATAAGCCGTATCGGGTGTCATGCGAGTGCCTAGCCCGTAAGCGTCTGCTGATAGGTAGGTATGCACATGGGTATCGCCCCAATATAGGCTGGTCGATTGCTTTGGTTCTACAGCGAGAATGTTACAAGTGATAAACACGAGTAGAGCAAGACTAGGGTTTTTCATTATTGCTCTCCCCTCTTATAGAGCATTTTTCTCTCCAGCTAAAAACCTTTAGCCGGTATTGATTCACCGCCTTTTTTATTTACGAATGCGTTGTAACTTCCAAGCTTTGTTACTAAACACTGCTTGCATATGACGGTGATGAAACTTCCATTCGCCATCTTCAAGTCTGAGTTCATCCTCCCAAGTGTTGATACCGATAGGAGATTTTATGGGTGCAGGCCGACCTTGGAGATCTCCGTCGTAGTAACCCCATTCCCAGAAGGTGTCATGAGATATCGCTTTTGCAGTGGTGTCATCGATAACATCAACAACGATATTACTAACAGTATTCAATACAACTTCGACCCCAGCGAGCATATTTTTACTTCCTTTGTGGAGTCGCTCGCGCATCTCGTCGTGTCCAGGGCCTAACACCCACTTGCCAAGCGCCAATGTGCCATCTTTGGTAAATAAATCCACCACAAATGCGAGGTCTTGGTTAAAAAGATGGTAAAACCTGTTTATTAATTTTGTGCAGTCATGTTCTATAGCCTGTCTTTCTGCTCTATCCAAACTTCACTCCAAAAACATTAGTTATTAGTCCACATAGTGTACCTAGATAACACGCACGTTACTCGCATAGTTTCAGGCAGATAAAAGGCTTTTCGATTTTGCCCTTGGAAAAATCGCTTGATCGAGGTGCAAAATCTAGAAGTGATAAGCCCAAACTGGGGCAGAACTTCTTCTTTTGTTCATCAGGAGGTCTCCAGATCGCCGTTTACGAGATGAAATTAACCTTGGCATCACCTTTGCTTGGTCAAAAGTGGGCCGAATTCCATCAACAAAGGGTGTGCTTGAGGCCTGTTTGACCCTATAGATGCACAAACTTTGTTAAAGGAGCTCGTCATTATGTTTGAATTTGGGACCTGTAAATCACTAATCTGTGGGATTGACTCGTCTGAGAGAATACCGGAACTAGCGGAGAAGCTTGGCGTCTCACGGCTCCTTATTGTTACAGACCAAGGCCTCATTGATACCGGTATTTTGACACCCATTACTAACTCCTTAGAGGCACACAGCCTGGAGTATGTAATCTTTTCAGGCGTATTAGCTGATCCACCTGAGTCACTGGTACTGGAGGCTGTGGCATTTGCAGAGTCGAAAAAAATTGATGGGGTAGTTGGAATCGGTGGTGGCAGCTCGATGGACGTTGGCAAATTGATAGCGGTACTCTGCAACGCTAAGCAGCCACTCTCGGAGATGTACGGTATTGATGCGATAACGGAAAATCGCCTACCCTTGATCCAGGTTCCTACTACGGCAGGAACGGGTTCCGAAGTCACGCCGATCTCTATCATCACCACAGGAGAGACTACAAAAACAGGGGTAGTGTCATCGCAATTATTACCTGATTTCGCGATTTTGGATCCCAAGCTCACGGTAGGATTGCCCCCACACGTGACGGCTGCGACAGGCGTTGATGCAATGGTTCATGCTATTGAGGCTTTCACCTCTAAGAACAAAAAAAATCCATATTCTGATATGTTAGCGATCCAAGCGCTAAATCTGTTGTATGCAAACATCGAAAGCGCTGTTAGTGAAGGGAGCGATCTGCAAGCAAGAGAGGGTATGCTTCTCGGCGCTATGATGGCAGGACAAGCTTTTGCTAATGCGCCTGTCGCAGCAGTCCATGCCCTCGCCTATCCGCTTGGCGGCCACTATCATATCCCGCACGGATTGAGTAACTCTCTTGTGCTGCCGCCTGTATTGCGATTCAACTCAACTGGCGCAGCCGAGAACTACAGTCAATTATCGATCGCGATGGGCATCGGTGATACCAATAGCTCAGCGGCAAAAAACTGTGCCCTCTTTATTGAAACACTCGAGGGGTTAATTACGAAGGTTGGCTTGCCGACAAAGCTGCGAGATTGTGGCGTCAATGAACAAGATCTTCCGCTACTAGCAAAGGACGCGATGTTGCAAACGCGGCTACTGATTAATAATCCCGTAGAACTGCTAGAAGCAAATGCTCTCGAGATATACAACGCAGTATTTTAACTAGTGGTGATGAAGTTTGTCCCAGTTACTAAATAAGGCCAGCATTAACTAAATGTTAGTCGGTGACCGCCATCCACATGGAGTACTTCACCGGTGAAATAAGTCCCGGCGCGGCTGCACAGCATAACAGCTACACCGGCTATGTCCTCCAAATCACCAAAACGATGGACGGGTATGCGTTCCACGAGTGACTGGAGACGATCTCGATCTTCCCAAGTATTGCGCGTCATTTCGGAATAGAAAGCACCTGGAGCAATGGCGTTGACCAGAATATGATCGTCGCAAAGCGCCAGAGCCAGCAGCGAAGTCATTTTTTCTAGCGCAGCCTTGCTAGTTGAATAGGCCATCACTTGAGCGTTGTTCTCGCTTGCAGCAGCGGAACTGATAAAGATTATCCGTGCAGGATCCTTATCAGTAGCGTTTACCTTCAATAGACCCACAAGGGCTTGCGTCAAGAATACGGGAGATCTTAGGTTAAGATCCATGGTTACATCCCAAACATCTGGCTTCATGTCAACAAACAAACCTCCCGTACCGATGCCCGCGTTATTCACTAAAACATCAATATGGGTTTCGCTCTCTTTTAGCTTCGCGGCGAGGGCCTCAATGCCTTTTAGATTGCTCAGATCGCCTGCTAAAGCAACACAGTCCCCTCCCGCCAGTGCCGATAGCTCTTCTGCTTTGGCTTCTAACTTATCTTCAGATCGCGCGGTGATATAAACGCGGGTGGCGCCTGCTTCCAGAAAACCTTGCGCCATATAGCTACCCAACCCACTAGAACCTCCGGTTACCACACAAATCTTTCCGTTCATGGAATAGAGATTCTTCAACATTCTTTTTCCTAATGATTCTAGGGACTGAATTTTTTTGATCAGCTCTAATTATGATAAAGATGTATCCGAAAAGCGATAACCGATGCCTCGAACCGTTACTATCATTTCCCCATAAGGTCCTAGCTTTTGTCTAATGGCCTTAACGTGCACATCGATATTACGATCAAGGACATCCCCAGACTCAAGAAGCGCGTCGTCAAGAATCTGCTGTCGGGTGTATACTCGTCCCGGACGGGAAGAAAGTTGAAATAAAATCTTAAACTGTGTCGCGGTCAGTTTTACAGGGGTGCTACCTATCTTAACGAGGTAAGACAAGGGATCTATCGTTAACTCACCAACGGTAATAATGTCCTCCCTGAGATCTGGCCCTGGGCTAGTTTCACTTCGCCTCAACACCGCCTTCACACGACTAATAAGTTCTCTAGGACTAAAAGGTTTCCTGAGGTAGTCGTCCGCACCATGACCCAGCCCAATCACTACATCGCTTTCTTCTCCCTTCGCAGACACGATAATAATACTGACGCCTTTCGTACGCCGATCTGACTTAATTTGCTGACATACCGACAGACCGTCAATCCCAGGTAACATCAAATCTAAAATAACAAGAGAAGGTAGTTGTTGCCGCACGGCATTAAGGCCCTTATCACCGCGCGTGAAAGAGGCTACCTCAAAGCCCTCTCTGGTCAAGTTATACGCCATTATCTCGCTAATATCAGGCTCATCTTCGATAATGAAGATACTGGTTGGCATTCTACCTCCCGCAATTTGCGAACCTTAAATAAAGCATTCGCGGAAGAATTCTGGATAAAAATTATGTAAAAAAAAGATTAAGATCGTCTAACCCAACGCGCAACGTAAGAGTAAGGCCGCCCAATGATCAGAGGTTATTTATTAAGATCTTTTGCGTTTTATTAAGATTGCGTTAAGATTTAGGTCGATTTTGGGGAGCGCACAATGATTAACACATCAAAAACGATCGCCGTGATAGTGACGCTGCTGTTCAGCCTACCCGCTATGGGTGAGTACTCAACGCAAAACAAAGATGAAAATGCGAAAAATCTTAGTTATGTAACGCTGTGTAATGCTGCAAGGGAATCTCGCTTAGCCATGCTGACTCAAGCAAAAGAACTAAAAATAAGCAGACAAGAACTGAAAAGTATCGCGTGCAATAACATCCCAATAAGGCAATTCGCTCGTCTGAAACGTGAAACCGGGCCGTCATTTGCGACGGTTGAATAGTTCTTGTACCGTTGTTAAGATCCCGTAAAGATGGCATTAATTTAGTGCATAGGATCTAGGGGGAAGGGGAAAAGCCTTATACACTATCGTCTTCAAGTTCTAGAGGGTGATTTGTGTATAAGGCTATTAATTTAGCTCTAGTCATTGCAATAGTGGGTAGCGTCAGCGATTGGCCTAAAGATGAGCCCCTGCTATATGGTAAAACCCTCCCTGGTTTAAGCCAAGATCACTTCGGAAACCCTGACCGCTTTAAGCAATACATTATCAGAGTTCCTCCCTCCATAGCTTAGAATCGGAAGGGAGAGCAAGGCCAGGTTTAGCCCAGCCTTAATCCTACCCCCCAATAAAATTTACATGGACCATTGGAAAGTCAGTGAGAAACTTGTTCCGGGTTTTTCCGTGAAAGCAAGGACTTCGCCCATTTTAATCTCGATATCTTCATCAAAAATATTCTGGAATTTCAATTTCAGAGTCATCGCATCCATTGGATACCAGCTATAAGTAAGGTCCAATGAGTGAAACGGTTGCTCAAAAGCATCCGGGGAACCATTCCGGCCTGCACTGAAAAGACGCTCTCCAAATACGTTGTAGGTCAGCGTTGATGAATGCTGCCCATCATCAGAATCAAATCCTATTAAGATATTAGCGACATACTCTGACGCACCTGCTAGCGTTCTAATTGCATTAGTGGGAGCATCCGCTTTTGTTCCCACCACAAGCTCTGAGTCTTGTAGGGTTAGATTACCCTGAACAAAAAATTGCTCTCCAAAATCACCAAGGAAGCCGAGGGATTTCAAACCTTCGATCTCTAATCCAGTTACCTCACCAGAGTCTGCGTTGACAATCTGACGTCGCCTATTTGTATCACTAGCCGCTGCTTCAAAGAACTCAATAGGATCATCAATGTTCTTCTGATAAAAGCTCACCGTCAAATTATCGCCACTAGAGAAAAACCATTCCGCTCTGATGTCGTAATTTTCAACAGCGGAGGGTACAACGGATGAGTCCCCGTCAGTCTCAAAACCACTCCGTGCGTCAATATATGAGGCATCCGTAATTTCGCGGAGATCCGGACGCACTACCGTTTCACTCCATCCAAACCGAAGTTGAAAAATCTCAGCCCAAAATTCCGTCATATATGTAAACGCAAGAGCGGGGTAGTACTCCTCGGTAGTGTATACGGACCCTTCGAGGTCCTCTACATCATTGGAGATCTGTGGCGCGTTGACTGAGTAGGAATGCGGAAACCACGGAAGGGAAACCTGTCGGTACTGCTCCCAACGCACACCACCGGAAACTCTCCAGGTATCGTCTAAGGTCCAATCTATGTTACCAAATACAGCATCAGTCTTCGTTACCGCTAAATAACTCTGCCCGTTCGAACCCACTAAACTAAACACGTAGTTGTTCGAGGAGTCGGAGATGTTGGCATCAGAAAATACCGAGCTTAATGGACCCTGCAATACGGATTGATCTCGGGTACCTTGGATCGTCAGACCGAATTGAGTCTGCATGTAAGTTCTAACTTTCTGCATATGGGCATAACCACCCTGCAACTCCACAACGGCATTACTGAATTCCAAAGGTAAAGTAACCGCCCCGCCCCAGTTAATGACCTCGTCATCTAAATCGGTGAAGCGGAAGTCCGCTCCTGTAAAACTGACGTTGCTGCTAAGTTCTTCGCCGGTAACAGGATCATTGGTAGTAACCGACTGTACCTTTGTCTGATTCGGTATGTCGGTAAAGGCTCGCGCCTCTGAATAATACCAGTCGTATTGGAGGTTCTCCGGGAAGATTGCTAGATCAATCCAAGGAAATATTTCCCGAGTTTCAGAGCCAAGGTAATGAGTACCCTTGATTTGATTGACGATCATTTCTCGCTCTTCAAACTTAATGACGTCATCTCGATAGCCGAGACCATCTGGCAAACGCCGATTCTCGTTGAATTTCTTCACCTGCGCAGTCTCATCATCTGTATTTCTGATGTAAAGCGAAGTGATCGACACTTCATGATCGTCAGTAAGAAGGAGCCCCATATTTATTGAAGCATTGAGATCGACGGAACGGGTACTTTCAATCTCGTCCTCAAACTCGGCCTGCGGATCTCGAAACGTTCTTGAAACAAGCTGAGTCTGTCTCCACTTGCTTCCGTAGGAACCGGCAATGCTAAAACCGAAGTCCAAATTGTCACTAAGAGTTATCTTGTTGCCAACGTTCGCCCGAAGACTGTAATCCGGACTATCATCCTCCATCCGGATCGAGATGTCCCGATTGAGATTCAGAGCTAGCTCTCGATTAAGAGCAGTAGCTTCCGCAGTTGTCGCATCATTTCTGCCTTCTTGTCGAAGTGTTTGGAGAATACTCTGCGTCCCGAACTCACCACGGAACCGATCCATTGCAGCGCCGAGACCTGCGGGATATGCTCGCGTACCGTCATCGGTACCGTAACTGTCATCAGACCCGCCAGAATACGAGAGCATAGGCCCGTCAACCTCCGAATTAAAACCACCGCCCAACTCAATGCCGTAGGAGAAGGAATTTGGGACACCCTTCGTTCTAATATCGACAGCACCACCCCCGAATGATGCAGGCTGATCGGCAGAATAGCCTTTCCTTACGGCTAGTGATTCGACGATCGAGGTTGGGAAAATATCCAATGGCAGGACGTTTCTTGTCAGATCTGGTGACGGTACTACCGCCCCATTGAGCGACGAGCTTGAATAACGTTCACCAAGTCCTCTCACATAAACAAACTTATTATCCACGAGTGACAACCCAGGAATCCGACGCAGCGCCGAGGCTACCGTGGAGTCTCCTACTCGACTAATAAACTCAGCACCAATTACATCACTGACCACGTCGTCGTCGATACGTTCGCTGACGAGCGCTTCTGCACCACTTAGTAAGCGTGCCTGGACAACAACCTCCTCTAACGCTGGATTTCCACCATCATCCTCTTGCGCACTCAGAGGAGAAGCTATAAAAAATGAGGCTGTAGCTAGGACGACTGCACCATTTCTATTCAATATATTCATAAGGCTTCTCTCCCAGAGTCTTATTCGAACCAGAGTGGAGCACCTCGTGAACCTTCATGGATGCCGTAAGTCCATCCTGCTGTCCAGTCTGTAGCAGCCGTTGACAGAGCACCTATTCTTCCGCTTGCAGGGGTCATGGTAACTGCCGCATCGTTCACAACCATGCTCTCCGTCGCGACGGAATAAATGGGAGGGGTTCCCTCTAAAATGACTAACTGAGTATTAGACGTAGCAGTGGGATCATCATTAGATACTACTCCATCAGCAAAAAGAGCCCCGTTAGCCTCAAAGTATTCTTCAATAGAAAGACCCCCGATTGAAGCAATACCTTTTGTCTTATCTTTACATGCGAAAATCACATTCGTGAACAAGGATTGCCGACCCGCTGTTGTAAACCCTTCAGCGGTTTCCGTATTATCGATTCGTAGACAATAGTTTGTGGTATCTGCATCATCCGAAGAGAAGGCCATTACGATCATAGAGTCAGTAAGAATCGGATCGATTGCCTCTCTAAATCTGACTCCCGCGCCCTCACCTCTGTCTCCTGTGTTCGCGTCTTGTCCAGAAACAATACAGGTTAGATTCTTAATTGTTGGTTTCGTATTTATGCCCTGCGCGATCATCGCGGCGACTGTTTCAGCGCTTTTACTACTATAGGACCCGATACCGTCAGACTCGATGCAGGAATTACCCAATGCCTCGTTCTGAATAACCAAAGCATTAGTAATCGTGCCGGACCAACCGGTATCCAGATCAATCGAATCATCATTGGCGTAGACCGAGACAAAATTCTCAATGTTTACCGCACCACCAAAAAACTCAATTCCATCATCAAGCGTGGAATAGGTTTGGATATTCTTTACGATCGTGTTTGAACCAACAGCGCCCCAGGTAATGCCATTAATCTCGTTACCTTCACCCACCTGCGCGCCGGTATGCTTAACGACAACATATTCTAAACGCCCAGAGTTATCCTCATTATTGTCTCCACCATGAAATGTTTCGTCATTTCCGGTTAACCCTTCCGTGGAAACATTACAATCAGAAGCCATGGTCAGTGAGCCAGCAGACCCAGTATAGGAACATTTGTTGGTGATGCCAAAACCATTAATAAGCATGCCACCCCATTCGCCTACCGCGTTGAACGCCAGGGTGCCCGTCCCGCGCTGTGCAGCGACATCTGACTGAGAAGTGAATGTAATCGGGGCTTCTGCTGTTCCAACGGCAACCATCTGGGACCCACGTACAATCGATACGAACTGCTGTGCGGAAGGAAATGCTAACGTAGCTCCTGCCTCGATACTTAGTTTTGGCCCGTCGCCACCCTTCGTTATCCCAGCCGCTGTTAGCTCCGCAATCGTCGCAGACTGCCCTACAACCAAGCTGCCCGCAAAATTATGAACCCCATCGTTTGCCAAGTCATTGATTAAAAGATCAACTGTCAGGGGGTTGCCAGAATCTACGAAGACCGCACTATAATCACAATCCACTCCGTCGTATTGTCCCTGAAAGGTATTTCCATCCTTCGTGTACGATGCGCAGGGATTGACCACCTCTTCCGCCTCTTGTTCGATATTGGTGGTGGTCGTTGAATTATCTTGGGAGTTATCGGTAGTTGCGGGAGAGATAGAGATATCACCTCCACTGCAGCCGGCTAACAAAACACCAAGAAGGGAGATAATGAAAATATGTTTGTAGTTTAATAGCATTGCTGTGCCCCTAGTTGCATTGGATGAGAAAGTAGAATTCGAATGCTATTGCAGAGGGGTTAAGGATCTATAAATCACCATTCAGACTGGTTAAAATTTACGTGAAGATTTGGTTAAGAACCTTGGCGCTTATCGCTAGTGCAGTGAACTTGTGAGGTGAACTAGCGATGCCTCACGATTAATTGCTGTTAGGCTAATGCTTTTTAATCAATCTGTGAGTATAAATTTTCTGTCCAGTTCCTTAACGTAAATGGCTAATAAAGGAGTCAGCCACCATAACGCGTTGTCCAGTACATTGCATGCGGTTCTCTATCACACAACGCTGCTATTTTTATATCCTACCCTATCGACTAAAAACCTTTTTTCTGCAACGTGGCCTCTGCTGGTGCCCCCATTTTGTTACCCTCAGAGGCGCCCTAAAAAAGCGCTAAAAATGAAGTTAGCACAGTGGGACACGGCCGGTGCTAAAAATGTGATTTTGTCTTGAACTTTAATTTTCCAGAAGACTCAGTAGCTCCGTGGTAACCCTGTCCGGCAGGCATATAAAACGTAATACCCGGTAGTTCCTGGAATTCGTGAGTGTGATAATCAGAACCCGCATCGGCAGCTCTTAGATACACGGTATAAGTATGCCCGCTAGCGCCTTTGTATGGACCAACCGAAATTGTTCCCGCCACTTCAAGCTCTGATGTTGCCGCTGTGATATCAATCGACGCCTGGTCGTAAGCAGTAACAACCTCAATTTTGCCGTTCGTATACATTCCAGCATGAACGCCACAATGGGGGTACAACGTTTTCGGAGTATTTTCAGAAATTGTTAATGTATGAGTGGCTTGGTTCCAGCCCTGAGAAGAACCTATATTATTAGTACCCTGGGTATCATTCTGTGAGGTCGAGATTTCGAATGGATGACTAGCAAAAACGCTCGAGCCTGACGGTTCGAATACAATCTTGTCACCAACCCTTGCATAGATTACATGTGGGTTTGTATCTGCATTAATACCATCTATCGTGTAATAAGCTGACCCGCTATTGCCAACCGAATAAGTTGTGGTGGCAAAATTTTCCACATCTTGCAAATCTGGTCTCGCGGTTTTCTGAGTAACCCACTGAAGAGTTTCGAATGTGAGTTGGTCTACCTCAGAACTATCGAAGGAATTATCGAGGATATCCTTCAAAGTTGGGAGGAGATAGTCTCTGGCGGCTACTGCAAAATAGGCTTGCTCATTATTCGGGTTGACGTAAATTTTCTGCAGAAAGGATGAGAGCCCACCCGACAGATTCTCTAGCTGCTCATTGGTAAGCGTATAGTCTGGTAAATCAAGATTAAGCATTATTTCCCTTACAAGCGTTGTATCCCCAAGAGACGTCTCGGATGATGCTTCACGGCTGAAAATTGCCTCGTTGATCGTCGCCACCGCTGTCAAATCACCCGTTAATCCTGATAACGTCTGGAGCTGGCTTAGGATTTCATAAAGAATCAATAATTGGGTGTTAACCAGGGCAGCTTTGTTGGAGACGGCAGCATTGGAGCTCTGGTACGGATCATCAAAACGTATCATGAAATTTGGATCAATACCCAGTTTTTCTTTCAATGAGTTGAAGGTAAATCTGCTGTCTTTACTCAACAAAGTACTGAGTGGGGAGATAACAATGCTTTGATCACCTACCGCATCCTCGAGAGTCATAGCGAACGCGTCACTGTCACCAGTAACCGCATTAAATCCCTCCACTGCCAAAAGCCTCACACTTTCCCCACTGGCTGTCCCAGAATGCTCTAGTGAAAAGGACCCATCTAAATTGGTCGTGGTCGTGTGGATGGCTCCTACACAAGTGTCACTACCTTCAGCATCGGTCACTGGGATACAGACTGTTGCACTCTGTATGTACCCATCCCGAATTAGCACGCCATCTATCTGAGCGGTATTGATATCCTCACTGGTATCATTCGTTACAGTGACGGTGAATCCCCTTGTTGTTGACCCCGTCCCATC
>MDTE01131973.1_pt1 | contig 19012 bp, 26 predicted proteins | sample 811231 | NCBI WGS metagenome assembly MDTE01 (sample SAMN05326651, study PRJNA326480) | marine metagenome | isolation source: seawater | place: Indian Ocean: Red Sea | collected 2010 | reverse complement strand
TTATAAACTGCATAAAAAAAAAATTAGAGTAAGTTTGTTTATTGAGCCTAAAATTAATGATATAAAATTGTCCAAATCATTTGGTGCTGATTGTGTTGAGCTTCATACTGGCAACTTTTGCAACACGTTTAATAATAAATTGAATATATCAAAATCTTTTTCAAAAATAAAAAATTCGGCTGATTATGCTAAATCTATCAATTTAGATGTTCATGCAGGGCACGGTTTGACTTATGATACCGCATCACAAATCTCTAAAATAGAAAGTATTTCAGAATTTAATATAGGTCATTTTATTATTTCGGAATCTATATTCTGGGGTTTAAAGAATACAATAAGGAAATTCAAAAAAATTATTAATAGATAAATGAAAATTTTTGGTATTGGCACTGACATTGTAAACATTAAAAGAATGGAGAATTCACTAAAAAGACACGGTTCTAATTTTAAAAAAAAAGTTTTTTCAAAAAAAGAAATTCTTTATTGTGAGAGAAAAAGAAATCCAAGTGCTTTTTATGCAAAAAGATTCGCTGCAAAAGAAGCTTTTAGCAAAGCTTTAGGCACAGGTATAAGAAAAGATGTTAATTTAAAAAATATAGAAATATCAAATAATAAACAAGGCAAACCTTCAATTTTACTAAAAGGTAAGTTACAAGATTATTTAAAAAGAAGAATAAAAAGTAAAAAATATGACATTCACTTGTCTTTATCAGATGACAAACCATGGGCACAAGCTACTGTTATAATATCATATAATTAATGATAAATAAGATAATAGATAATTTAAAAACTTTATTATATGCACTGTTAATTGCTTTAGTAATTCGAAGTTTTTTTTTCCAGCCATTTTATATACCGTCATCATCAATGGAACCTAATTTATTGATTGGCGATCGTTTATTTGTATCAAAATATTCCTACGGTTATAGTCGTCATTCTCTACCATTTAGTCCAAAAATATTTAACGGAAGATTTTTAGAAAAAATGCCTAAACGAGGAGATGTCATTGTTTTTAAAACACCTGCAGATAATAGAACTGACTATATTAAGAGATTAATAGGTCTGCCTGGTGACACGATTCAATTTACTAATAAAGATTTGTATATAAATGACATAAAAATTAATAGAGAAAAAATAACAAATATTGCAAAAGTTAACTGCGGAGATCACTTAATTAATACAGATTATTATTTGGAAACTTTAGCAAATGGAAAAAAATATTTAGCAGCTTATAATAGTGACGGAACTATGCAAAATTCTGATAAATTTATAGTTCCTGATAACCACTATTTTTTTATGGGTGATAACAGAGACTGTTCAAAAGACAGTCGTTATTTAGGTAGCGTTGGCTATGTACATTTTAATAATCTTGTAGGCAAGGCTCAGATAATATTTTTTTCTAATGATAAAAAGAAAGGCTCTTTTTTTAAATTTTGGAAATGGAATGAAAGTATTAGAAAAGATAGATTTTTTAAAAAAATATTGTAATGATAAAAACTGAAAAATTAGAAAAAAGTCTAAAAATTAAATTTAACGATAAGTCATTATTAATTAAATCATTGACACACAAGAGTGCAAATCAAGATTTTAACAACGAACGACTTGAATTTTTAGGAGATCGAGTAATAGGTTTAGTTATATCTAAAAAACTCATCGATCTTTATCCTAAAGAGACCGAGGGAATCTTAGATAAAAGATTTGCCATGCTGGTAAATAGAAAAGTATGTTGTGATATAGCCTGGTCTATTAAGCTTCAAGATTATATCGTTATTGGAGATCAAAAAAAAAAGATAACAAAGAAAGACGAAAAAATATTAAGTGACGGATGCGAAGCTCTTATTGGAGCTTTATATATAGATCAAGGTTTTAGTTATACGGAAAACTTCATAACAAAAATTTGGAAAAAAAATCTTGATAAATCATCAATTACAGTTTTAGATTCAAAAACTAAACTACAGGAATATTCTCTTAAAACTTTTAAAAAATTACCTTTATACCGACTAATTGGCTCTGAAGGACCAAGACATAGTCCCACATATAAAATCTCTGTATCAATTATTGGATCAAAAAAGTTTGTTGGTATAGGAAAATCTAAACAACAAGCAGAACAAGATGGAGCAACTAAATTACTAAAAAATAAAAATATTTATTAATTATGTATTGGGAAGACGAAGGTTTTTTATTATCTAAAAATAACTATGACGAAAATTCAATAATTATTGAAGCATTTACTTCAGAACACGGTAAATATTCCGGAATTGTATATTGCGGTTCTTCAAAAAAACAGAAAAGAAATTTTCAAATTGGTAATAAAATACTATTAAATTGGAGATCTAAAAGTGAAAATAGACCAGGATATTTTAATGTTGAATTAATAAATCCTATTTCTTCCGCTTTTTTTGATGATAAAAAAAAGTCAACATGTATATTATCTGCCTCATCAATATTAAAAATACTGTTACCAGAAAGGCAAACTAATAGAATCATTTATAATTCTTTTGAAAAAATGCTTTTTGATCTTAAAAGTAATGACTGGATAAATCGTTATATTGAATGGGAGCTTTTATTAATTAAGGAGTTGGGTTATGAAAATAAACTAATTGTTAAAAATGAAAATAACATAAAAAAAGCATTAAGTTTTAATAAACAATTACTACTAGAAAACTTCATTATTCCCAATAAGCTTAAATTTCCTTTATTCAGAAATATTTTAGAAAATTATTTCGTGTAAAATTTTATTATTACTTAAGTTTATCAGCAATTTCATCAGCAAAATAAGTTACTATGGCGTTGGCACCGGCTCTTTTAAAAGACATTAAACTTTCATAAATTGCATCTTTTGCTAAAATCTTGTCTCTAATACCTTTTTTTATTAAACTATATTCTCCAGATACTTGGTAAGCAAAAACAGGTATTTTAAAATTATCTTTTACTTGTTTTATTATATCAAGATAAGGCATTCCTGGTTTAACCATAACAAAATCAGCTCCTTCATTTATATCCATTGCAACTTCTCTTAGAGATTCTTTTGAATTAGAATAATCCATCTGATAATTTTTTTTATCGCCTTTTAATGATTTTTTTGAACCAACGGCATCTCTAAATGGACCGTAAAAATTTGAAGCATATTTTACCGCATAAGATAGTATTTGAACTGACTGAAAGCCATTTTGGTCTAATGCTTTTCTTATTAGCCCAACTCTTCCATCCATCATGTCTGAAGGAGCAATCACATCACAACCCATCCTGGCTTGCAGTAAGGATTGTTTGATTAAAATTTTAATTGTTTTGTCATTATCAACATAATTATTTTTTAATATTCCATCATGACCATGTGATGTATATGGATCCAACGCTACATCGCACATAATTCCAATTTGGTTATATTTTTTTTTAATCAATCTAAGAGCCCTACATATAAGATTATTTTTATTTAAAGCTTCCGATCCTTTGGAATCTTTTTTTGAAAGAGGTGTATGAGGAAATAGAGCAAGCATAGGAATTTTTTTATTAATGGCTCTTTTTACAATTTTTTCTATTTGATCAATTGAATATCTATATACGCCAGGCATTGTATCGATTGGTTCTTTAATTTTTTTACCCTCTCTAATAAATATTGGCCAAATCAGATCATCTGCTGAAAGGCTATTCTCTTTTACAAGTCTTCTAGACCATTCAGTTTTTCGATTCCTTCTTAATCTCACTTTTGGGTAAGAACCTATATTTTTCATATGATAACTATTCTCATTTCAATTTATGAGTTTATATTATTATAATAATTAATTCTAATGCGACAAAACCAACATATCAAATATACTTTTAATACTATAAATATTGTATATTATAGAAGGTTAATTATGATTAACTCTGATGATTTTCACACAATAAAAGATTTAAAGTTTAATCCCCAAAAACTTCAAAAAGCTTTAGAACAAGTATTAAATATTAAAAATTATGATACAGCTGGCGGCATTACAAATTTTGGAGCTATATGCTTAAATCAAATTCCCGGTGATTCAAATTCTACAGTAGGAAACAATGCCAGGGGTATTTATTGGACCAAGCCTGATCATACAGGAAAAGAAGCAACTAGAGATAAATTAATTGATGAAAAAGCTTATACTGAATTTGTAAAGGATTTTGAACATACTTATTTTAAAGAAGTTTATGAAAAATTGTCTAAAAAATTTACATTAGGTAGAGTAAGAATTTTATTAAAACAGCCACGATCAACTTTAAGTTGGCACAGAGACCCTGAACCTAGACTACATATTCCTATTATTACAAATCCAGGATGTATGATGGTAATAGAAAATGTAGCTAAACATCTACCCGCAGATGGGTCCGTGTATGTTACTAATAATCTTAAATATCATAATGCATTTAATGGCGGCGAGGAAAATAGAGTCCATTTAGTGGCTTGTTTGCCTGATTATAAATTTAACTAAACGCCCCCGAAAGATAAATCAAAATATTGTGGTATAAATTAATATACTATATATATGTAGTTAAATTTTAGCATTATCAGTGCCAAGACATACAGATATGGAAACAAAAAGAGTTATTCTAGCATCGGATCATGCGGGTTTTAAATTAAAAGAAACTATAAAAAAGTTTTTATTAGAGAAAAGGAAAAAAGTTTTGGATCTAGGTACAAAAAATTCTAAGTCTGTTGATTATCCTGATTTCGCTCACATGTTATCAAAAAAAGTTAAAAGTAACAAAAATGCTTTTGGTATTTTAGTGTGTGGCTCTGGTATAGGAATGGATATGGCTGCAAATAAACATAAAAATATTAGAGCAGCTCTTTGTTATAATATAAAATCAACAAAATTAAGTAGACTCCACAATAATGCAAATGTAATGACTATTGGAGCAAGATTGACTAAAAAAAGTGTTGCTCTAAGATGTGTATCAATATTTATGAAGACTAATTTTGAGGGTGGTCGACATTTAAGAAGAGTAAAAAAAATTTAATTACTATGACAAAATTAAATAAATATATTTCAAATAGTTATCAAAATTTTTTTGACAGCAATTTATCAAATACAGATCGAGACTTATATTCTTCCATTAAACAGGAACTTGAAAGACAACAACAGCATATTGAATTGATAGCTTCGGAAAATATTGTGTCAAAAGCAGTCTTGGATGCCCAAGGTTCAATAATGACAAATAAGTATGCTGAGGGATATCCATCAAAAAGATATTATGGAGGATGTGAATTTGTTGATAAGGCTGAAGCTTTAGCTTTAGATAGAGTAAAAAAATTATTTAACGCTAAGTTTGCTAATGTACAACCTCATTCAGGAGCTCAAGCTAATGGAGCTGTATATCTTGCGCTTTTAAAACCTAATGACCCAATACTTGGTATGAGTTTGAATTCTGGCGGACATCTTACTCATGGAGCAAAAGTAGCTCTTTCAGGAAAATGGTTAAATTCTTTTCATTATGAAGTTGATAGAGAAACAGGTTTAATAGATTACAAAAATGTTGAAGCTTTGGCTATTCAACATAAACCAAAACTTATAATTGCTGGCGGTAGCGCATATTCTAGGATTATAGATTTCAAAAAATTTAAAGAAATTGCCAAAAAAGTAGGAGCATATCTAATGGTTGATATGGCACATTTTTCTGGTCTAGTGGCGGGCAAAGGATATCCAAATCCAATTGACCATGCTGATGTTGTTACTTCAACAACCCATAAAGTTTTAAGAGGCGGAAGAGGTGGTATTATTTTAACAAACCATGAAGATATATTTAAAAAAATTAATTCAGCTGTTTTTCCAGGATATCAAGGTGGACCTTTAATGCATGTAATAGCAGCTAAAGCTGTAGCTTTTCAAGAAGCTTTACAACCATCATTTAAAGAATATATAAAATCGGTTCTTGATAATGCTAAAATTTTATCAGAAACGTTAAAAAATAATGGATTTAAAATTTTTTCAGGAGGTACAGATACACATTTAATGCTTGTAGATTTAAGACCATATGGTGTAACAGGTAAAGATGCCGAAACAAGTTTGTGCAGGGCTAATATAACCTGCAATAAAAATGGAATACCATTTGATGATGCTAAACCTACGATAACTTCTGGTATTAGATTGGGCAGTCAAGCAGCTACTACCAGAGGTTTTGGTTTAAATGAATTTAAAAAAGTAGGAGAATTAATTACTAAGGTTATTCAAGGTTTGTCAAAAAATAAAAATGATAATACTAAAATAGAAGATGAAGTTCAAAAAGAAGTAATTACTCTTTGTTCAAAATTTCCTATATATAACCATTTAATGAAAGAATAATTTATGCTTTGTCCATTTTGTAGAGAAAAAGATACTTCTGTTGTAGATTCAAGACCAACTGAAGATGGTACAGCAATAAGAAGAAGAAGGGTCTGCGGATGTGAAAGAAAAGAACGTTTTACAACTTTTGAAAGAGTTCAATTTAGAGAATTAACGGTTATTAAAAGCGATGGGCATAAAGAACCGTTTGATCGTGATAAGATAACAAAATCTATAAATATTTCTTTGAGGAAAAGACCAATAGATAGTGAAAATGTTGAAAAATTTATTTCAAAGATAGTTAGAAATTTGGAAGGACTGGGAGAAAATGAAATTCCTACATCTACTATTGGTAAATTTATTATGGAAGGCCTCGCAAATTTAGATCAAGTAGCTTATGTTCGTTTTGCTTCTGTTTATAAAAACTTCAAAGAAGCAAAAGATTTTGAACAATTTATTGGCAACTTGAATGTCTACAAATCAGAATAATCTAAGTTATCGTAACTATTATATGAGTCTTGCTTTGATGCATGCTCAAAAGAACCTTGGTAATACTAAAGATAATCCTTCCGTTGGATGTGTTATTTGTAAGAATAAAAGTCTCATTTCTATTGGTACTACAAGTATTAAAGGAAGACCGCATGCTGAAGTAAATGCCATAAAACTATCAAAAACTAACTTAAGAGGTTCTGATATTTTTATATCTTTGGAGCCATGTAGTCATTATGGGAAAACCCCGCCATGTATAAACTTAATTATTAAAAAAAAAATTAATAAAGTTTTCTTTTCAATAAAAGATCCTGATCCAAGAACTTATAACAAAAGTATTAAACTATTAAAAAGCAAAGGGTTGCACGTTAAGCATGGTCTAATAAGGGATAAATCTAATATATTTTACAGAAGTTATTTAAAATCAAAAAAAAACAAGATGCCATTTGTTACATTCAAATTGGCGATCTCAAGGGATTATTTTATAGTTAATAAAAAAGCTAAATATATTACCAATTTATATTCGATAGGAAGATCTCATATGATGAGATACTATCACGACTGTATAATTTCGAGCTCTAAAAGTATTATAACTGACAATTCTAAACTTACTTGTCGAATTAACGGATTAAGCAATGGATCGCCTGCTAGAATAATTCTTGATAGGGAACTAAAAATACCAATCACCGCTAACGTTTATAAAGATGCTTATAAATTTAATACTATAGTTTTTTATAATAAAAATAGTAATAAAATTAATAAATTAAGAAAGATGAAAGTTAAATTAATAAGAGCAGATGTTAACGATAAAAAAAATTTAGACTTAAAAAAAATTCTCATTAAATTAAAAAAATTAGGCTTTTCCAGAGTTTTATTGGAGTGTGGCTTAAAAATGGGAAAAAGCTTTCTTGATGATAATTTAATTGATGATTTTAAACTATTTGTAGCAAAAGAGAAATTGGGAAAAGATGGTAAATATAATGCATCAACTTTCATAAAGAATATTACAAAAAATAAAAAAACATTTAAAGAGAGAGTAAATCTTCTTGGCGACGAATTATTTTCATATAGGTTAAAATAATGTTTAATGGAATAATTAAAAAAATTGGAAAAATTAATAGAATTTCTAAAAAAAAAGATGGCTGTATTTTAGAAGTCTCCACCAGTATGAAATTTTATGACAATGAAATTGGATCGTCAGTTTCTTGTTCGGGAGCGTGTTTAACACTTGATAAAATATATAAAAAAAAATTATTATTTTATTTATCTAAAGAGACATTAAAAAAAACTGTTTTTAAATATACTAAAAGAGGAGATATAATTAATCTTGAGAAATCATTGAAGTATGGTGAAAGAATATCTGGACATTTTGTACAAGGACATGTTGATACGACTTCTATAATTGAAAAAATAGAAAAAACCGGAAAATTTTGGTTAATCAATTTTAAAATTGACAAAAAATATAGAATATATCTTATATCAAAAGGCTCGATAACAGTTAATGGTATTTCTCTGACTATAGCAAAACTATTAAAAAATGGATTTCAAATATCAGTTATACCAAAAACTTTAAAATTGACTAATTTAATATATTCTAAAGAAAAAGATTATGTAAATATTGAATTAGATGTTTTAGGTAAGTATATAAAAAAATTTATTAGTAAAAAATGAAAAAATATTCAAAGATAGTAGATCTAATTAAAGAAGCCAAAAAAGGTAAGATGTTTATTTTGGTTGATGATGAAAACAGAGAAAATGAAGGTGACTTAATAATGCCTTCTTCAAAAGTAACATCTAAATCTATAAATTTTATGGCAAAGCATGGGCGAGGATTAATATGTTTAACTTTATGTAAAAAGCAAGCAGATAAGTTAAATTTATCTTTAATGTCGCAAAATAATATATCTAGGAGTCAAACTGCCTTTACTGTCTCTATTGATGCTAAATTTGGAGTTACAACAGGTATTTCTGCTCACGATAGATGCTTAACAATAAAAAAAGCTATACGTAAAAAAGTTTCACCAAAAAACTTTGTTTCACCTGGTCATGTATTTCCTATTGTTGCAAAAGATGGAGGCGTTTTAGTTAGAGCTGGTCACACAGAAGCTTCAGTTGATATTGCTAAGATTGCTAAATGTGGATCATCAGCAGTTATTTGTGAGATAATGAATGACAATGGAACTATGGCAAAAGGAAATCAACTTCTTAATTTTGCAAAGAAACATAAATTAAAAATAGGTAAAATTGACGATTTAATTGCTTTTCGTTTAAATCAAGAAAATTATGTGAGACTCAAAAAGACATCAACAATAAATATAAATAATCAAAATTATATTATTAAAATATTTGAAAATTTGTTGGATAAGTCTGAACATTTTGCTTTAATTAAAGGAAATATTAATAAAAATAAAAATCCAAGAGTAAGAGTTATCTCGTCAAATATAGTAAAAAATTATCTAATGGGTGAAAAATTACCAAATTCTTTCAATAAGACTATCTCACATTTTAAAAATTATAAAGATTGTGTTTTAGTTTTTGTTAGAGACACAAATCTTAGTTCTGTCTCAGAAACACTAAAAGCTTATAAAAGTAAAAAATTCTATAAAAATAGCGCAAATAAACTAATTAAAAACTATGGAATAGGTGCACAAATAATAAAATCTTTAACTATAAAAAAAATGATACTTGTAACTAGATCTAAAAAAAAAGTAATAGCTTTAGATGGATATGGTATTAAGATAACTAAACAAGAGATTATAAAATGAAATTATGTATAGTATTAGCAAATTATTATCCTAAGATTTCAAGAGATTTGCTTTTAGGTGCTACAAATGTCTTGAAATCATATAAAATAAAAGAATTTAATAAAATATTAGTTCCAGGAATTTTTGAGGTACCTATTGTGATTGCAAGAAATATAAATTCCTATGATGGTTTCATTGCACTTGGTTGTGTTATTAAAGGCAAAACCCCACATTTTGATTTTATCTCAAGAGCTTCTATTGATGGATTAATGCATTTATCTATTAATTATAAAAAACCCATTGGGAATGGAATAATTACTTGTTTAAATAAAAAACAGGCTTATGAAAGATCTAATCCACAAAAAATGAACAAAGGTGGTGAAGCTGCTAGAGCTCTACTTTCAGTTTTAGGATTTATAGATGAAAAATCAAAATGAAGCTTTAATAAATCCTAGATTAATTGTTATCCAAAAGTTATATTCAAATCATCTTAATAAAGATTCAGAAATAATTTTTCCAAAACATAGGTTTAAAAAGTTCATAAAAGATGTTGTTAATGGAACAATTGAAAGAAAAGATTTAATCTCAAATTTTATGAAAAAAGAATTAAGCAGTGAAATAAAAAGTAGCAAAACTGAACTAATAGTTAAATTAATGATTATGGCTGCCATATATGAATTTATGTATATGCATAAAATTCCCATTAAAGTTGTTATTAATGAATATCTAAAGGTAGCTGATTTTTTTGTCCAAACCTCTCAAAAAGCCTTTTTAAATGCTGTTTTGGACAAGTTATCCAAAATTTCTAGAGTTAAAAGTGATTAACTATTTAAATGTATATAAAAAATTTTTGTTGCGTTTTATCTCTTTTTTTGGCAGTTTGCGTTTTTTTAATTGTAATTTATTTTAATAAATGATTGGTACACTTATTCTTATAATAATCGCAGGTATTATAGCTCTACTATATGGATATATAGTCAGTAAGCAAATTTTGCTAGCAAGTCCTGGAAATTCTAAAATGCAAGAAATAGCAAGTGCAATACAAGAAGGTGCTCGTGCTTATTTAAATCGTCAATATAAAACAATAGCTATAGTTGGAATTGTAATACTTGTAATAATCACCTTTGCTTTAGGATTTTGGGTTGGGCTAGGATACTTCATTGGAGCATTCTTATCTGGAGCAGCTGGTTATATCGGAATGTTAATATCTGTACAGGCAAACGTTAGAACAGCAGAAGCTTCAAGAAAAGGTTTGTCTGAAGGTTTAAATATAGGTTTTAAATCAGGAGCAGTTACCGGTATGCTTGTTGCAGGATTGGCTTTATTATCTATAGCTATTTATTATTTAATTTTAATTAAGTTAAATGTTGATGAGAGAGAGATAATTAATGCTTTAGTTGGCTTAGGATTCGGAGCTTCATTAATATCGATATTTGCGAGATTGGGAGGTGGTATCTTTACTAAAGGAGCTGATGTTGGTGCTGATTTAGTTGGAAAAGTGGAAGCGGGTATTCCAGAAGATGATCCAAGAAATCCAGCGGTTATAGCAGACAATGTTGGAGACAATGTTGGAGATTGTGCAGGAATGGCAGCTGATCTTTTTGAAACTTACGCTGTAACAATTGTAGCAACAATGGTTTTGGCATCAATTTTTTTCTTAGATACTATTAACATGATGATTTATCCTTTAGCTATAGGAGGAGCTTGTATAATTACTTCAATAGCTGGAACTTTTTTTGTGCGCTTAGGCTCAAGCAAAAATGTAATGAATGCTCTTTATAAAGGATTTATAGCAACAGCTATTTTTTCTGTAATAATTTTGTATCCTATTACAGATAAAATAATTGGTTTAGATAAAATCTACATATCAACAAATGCAGAATTCAATGGTTTTGGACTTTACATTTGCGGTGTAGTTGGATTGATAATTACAGGATTAATAATATGGGTCACTGAATATTATACTGGAACAAAATTTAGACCTGTAATCAGTGTTGCAAAATCTTCTACCACAGGTCATGGAACTAATGTAATTCAAGGTTTAGCTGTATCTTTAGAAGCAACTGCTTTGCCAGCTTTAATAATTGTTAGCGGAATTTTATATACAAATCACATAGCTGGTTTATTTGGAATAGCAATAGCAGTTACAACTATGCTTGCTCTGGCAGGTATGGTGGTTGCTTTAGATGCATATGGACCTGTAACTGATAATGCTGGTGGTATAGCTGAAATGTCAAACCTACCTAAAAAAGTCAGAAAAACTACAGACGCATTGGATGCTGTTGGAAATACTACTAAGGCTGTTACTAAAGGTTATGCTATTGGATCGGCTGGTTTAGGGGCGCTAGTCTTATTTGCTGCATATACAGAAGATATTAAATTCTTTTCAGGTGTAAGTGGATCATCATTAGAAAATATTTCAGTAAATTTTGATCTTTCAAATCCTTTTGTAGTAGTAGGTTTGCTTGTTGGTGGAATGTTACCTTATCTATTTGGTTCAATGTCCATGCAAGCTGTTGGTAGAGCAGGTGGAGCTGTTGTTATTGAAGTCAGAAGACAATTTAAAAAAATTCCAGGTATAATGAAAAGAAAAAGAAAGCCTGATTATGGACGTTTAGTTGATTTATTAACAAAAGCGGCAATTAAAGAAATGATTATACCTTCTTTATTACCTGTCCTATCTCCAATTATTTTATATTTTGTAATATATATTATAGCTGGCATTGAAGCTGCTTTGTCGTCAGTTGGCGCTATGCTTCTTGGTGTAATAATAACTGGTTTATTTGTGGCAATTTCAATGACAGCTGGAGGCGGAGCCTGGGACAATGCAAAAAAATATATAGAAGATGGAAAATTTGGTGGAAAAGGATCAGAAGCACATAAAGCAGCTGTTACAGGTGATACCGTAGGTGATCCTTATAAAGATACTGCTGGTCCGGCTGTAAACCCAATGATTAAAATAACAAATATTGTAGCCTTGCTTCTTTTAGCGGTAATTTCGCACTAGTTTATTTTCGTTTCGTTAACATTTTTTGCCTTACGCTAGATAAAAAACTATAAATAAAATTTTCTTTTTTTATTTCATTTTCAGTTATATCTTTTGCAAAAGCTATTTTTTTCATATTATTTTTATCGTAAAATTCTTTTTTTACCAGCACGCCATATTTATTAAATTCTAGAACAAGAACATTATTCTTTTTTAAATAATTTCTACCTAATTTTAGTAATTTACCACGTGTAATAGTTCTCTCTATATATATCCATAAATTGTCATCTGTCATACCTTTTGTTGACGGTTGACCAAAAATATTGATCACATCATTTTTATTTGTTTTGTTAATAAATATTAGCTTTTCCCTCTTTTCCAGATATGATATTCCGTGAGATTTAATAACTTCATTACGTTGACATGAAGATATAAATAAAAAAATTAAAACTATAAAAAATAGCTTATTCATATGTTAAAATTTAATATTAATAAAAATACTCAAACTAATCTGTTATTCAATAATGTATTAATATTATGTCGCCAAAGCTTCTTTTATACTAAATTTGATTTAATTGATACGTTTCAAAATAGAATTAATCTTATTTTTATCCATATTTCATTTGTATTTATTAAAATTAAGCAAAATAATAAATATAAAAAATTTCAACAGAGTCTCTTTGATTTGGTATTTGAGAAAATTGAACTAAACATGAGGGAAATAGGATTTGGCGACACCACTATTAATAATAATATGAAATTTCTTGTAAAAAATTTTTATAATATTCTTCTTAAATGTGAAAAATATAAAAAAATGAATTCTGATGAGAAAAACATATTTTTAAACATGTACCTAAAATCAAATAATGCTAAATTTACCAATAATAAGGGGATAATTGACTATTTTAATAAATATGAAGCTTTTTGTTTTGATTTATCTCTTGATAGTGTATTAAGAGGTGAATTAAAATTTAATTATAAATAAAATTTTATGGCTGTACCAAAGAGAAAAACATCTAAATCAAGGAGAGATAAAAGAAGATCTCATCACAAGATATCATCTGTTAATGTAATCGAAGATAAAAAATCAGGTGAATTTAGATTGTCACATCATATAGATTTAAAGACCGGCATTTACAACGGGAAGCAAATACTAGAGCCAAAGAAATAGTAACGCCATTAACTGAATTATGTCAAATATGGTTAAAATTGCTATTGATGCAATGGGTGGGGAAAACTCTCCGAAAAAAGTTATTGATGGAATAGAGATTTCATTAAAACATAATCAAGATAATTTTTTCTATTTGTACGGAAAAAAAGATGTTTTAGAAAAGGAAATTTCAAACAAAAAAACAATTCGTCAATATTGTAAGATTATTAATGCTGATGAAATAATTTTAGATAACGAAAGTCCACTCTCTGGCGCAAAAAAAAGTAAAGACACAAGTATGTGGAGAGCTATTGATTCATTGAAAAAAGGAGAAACTGACATTTGTCTATCTGCTGGAAATACAGGAGCTTTACTAATTATTTCTAAACTTTTATTAAAAACTATTTCGGGTATAAATAAACCTGCATTAGCTGCTTTGTGGCCAAATCAAAAAAATATGAATGTGGTTTTAGATTTAGGTGCAAATATTGAATGTAGCGAGAAAAACCTGGTTGATTTTGCATGCATGGGATCAGCTCTTTTCAAATCTCTTTTTGAAAATGAAGTTCCCAAAATAGCTTTGCTAAACGTTGGCCTTGAGGAATATAAAGGTAATGAAGTCTTAAAAAAAACGTATAATATCTTAAAAGAAAGCAAGATAAAAAATTTTGGATTTCAGGGTTACATAGAAGGTAATCATATAATGGATGGAAATGTTGATGTTATTGTTACCGATGGATTTACTGGCAATGTTGCGTTAAAGACTGCGGAAGGGACGGCTAACTTTATTACAAAAAATTTAAAAAATTCACTTAATAAACTATCTATGGCTTTTTCATATTTTTCTCTTAAAAAATTTAAAAGTAAACTTGATCCTAGAAAATATAACGGAGCTATTTTTATAGGATTACAAAGTCCAGTTGTAAAAAGTCATGGGGCCACTGATTCAATTGGATTTGCTCATTCAATAAATGTTTGCAATAAAATAGTCAAAGCAAAATTAATTGAAAAGATAGAATCTAACTTAATTACTGTTGACCATAGATAAAACGCATAATATTTTGTTTTAATGACAAATAAAAACTTCACACGAAAAGATTTGTCTGAAAAAGTATATAAAAATTTAGGTTTTTCAAAAAATTTATCAGGAAAAATAGTAGATAATTTCTTTGAGGTATTAATTTCTAGTTTATTAATAAATGAAAAAATTAAATTAACTTCTTTTGGAACTTTTTCTGTATTATATAAAAAAGAAAGAATAGGTCGAAATCCTAAAACAAAAGTTGCTGCTAAAATCCACCCAAGAAAAGTTATTAAATTTAAAGCCTCATCTTTAGTAAGAAAGAAGATTAATAAAAATGGTTAATGACAAAAAAAATGAAAATTCTTATAGAACTATAGGGGAAGTCACTAAGGAATTGGGATTAATTAATAAAAAAAATGGCAGACTTCAAACACATACTATAAGATATTGGGAAACTCAGTTTAACCAAATAAAACCTCGTGTCAGAGCAGGGAATAGACGATACTATTCAGCAAAAGACTTCAAAGTTATTAAACATATAAAGTTTTTACTTAAGGATAGAGGGTTAACTATTAATGGAGCCAAAAAATTACTGAATAACGATAATGTTGATGATCTTGACGACAATATGATTATAGGTATAAATAACCAAGATTTAAATAAGACTAAGATTATTAAAGAGAAAGTTAGAAAAATTTCGAAAATTATAAAAGAATTAAAAAAGTTTAAATAATGGCTAAAAAATCTTCTATAAAAGTCAGACTGGTGCCCGAATCAAAACCTGACAGTTCTTTCTTCTACTATGTAAAGAAACCAAGCTCAGGTGAAAAAGCAAAGATAAAGCTAAAAGTAAAGAAATATAATCCTGCTACACGTAAGCATGAAATTTTTGTTGAAAAAAAATTGCCTCCACATAGTAAGTAGCTATCTTTTTTTAAAATTTTTCTTTTGAAATCTAACATAACTCCAAATCATAGATTTCCAGATACTTACTGTTATATTTGGATCAATATTATTTTTTAGTGAATTTTTTCTTACATTTTTCAGAATTGAAGTAATCCTTTTTCGATCAATAATCTGTTTTCTGTATTGTTTTAAACTAAGCATATATTTGACAACTTGCGTTCTTTTTTTTATTAGGTAGAAAATCTTTTTATCAATATGATCTATTTTTTTTCTTGCTTTATTTAGTTTCTTTTGATTCATCGGTGACAAATTTGTAATTTTTAATTCTAAGATAGATATGTATATTAATTATATGAATGAAGAAAATAAAAACATTTATATTTGTTATTGGTTGTTGTTAATAACTCTATTAGTAGGTGTCATGATAGTTGTAGGGGGGCTAACAAGATTAACAGACTCAGGTTTATCAATTACAAAATGGGATTTAATTTCTGGATTTATACCTCCATTAAATACGAGGGATTGGAGCGAAGCTTTTGATTTGTATAAGCAAATACCTGAATATAAACTTTTAAATTCAACAATGACTATGAGTGAATTTAAAACCATCTACTGGTGGGAATACATCCATAGACTATTGGGTCGTATTATTGGCCTATCATATTTGTTGCCTTTGCTTTTTTTCACATACAAAAAATTAATACCTAAAAAATCACTTTTTATTTTTTATTTTATTTTTGCGTTAATTTTTTTCCAAGGTTTTATTGGCTGGTATATGGTTAAGAGTGGATTAACCGAAAGAACTGATGTTAGTCATTATCGATTATCCTTACATTTAATAATAGCTTTTTTTATATTTATATTATTATTTTGGAATTACTTGGCTTTTAAAAGTATAAAATATTCGCTATTCAGAAAAAAACTACCAAGTTTTTTGCCTATTGTTTTTATGTTATTTCTCTTGATTCAGATCACAATAGGTGCATTTGTTTCAGGTTTGGATGCTGGAAACATTTATCAGACTTGGCCTTTAATGAATGATAGTTTTTTTCCTGACGATGCGGAGTTAAAAAACTTATTTTCAATAACAGTATTTGATATGCCTTCGATGGTTCAATTTATTCATAGAAATATTGCTTATTTAATTTTCTTATTATTTATATTTATATTTATAACTATCTATAAAAATAATGAAATTGAGCATTTAAGAATTGATGCTTTTATAATTTTATTTATTCTTATTTGTCAAATTTTGCTTGGAATTTTCACACTAATATCAGGATTAAATATTGTTTTAGCTTCGTTGCATCAACTAGGTTCAGTTTTTCTTGTAGGTTCTACTACTATATTAATTTTTAAAAATTCAAAAAATTAGCTTACAGCTTTTAATTTGGTTTTTCCTGAAGCATCAAGTGCTTGTTTTAAATCTGCTATAATATCATCAGGATGCTCTATTCCTATGGATAATCTTACATAGCCTGGTGTGACACCGGCTGCTAACAGCTCTTCCTCTGTAAGTTGGCTATGCGTTGTAGTTGCAGGATGAATTGCAAGACTTCTTGCATCGCCAATATTTGCTACATGGTAAAACATTTTTAATGATTCAATAAATTTTTTACCAGATTCTACTCCACCTTTAACTTCGACACCAACTAAGCCACCATTGCCACCTTTAAAATATTTTTTTGCTCTATTTCCAATCTCACCTTTATGTAATGTAGGGTAGATCACTCTTTCAACGTTTTTGTGTCCTTGAAGAAATTCAACAACTTTTTGAGCATTTGAGCAGTGTTGTTTCATTCTTAACGCAACAGTCTCTAAACCTTGGATAATTCCAAAAGCATTATCTGGAGCTAACGCAGAACCTAAATCTCTTAACAGTACTACTCTTGCACGTACTGCATAGGCAACGTTCGCTCCTGTTAGTTCAGGAACAACTTTACCCCATACAGCTCCACCATAACTAGCGTCAGGTTCATTAAATAATGGTTGTCTTTTTGGATCTGCCGTCCAGTCAAAATTTCCTCCGTCTACTAGACATCCACCTATAACAGTTCCGTGACCTCCTATAAATTTAGTTAGGGAATGAATAACGACTGCTGCTCCATGCTCTATTGGTTTACATATAACTGGTGAAGCCGTGTTGTCCATAATTAAAGGAATATTATGTTTTCTTCCAATGTCAGAAACCTCTTTGATAGGAAAAACTCGTAAATAAGGATTTGGTAAAGTTTCAGCATATATACATCTTGTTTTTTTATCTATTTGTTTTTCAAAATTTTTTGGGTCTGATGGATCAGCGTATCTAACTTCGATTCCTAATTTCTTTAAAGTATGGGTAAACAAATTTACTGTTCCTCCATAAAGGTCAGTTGAGCTAATGAAATTATCTCCTGCCTGACAAACATTTGTTATAGCAAAAGTAGATGCTGCCTGTCCTGAACCCACAGTAACACAAGCCAAACCATTTTCTAATGCTGCTACTCGTTTTTCCAAAACATCGTTTGTGGGATTCATAATACGAGTATAAATATTTCCAAATTCTTTTAATGCAAATAGGTTTGCTGCTGTCCCTGTATCTTTAAATTGATATGATGTTGTTCTATATATCGGAACAGCTACAGCAGTTGTAGCTGGATCACTTCTATATTCTCCTCCATGTAATGCTATTGTCTCAGGATTTTTTATATTTTTAGACATCTATCATAATATTATCCCCTATAATTGATTAAAATGTAAAGCTTTTTTTTATCTAATAAATTTGACTTTACGTCTAAATCTCAGTATTTATGCGCAAATTATGAATGTAAGTACTATTATGAAAAATGAATCTAAAAAAAATTGGATTTTAATTGATGCTGAAAATGCAGTTGTTGGTAGACTAGCAGCATATATTTCAAAAGTCTTAAGAGGCAAAGATAAAAGCCAATATACACCATTCATGGATTATGGTGACTTTGTAATTATTACTAATATTGAGAAAATTAAATTTACTGGTAAAAAATATAATAACAAAAAGTACTTTAGACATACAGGTTATCCAGGTGGAATTAAGGAAACATCTCCATCTAAATTGATTAAGTATAAACCCGAGGAAATTTTAAAATTAGCTGTCAAAAGAATGTTACCTAGAGGACCTTTGGCAAAAAAACAACTTTCAAAATTAAAAATATATAAAGGAATAGATCATCCTCACTCATCTCAAAATCCAAAAACTATCGATTTTGGTAAAATAAATTCAAAAAACGTTATTCAACTTAATTAATATGGAAACTCAAATAAATTCAAAAAAAATTGATAAAGATATTAAAGTTAATTTCAAAGATTCTAAATATGCCACTGGAAGAAGAAAAACTTCAATAGCTAGAGTATGGCTTAAAAAAGGATCAGGAAACTTCGAAGTAAATGGAAAAAAGCTACCTGATTATTTTGTAA
>MDTE01115751.1_pt1 | contig 19015 bp, 8 predicted proteins | sample 811231 | NCBI WGS metagenome assembly MDTE01 (sample SAMN05326651, study PRJNA326480) | marine metagenome | isolation source: seawater | place: Indian Ocean: Red Sea | collected 2010 | reverse complement strand
TCAGATAAATATCCACCATTACTTTCTCCTACTGCGATAAGTGGATCCTCATAAATGCCAACAACTCTCGTCCCCCCTCCAGCTCCATGGTCAGAAAAATCTATCTGACCTGTGACTGAATCTACTTTGCCTGTAACCCATCTTCTAGATACCTTATTTGTGAATATGGTTTCAAAAACACCATCTCCATTAACATCCAGCATTCCCTGATATTTATAGGAAGAAGGGGTTTCATCTAAAGTATCTCCAGCATGAAGGGATCCTCCATAGTCTTTTATAGAATCAAGAGTAAATTCTTTACCTATTTCGTAACTTGTCACAGTGACTGGAGCATTTCCACTGATACTGGAAAATCCTTTACTGTCTGATGAATATGAATCATTTACGCTTGCAATTGTCACTCCTGTATCAATTAAATCATTAATAATAATAGTAGTTGTTTGATTGCTCACATTACCTGAGGTATCAGTAGCACTAACTACAACAGAATATTTATTATCACTATTTGAATCTGTTGGATTTTCATAATCTGGTTTACTAGCAAAGGAAAGTAAACCGGTTTTTGAGTTTATACTGAAAACTCCAGAGTCTTCTCCGCCACTGTTCAGACTCCAAGTGACTTCTTCATTCGCTTCATAAGTATAAACAGTATCATTATTTTCATTTAGGGATATCAATTCATCTGCGGGTCCTGAGATGGTAGGTGCTGTAGAGTCTCCATCATTGCTCAAGGGATCATAAAAAGTTATTTGTGTAGTTGTTCCTACTTGGGTAGTTCTTCCTAAATCAGAGAATAATTTGATATCTAGAGTTTGTGCTCCTTCAGTCTCTCCATCATCAATTATTTGATGACTAAAACTAAATTTCCCAGATGTATTAATACTATCTGATCCAGCAAGTTTATCTGAATTAGAGAAGTCCGAGGAAGATATTCCTGTCCCTGAAATTGACCAATATAAACTTGTTCCGCTTGATATATTTTCTGTATTTACAGTTGTTGTTAAAGTATTTCCTTCACGACGCGGATCCATTGAAGTAGTAATTGAATAAGTAGGGGTAGAACTTGAAGAACTTGAGGAGGTGTCAGTAATAAATAGACCAGGGTCCCTTACTTTTCCGAGAGTTGGATTATCGTCATACTTTCCATTATCTCTTACGTAAACTGTCATGGTTTTATTATCAGCATCCCATTTTGCTCCCTCTCCAGAACTAGTATCATAATCAAAGCTAAAAAAAGTACCTGCAGCATTTTCTTTCATGTATTTTGGGGTTTCATCAGTCCCAACATCGCTAAGAACCCATGAAAGAGAAACAATATCACCATAATTTTGTTCATCAGGTATTGTGACTGTGAAATCCATAAGACCTGTATTGGCTTTCAAATTAGATGAATTAGAACCTGTGTCATAACCAATCTTTCCTAATAGAGCAGAGCTTGCTTCTTTTGTAATTTTTATATCTAAATCGTAATTAGTTTTAGCACTACCGGTAACTCCATTTACAAACATTTCAATTCCTGTATCACTTGATTCTGTATCTGCATTTGAGATTGTGTAAATGTCTGATTGAGCAACATTAGAGAATTTCTGAACTATCTCTTGATCAGTATTACCTGTTTGTACCTTATCTGCGAATGTGTCTGAAGATGAGGAAGTAGATCCTTGACTTGTATTGCCATCACCATTTAAATCCTGTCCAAATTCGGATTCATTTAGTTCGGATGAAGTTCTGAATTTTTCTTTTGATTTATCTAAAACCCCAGCTGAAGAAATAGTATGAATAATAAATCCTTCTGAAGAATCATCTCCTGAAGTAACAGTTTCTTTTACAGCTAACTTATAGTCATCACCAACCTTTTGTATCGCTAGAGCTTCTGTCTTATAAGATCCTCCAGTCCAAGTTTCAGATAAGTCAAAATCTAGTGCATCTCCACCTTTATCAACTAAGGCAATAGTGGTGTCGCCATCAGTAACAAATAAACTTCCATCAGTAGTTGCTTTCAACTGAGCACCAGTCGTGTCAGTGGCAATAGCAGTTTTTGTTGTTGCTGTAGTTATTTGAGTAATACTCCCATCACCATTGATATCCAAAGTAAAGGTACTTTCCAACTTTGTGGGATCGTCTGTAAGCGCCCAAGTAGACCAGTCAATTAACATCGTGTCTTGAGCAACGTTTACAGTTTGATATTCATTTACTGAGGCATCTTCAGAGGTAAATGTCTCTTTGATTAACAATTTATAAAAGTCATCTGACCCAACAGTGGCAGACTCGACTGCTATTATTTCTGATTTTAATGATGATGAGCCAATGTTCTGAGTTCCTTCAAAACTAATTAAGTTTCCTTTCCCGTCATAAACTGCTTTCTTCTGTTGTCCTTGACCAGGGAGAATATATAAATTCTTATTGTCATCAAGATATGGAGTTACACCCAAAACGTCACTATCAACTGCAGTTAAGGTTAAATTAGATACTGACCAAATAGATCCGTCTCCATCTAAGTCTTGATTAAGATCAATCTCATGAGGCGATGCATCTCCCCATTGACCTGTTGTCCAATCTACAACTCCTGAAGTAGAGATTTCAAATGTTTCCCAATTCTCAGATGTTAAGGATGTATTTTCATCAGTATGGGTATGTTTAATCGCTAGTTTATATTTATCTATTGTTGAGTCGCTATCTGTATCTAAACCTTCAACAGCATAGGCTTCGGATTTAAAAGTTTGCCCTCCCCAAGAATCAGTCCAGTCAAAGTTAACAGCCGAATCATTTTCATCAACAATAGCTATATTCGTAGAACCTTTAGTTATATACAAAGCCCCTTGTGAATCTTTTGAAAGTGTTACTGCAGTATTTGAAGATGTACTCGTATCAGTATCTACTGCTGTTGTTGATATGTTTGAAGAATCCCAGACCTCTCCATCTCCATCCATATCGTGGCCAAAAACTGATTCTTTTTTACCTATGGATTGAGACCAAGATGAACTAGACCAATCAATCACTCCTGAAGAGGAAATTTTATAAGTTTCCCAGTTTGTGTTTGTTGTGTTGTTATAGGTATCAGTTGACTTAATTGCCAGTAAGAACTTTTCGGTGCCTGAATCAGTAAATGACTCCACAGCAAAAGCAGATGATTTATAAGTAAATGACCCCCATGTGTCCTGATAGTCAAAGCTTGGGCTTCCTCCCCATTCATCAGTTATAGCGATTACGGTATCGTCAGATTCATCAGTAGTATTTTTATCATCAACTATAAATAGTGAACCATTATCATCTTTTTTCAATATATCTCCACTAGTATCAGTAGCATTTCTTGAACTATCAGATGCGGTTGAAAGTACAGATGCGTCAAGACCTTGAGCCCCATCACCATCTATATCTTGTCCAAAAATTGACTCCTTATCTTTGATTGATTGCATCCATGGCTGATTAGAGTAATCAATTACTCCATTTGAATCTACATATTTTATCGTCCAATCTTCCCATGAATCATTTTGGTAAGTGCCAGAATTTTTTATTGCAATTGCATAGCCATCAACGAGAGTACCATCATAATTTTTAAAGGTAGAGTCTTCAGCTGCTATTGCAACTGAGGTGCTCGAACCATTTGACCAACTATCACTCCATTCTAATTGGGCAGTGCCTCCCCAATTTTCAACAATAGATATATGTTCTCCTGCCTCTGTAAGTATGAAAAATGCACCACTAGAATCTTTTTTTAAAAGATCTCCTGTGGTATCTGTATCTACACTAGATAGTGTTGAAAAATCTCTCCCCTTTGATCCATCCCCATCTAAATCATCATTGAATTTATTTTCGTAACTTTTAATATCTTGAGTCCAAACACTTTTACCCCAATCAATAACACCAGAACTACTTAACTCCAGAATTTCATAATCTGACCAAGAGCCCCATTGATCTTTGGAAGAATGACTAACTGCTAATAGGAAAGAACCATCATCTTGCTTTTCTGCTGCAAGAGATTCAGAAGAACTGGAACCAGAGCCCCAGTTATAGCTATTATCAAAAGTTGGGCTGCCGCCATAATTATCGGTAACTGTAACAATATTTTCTCCGTTGCTATCAGTTATATAAAGTGTATTATTGGAGTCTTTTTTTAATAACCATCCATTTGTATCTTTTGAAGCTGTACTTAGATTGGCTACATTAAGCCCAGTACTTCCATCTCCATCAAGATCTTGTCCAAAAGTGGCTTCATACCCCTGTATTGATTGAGTCCAGAAAGTTGAACTCCAGTCTGTGGATCCAGATGTATCAATTTTATATACTTGCCAATCTTCAGTAGAATTTAATTGTCCTAAATAATCTGTATAGCTATTTGATTGTTTAACAGCTAATTGATAGTAATCATCACTAGAGTTGGCTGTTGTTCCATTATTATTTAAATCAGAAACAGCAATTGCAGTTGAAGAGTAAGAACCATCGGACCAACTACTAGAATGCTCAATATAGCTATCCCCAATAAGTATTTGGGTACTTCCATCAACTATATAAAGAGCTCCATCCACATCACTTGCAAGTAATGCACCAGTGCTATCTGTAGTTCTATTAGTTAAGACTACTTGTCCTGTTGCATCTCCATCACCATTCAAATCTTGACCAAATTTAGGTTCCCATGTTGTAACAGAGTCTAAATATTGTGTTTTTCCATAATCTAGAATTCCATCTGTAGAAATTGTGTATAAATCCCAACTCGAATTAGTTTCAGAAACTCCTTCGATTAAATAAGTATCTTCAAATTTAACAAATAATTTATACTCTCCATTAATTTTCTCAACCGCATAAGGGGTTTGAGTCATACTAAATCCTTCATATGAATAACTTGAGGAAAGATAGGGAACACCTCCATAACTGTCTTTAATGCCAATTGTTTCACTTCCTTCGACAATAAATACTTGACCTTCAGCAGATTGTTTTAGGGTTGCACCTGTAGTATCAGTTGTTATATCGGTTAGTGAACTAGTATTAAAACCAATAGATCCATCACCATTAAGATCTTGTCCAAAAATCGTTTCATATCCTGAAATAGCTTGTGTAAATTGTGTGTTGTTCCATGAATGAACTCCACTACTGCTTAACTGATGAATTTCCCATGCATTTTGTTCTGACGCACTATCAGTGAACTTTAAAGCTAATGTATATGAATTATCAGAATTTTTTGCTATGGCGAAAGCCTCACTTTTATAAAAACCACCTTCCCAGCTTGATTCATATTCAAGGTATGGAGTATCTCCATATTCGCCTGATATTTTTGTATCTACACCTCCATCAGAAATATATAGCGAACCAAATCCTCTTTTAAGAGTGGCTCCAACAGTATCAGTTGTTATATCTTCTAGAGCTGAAGTATCTATACCTAATTGACCATCACCATCTAGATCTGTACCAAATTTTGTTTCATAATCAACGATATTTGTGCTGTATTGTCCGCCCCAATCAAATGACCCATCTAATGAAATATCGTAAACGTCCCAATAGGAAGAAGTACTTGTTGAACCATCCCAATAGTTAGTGTTCGTTGATTTGACGGCTAGTATATATTTATCGTCTGATGTATCTGTTGTTTCACCATCATCAAGTGCAACTTGTAATGCTTCTCTTTCATATGACCAAGTCACCCCATCCCCAGAACTTTCATCGAACGATACAGAACTACCACTCCAACTCTCAACAATTTGAATATAATCGCCATTCTCTTTTGCAATATAAAGGCTTCCATCACTTGTTACAGCAATTTTATCTCCGTTTGTATCAGAAGTTTTTAGATTAATACTAGTTAAATCGATACCTAATTGACCATCACCATCTAAATCTTGTCCAAATTGCGATTCGAAATTAGCTATGGAGTCTGAATATGTTGATTTTGTCCAATCAAGGACTCCATTAGAATCGGTTTGATAAATTTGCCAAGAGATATTACTTTCATTTGAATAGTAATCAAGCCAGGAACTTTTTATTGCAATAATATAACCTGTTGAGGTTTCTTCTACTGCAAATACTTTATTGTAATCATTTTCGCCCCAGCTACTATTAAGAAATGAGGCTCCGCCCCAAGATTCACTAACTAAGAGGAGGTTATTTGATGAATCATCATCCTTTAAAATATATGTTTTTGTATCGTAATCAAAATTTGTATCACTCAGGTATAGTGCATCGCCAAAACTATCAGTAGAAATTTTAGTTAATTCTGATAAATCAGGAATTTCTTCTTCTACGGTTTCTTCCCACCAGTTGTAGGAATAATCTGAATCATAAAAATCAGAATCGTTAGACACTATTTAATAAAATATTTAGAGTAAAATATTACCATGATATTGAAATTTTTAGTTAAAAAATATTTGTTTATCTTATTAAGTTTGATGTAGATATAGATCCTATTGATGCTTATTCTAAATTGTAAGAAGATCTTAACTTTGCCTTATACAAAATTAAGTATTATTTATGAAAATTAAAAGAATTTTTTTGCTAGCTAAAATCTCAGAAATTAATATCACCGTAATTTATTTAGCTGCAATTTAATTATCTATTTAAGCTTCTTCTTCTATTCCCAATTCTATTCTTGTATTGAAAACAAAAGAAGACATTGATAGGTAAATTAGAATTTTTTGAAATTAAGCTTAAATTTAGAAATTACTATGAATAATTAGAAATTAAAGAAGAATTTAGATTTTAAATCCCAAATATAATATGGATCATAAAATTGATTTCAATTCATCTGCATAATTAAACAAAAGCTCTTTTTCAATGTCTTTATCTAACATTTCACTTTTAAGCTTTGAAATAGAATGCTTATCTAATTTTGACTCTAAATAATCCTCCAATTTAATAATTAGCCATTCATCATTAACCCTAAAAGGCTTATGCACAAATTTTAAAAAACTTTTTTTAAGTTTTTCTCGAACCTTTGGATGAACTTTTACTAAAGATAATGGGCCTATCAAACCAGAAGTTTCCTTTTCTATCCCAATAGAATAATCTTTTGCTATTTGATTGAAATCGTCATTATCATCCTTAATTCTAAAATATAATTCTTTACTTAAACCATATTTTCTAACGCGAATTAAACTATAAGTCACTGAATCAATGTTTTCTTTCTGGTCGTAAAAATGTTTATTTATAAGTTCAGAATAATTAATTTCACAATATTTTTGAACTTTTGAAAAAAGAGTAATTTTGTAAAAAAGATTCTCAGTGCTTAGAGTATTTGAAATTCTATGTTTCTCTAGTGCATTATCATCTTTTAAATGAAAAAATTTCATATAATTTTTTTTAGCAATTAAAATTTCTTCTCTATTAAGTTCTATATTTTGAAGTTTAGTTTCAAGAATCTTTGATTTTAAATACTCCTTTAAAAGACCATATTTAGATAAGTCTTTTAAAAAATTTTTATCTTCCATCTATTAATTCATTAATAACTTTCTTGTTTAAAGGTAATTATTAACTATCTTATATTAGGATTTATCTTTTTAGCAAACTAACAGGTCTAAATGATTATTGAAATTAGTCCTTTTAGATAAATTAGTAATTTTAAATTTGAGATATTGTTTTTTCAATTATTCTTGCTGCATTTTCCCAGGAATATTCGGATGCTATTTTGGGACCAAATTTTTTAAAGCTATCCTCTATAGAATTATTTCTTGCGACTTCGGACATTGCATTAGCAATCTCATAAGTATCATTAGGATTAAAATATATTCCATTGTCTCCTATAATTTCTTTAATAGCGCCTATTTCTGAAGCTATTATAGGTGTTCCACAAGCCAAAGCTTCTAAAGCAGGCAGTCCAAAACCCTCCCAAAGACTTGGTATAATTAGTGCCTTACAACTATTGAGTAAATGTATTTTTTTACTTTCTGAAATCCAATCTAACCAATCACAACATTCATTTAAATCGAGCTCCTTAACAAGTTTTTTATAATTTGGGGTATATTTTTTATCAAAGCTTCCCGCAATCTTTAATTTATAATTAGAAAAATTTTTACTTAAATTTTTAAAAATAGAAAATGCTATTAAGGCTTTAGGTAAGTTTTTATGTGGACTATGCCTTGATATTATTAGCATAAATGGATCTCTTTTTAAATTCAGATTTTCGAAGTTATCTCTATTAAAACCTAATTTAATTATCTCTAATTTCTTATCGGGAACTTTAAGTTTTTTTGAAACTTCATTAGCAGTTGTTAAGGAGTTACATAGAACTTTTGATGCATTTTTTACTACCAAAGGAACATATAAAAAATGATAAATAGAGAGGGGTAAGCTGGACTTCATTCTTAGTGGTAAGAGATCATGTATCAAAATTACGGATCTAATACCTTTGGTTATTGGAGCTTCTGGTAAAGGTGAAAAAAGAATCGAATCTTTATTATTCTTTAGTATTTTTGAAAGTTTAAATTGATTCCAACTTAATCTTCTTAAGTGAGCTTGAAACCCATTTTCTGGGTAAAAACTTTTTGGTAATTTGTGGAATTTTGAATTCCCAACTTTGAAGGGAGCATATAACGATATTTTTTCTTGTTTAAGTGATATTGCTAATTGTTGAGAGACTACAGAAATTCCAGAGGGTTTTCGTGAAAAATAACTACCATTGAATATTATTGGTTTTTCTTTCAAAATGCCCTAATTTTGATATTTAACTATAATTAAATATTAAATAATTAATTTTCTTTTAATAGATTTTTTTAATATTTTTTATTTTAAATAAAAAATTATGGATAATAATATTTTAAAATTAATTTCTGAATTTAACTGGATAAAAGATTTAGAAATTGATTTATTGAACAAAATAAAAGACTTTGGAAGCATTAAAACTTTTAATGAAGGTGAAATTATATCTCAAAGCAATTTTATACCATCAGAAATATTTTGTATTATTGAAGGCCAAGCGCGTGTAATTTATAAATTTGAAAACGAAGAAAATACGATTGAAAAAATCGATAAAAATAGTTGGATAGGTTTAATATCGTTTATTAGAAATTCTCCAATTGAGGATGTTATAGCAATAACTAAATTAAAATTACTTTCTATTCCGGAAGAAATATTTATAGATTTATTAGAGAATCCTAAGTTTAAAAAATATGATCAAATATCTTTAATTGAAATTGTAGATTTAATTTATAAAAAAACTAAATTCTATAATGATGAATTTCATAATATTTTAAAAAAAGCAAATTTAATCAAGAAAGGAATAAAAATTTCTAATGATTTTAAAAAATCAAATGATAAAATTTATCTATTAGGTTCTAACAATATAAAAGATAAGATTATCTATGATCAAATCAATATTCAAGATTTAAAATCTGCTTATAAGAAATATATAGACATAAGAATTATTGAGATTGAAAAAGATATTTTTTATAAAGAATTTTTAGTATCCACAGAAAATAAAAAGGAATTACTTAAAAATAATATAAATAAGATGCCATATCCCTCTTCTTATAATTTATCTGAAGAGAATAAAATTCAAGTTCTTATAAAAGCAGATGGTGTTATTGAGGAATCATTGGCGTGCCTTGAAATGTTGTGTGAATTATTCAAAATTGAATTTAATCGTGACTATTTAAAGGGAATAATAGAAGGGAAAATAAAAACAAATCAAGAAATAAATTTAAACATATTTAGTGATATCCTTCTTAGTTATGGATTCATGATCGCGAATACAACAATAAGGAGAGAGGACCTAATGAGGGCTTCCAAATATAGCATAGTTTTTTATAAAGGACATTTATCACTTTTAATTAAAGCCTGTTCCAATGGCATAATTTTATTATCTCCTAAATATGGAGAGGTTGATTTATCCTTAGAAGAAATTTCAAATCAATTTGATGAAGAAATAAATATACTTTTAACCAAAAGAAGTATCAGAAATGAATATCCTAATCTAGGAATAAAGTGGTTAATCCCTTTTTTTAAAAAATATAAATCTCTTTTCGTTAATCTATTATTTGCATCAATAGTTGTACAGTTACTTACTTTAGCTAATCCTTTGTTAATACAGGTAATTATCGATAAAGTAATAAGTCAAAGAAGTTTAAATACACTGCAGATAATTGGTGCAGCTCTTTTTATTGTTACCATATTTGAATCCCTATTAAGGTCATTAAGAACTTTTTTACTTGTTGATACAACAAATAGAATTGATTTGGAACTAGGCTCTGAAGTCATAACACATCTATTTCAATTACCTTTGGATTTTTTTTCAAAAAGGAGAACAGGAGAACTAAGTACAAAAATTTCAGAACTCGAAAAAATAAGAGACTTTTTTACTGGTCAAACTTTAACTACAATTATTGATGCTTTTTTTTCAATAATTTATATTTTCATAATGGCAATTTATAGCTGGTTACTTACTTTAATCTCACTCTCAGTTTTACCTATTCAAGTCATATTAACTTTTCTTGGAGTTCCGCTATTTAAAAACCAATATAGAAGAGTTGCAGAATCAAACGCGAAGACACAAAATCACCTAATAGAGTCAATAAATGGTATTCAAACAATTAAAACTCAGAATATAGAAAATCTAACTTTTAAAAAATGGAATAAAAATTATTTTAACTATATACAAAAAATTTTTAGTAAGACAATTACAGAAACTGTTTTATCAGAAGCCTCAAATCTTCTACAAAAAATATCCCAAATAATGGTCCTATGGATAGGCGCTTCACTTGTATTAAATGGCAAACTTAGTTTAGGCCAGTTAATTGCTTTTAGAATTATTTCTGGTTATGTTACACAGCCTATTTTAAGACTTTCAACATTATCTCAAAGATTTCAGGAGTTAAAAGTTTCTTTTGAAAGATTAGGAGATGTTTTAAATAGAAATACTGAGACTGGATTAAACAATTATGAAAATATAAATATTCCAAAAATTAAAGGTAATATCCAAATAGATAATCTAGATTTTTATTATCAAAATAATGAAAATAAAATTCTTGAAAAAGTTAATTTTAAATTAAAAGCAAATACTTTCACTGGAATTGTTGGAAGAAGTGGTAGTGGTAAAAGTACTTTAGTGAAACTGTTAGCACGACTTTATAAACCTTCAAATGGAAAGATAATAATTGATGATTATGATATACAAAAAGTAGAGCTATATTCTTTTCGAAAACAAATTGGTTTCGTTTCTCAAGATCCATATTTAGTAAGTGGCTCTATTATTGAAAACATATCGATTGCTAATCCCGATGCTTCTAATGAAGAAATTATCAATGCATCTAAAAAAGCATGTGCTCATGAATTCATTATGAATCTCAATGATGGTTATAAGACCATAATAGAAGAAAAAGGAAATTCCTTATCAGGTGGACAGAAACAAAGAATAGCAATTGCTAGAGCATTACTTGGCGATCCAAGAATTTTAATACTAGATGAAGCTACAAGTGCACTTGATTATATTACCGAAAAAAAAGTATTAGATAATATAAAAAAAATGACTGGAGACACAACAATTATTTTTGTAACTCACAGATTTCAAAATTTAAAAAATATTGATCAAATTTTACTTTTTAAAGAAGGTCAATTAATGGAAAAAGGAACTCACACACAATTGATTGAAAAAAAAGGACTTTACTTTTCAATGTCTAATGAAATATAAATAAAATAATGAAATTAGTACAGAAAATAAAAAAAATATATAGAAAATATATATTGAAATTTTTCGAAAAAAATGAGAAATTTAATAGCTTTTCTACTTTAGAGCAAAGTAAATATATAGCTAATAAAATAGTATGGGCCATTACAGCCACAAGTGGTTTAGGCCTAATTCTTTTGATTTTTGCAAAGACTGATCAAATTATTATAGTTCAAGGAGAATTACAACCTATTAGCAGAGTAAGAGAAATAAAAATTCCAATTGCTGGCGTTGTAGAAATGTTATTTATTAAAGATGGTGATTATGTTAATGAAAATCAAAATCTTTTAAAATTAGATGATAACTTAGCTAATGAGACAAATCAAAATATAATAAAAAAAATAAATCTCAAGAATAATGAATTAAATTTTAAGAAAATAGAATTTAACGACTCTATTAAGATTATTCTAAATGAAATAAAAAATTTAGAAAGCGTAATTACTATTGAAGAAAATAATCTTCAAAGATTTGGTTTGCTTCTTAATGAAGGAGCTTTGTCAAAGTATGATTATGATGAACAAAAAATTAAATTAATAGATTTAAAATCTCAGTTGATTAGTAAGAATTCATTAAAATATGTCAAAGAAAACCAATTTAAACAACAAATAAAACTTATTGAGAATGATATTATTGATTTAAATAATCAACTTGAAAACATTAATGAAAAATTAAAATACTCCTATATTAAAAGTCCAATTAATGGATTCATTTTTGATTTAAAAGCTAATGATAAAGGTTATGTAATAAATCCTAATCTAGAAATTATGAAAATTGTACCTGATAATGATCTTGAGGCCATAATTTATATTAATAGTAGTGATATAGGTTTTGTAGATTTAGGTAGAAAAGCAGAAATAAGTATAGATTCATATCCATCATCAGATTTTGGAATTTTAAATGGAAATGTAAGCTTTATAAGTCAGAATTCTTCTGAAATTAATGAGAATAATAATAATTTATTTTTTAAAGCTAAATTGAATTTAGAAAATCAATATTTGGATTCTATTTCAGGTAAAAAACTCCCCTTAAAGCCTGGAATGACTCTTCAAGCAAATATAAAATTAAGGAGATTAAGTTATTTGCAAATTTTGTTTAATTTATTTACTGATAAAACAAAGTCGGTCAAAGAAATTTAACCGAAAAATTCATGTCTTAATTTTCTTATAATAAAAAAAGGTATTAAAAAATGAAAAATTTAAAAAATAAAAAAATCTTGCTTTTTGCACCAGAATTAGAAAAGAAAGAATATAGAGGTATTGCTTTTTATACAAAATCATTAATAAAAGCTTTATATGACTCTGGTGCAGAAATATGGCTAGTTAGTAGTATTAATCCTGATAATTTAAAAATTCAAAAATTCAATGAAAATTCTAGAAATTATATATTTAATTATGAAATCCTCCAAAATTTCTATAATGGTAATGATCTAAATATAGATTTGAAAAATTTTTCAAAAAAATATATTTTTTTAAATTTTCTACCGGGATTTAAAAGAAATAATAAATTTATATTTTTTTTCCTAAATTCAGTTAAGACATTTTTTCAAAGTAATAAATATGATAAAAATAATACAAAAAAAATAAATTTTAATTATAAATATGATAATCCATATCTAAAATTTGAAAAATTATCATTTATGCATAATATTTCCGGTTTCATAACTGCCCCAAATATTTCGAGTAATTTTAACTATAAATCTTATTTCCCTTTTAAAAATAAAATAATATTCGAATTAGATTTTTTTGATTGCTATATAACCTCCGAACCACTCAATTTATTTGCTAAAAATAATATTCCAATATTCCAGACTATCCATGATTTGATTCCTCTAGAATTTAATACTAATATCCTAAGTATTAAATCTTTTTATAGAAAAATAAAATTTTCTGGTGAAAATGAAAAGATATTTATTTCAGATGTAACTAAAGATAAGTTTACTCATTTAATAGGTAACAAAATAAGGCAAGGTAAAACTTCTAGAAATGAATCTGTAATTATTCAGCCACCTTCTTTAGAGTTTGAAAGTCAAAATTTCTTAAAAATTTATAAAAATATTTTGAATTCTATTTCTATTGAAAATGATTCAAAGAAAATTAATAAAAATAAAAAATCAAAAACAAATTATAATTTGCAACCCTTTAATTACTTTTTGTTCAATGCTTCAATAGATAGTAGAAAAAATGTTCTTCTATTAGTAGATTCTTTTATTAACTCCAAAGCACAAAAAAATGGAATAAAATTAGTATTAGTTGGTCAATTGAAAAATGATGAATATAGTAAAAAAATTAAAAGAATGATATCAATTAATTCAGGTATTATTTCTACAGGTTATGTTAATAAGGCAATAAAAAGTGCTCTTTATCTAAATGCTTTAAGCTTACTTAGCCCATCTATGATAGAGGGATTTGGGATACCAGTTCTAGATGCATGTTGCCTTGGATTAAATTGTTTTGCTAGTAATTGTGCTTCACATAGGGAAATTCAAAATCTTTATGATTTTAAAAATTTACTTGTCCTATATCCTCCGACATCTTTAACAAAATGGTCAGATATTTTTAGCAAAGAAGAGTTTTTTAAAAAAAGTAATATAGATAATATTATTAAGGAAAGAATTTTAAGATATAAAAATTATAAAGAAATAATTGAAGTAAATTTTAGAACTAAACTAGAAACTTTAATTAGTAATAAATTAGAAAAATAATAAATTATTTAGAAGTAAACTATAATCAAAAATATGATCATAAGAGATTTTTAAATTTTGATATAGTTAAATTATAAATTTCTTAAAATAATCCATTATTATCTTTGGGAAATAATATTACCCCAAAAGTTCTTATTATAATTCTTAAGTCCATAATCAAACTATAATTATCGATATAAATTACATCAATTTCGACTCTTCTTTTATAAGTTAAATTATTTCTTCCACTAACCTGCCATAATCCACTAATACCAGGTCTTATAGAAAATACTTTTGTAAAATTATCGCCATATTTTTTGACCTCATTTTGAACTATAGGTCTGGGACCAATAAAGCTCATATCCATTTTTATAATATTTATAAGTTGAGGTAATTCATCTAGGCCTGTTTTTCTAAGAAATTTTCCAATTGGAGTAATTCTTGGATCATTGCTTAGTTTATGTTTTTTATCAAATTCGATTCGCAATTCTTCATTTTCTGATAATAGCTTTTCTAAAATATCTTTTGATTCAACATGCATAGTCCTGAATTTAATACACTTAAAAGTTTTATTAAATCTTCCAATTCTTTTTTGAGAAAAGAAAATTGGACCTCTAGAGCTGAATTTTACTAATAAAGCAATCACAAAAAATACAGGAATTAAAAAAATTATTAGAAAAAAAGAGATTATAATGTCAAGAAAAAGTTTAATTTTTGGGTATAGTTTTTTATTTTTTTTTGCTGAGTTTAAATAATGGTAATTTTTCATTTATGATATTAAGGATATTAAAGATATTTAAGATTTTTGGAAATTGTCAATAGCTTTATTAATACTATGTTCAAATTTTTTTGAAAAATTTTCTTTATCAAATCTTTTGGAAAATTCATTCATTTCTTTTGAATCAAATTTTTTCCATGCTTTATTATCCTCAAACCAATTCAATGTATCAATAATGTCTTTAGCGTTCAGATTTTTAAAAAGGAGACCAGTTGATATTTGATTATTCTTAGTTTTAGTAATACATTTTACACTATCTAAAAAGCCTCCTTTCCCTATCGCAATGACAGGAGCACCACTTGCCATTGCTTCAATTGGAGCTATACCAAAATCTTCTATTCCAGCACAAATAAACCCGCGACAACGACTCATTAGATCTTCCACTATCTTATCTGATTGATTTCCCAAAAATTTTATATTTGGCATTGCTTTTTTTACTAAAGATTTCTTTAAAATTCCATCCCCAACAATAAATAAAGGTAAACCTAACTTGTTAAAAGCATTTATAAGAAGATCAACTCTTTTATTAGGAACTAATCTTGAAACAGAAAGATAAAAGTTCTCTCTACTTTTATTAAAAGTGAATCTTTCTATTTCGACTGGGGGATGAATTACTTCAGAGTTTCGGCCCCAATACTTCTTTATCCTTTTAGCTGTAAAGTTTGAATTTGCAATTAAATAATCAGGTCTATATCCGCTAATAAAATCCCATTCTCTAAGTTTATACATTAAATATCTTATTGGAATTTCTAAACCTAATTTTGCGAGTGTTGAGCTTTTAAGGTAAGTATTCATTTGGTCCCATGCATATCTTATAGGGGTATGTACGTAACTGATATGAAGTTGCATTGGGGATGTTAGTATACCCTTGCTCGCTATATGACTAGAACTAAAAACAATATCATATTCATCAAGATTTAATTGTTCTACAGCGAAAGGTATTAAGGGGAGGTATTTTTGAACATTATTTTTCCCAAATGGTAATTTTTGAATAAAACTTGTATTAATTCTTCTATCCTCGAAAATTTTTTGATCTGAATTACTTATATTTTCAACTAAAGAAAATAGATCTGGGATTCCATATTTCTTGATTAGTAAATTATCTAATACTTTACAAACTTTTTCTGATCCCCCTATAGAATCTTTAAGGAACCAATCATGAACAAGTGCAATTTTATATTTACCTTTTTCATGAATAGATTTATTTATTTTATTCACCATACTTTATACTTTTTTATTAATAAAATAATAACTTAATAAGCATTTTGAATACTTAAATTAAAAAAAATAAAATTCTTGAATAAATATTGCATTATTAAAACTAAATTTTTTCATAATTTGTAGGATCTATTAAGTTTTTTAAACCTGCTAATAATATCCAAAAAACAATGGATATTCTTCCATCAAAATACTGAATATCTGCTAACTGAGAGATTAAAAAGAAAAATGTTGAGCACCACCAAGCCCTTTTATAAAAATCTATTTTAGCAATTTCTTTTTTAAAAAAAATATTTTTCGCGGATAATAATAATATTAATGAAATTGTAGAAAAAAGAATTAGAGTCGCAGGTAATCCATAACTTATTGCTAATTCCGCTAAAAGGTTATGTGAGTGACCTTTCCAGAAATTTGTTTGAGATAGATAAATTGCAGAAAATGATGCGGCTCCATAACCAAATATCGGTTTTGAGATAATTAAATTTATTGCACTTTTTAAAATTTCTATTCTTGATACATCTAGATCCTTAAATCCTTCTTTTGTAAATTCCATCCACGTTTGTTCAGGAATTATTGATCTTAAAAAGATTTGCAAATCTCCAGAAAAAAAATCAGATATAGTAATTAACAATAAAATTGATATTCCCAATAAAATTGGTATTAACCAATAAAAACTTTCTATTCCTATTACCACTGGCAATGATATTAAAAGGCCAGACCAAGCATTCCTAGAGTTGGTTAAAAAAATAGCAAATCCAACGGATAAAAGAAAATTTATGGAAAATGATTTTTTTAATAAATTTTGTGATTTATCAAGAACTAAAGCTATGCATAAAGGCCAAATTAAATTCAGCCAAGAACCAGCATAATTTTGATGACTAAATACACTACTCAATCCACCTGGATATATTATTGGTTTTTGATACCAGATAATAAGCCCACTAAATAAAGAGAAAGGACCTGTCCAATTTAAGAAATATTGGCCAAATCCTGAAATTAATATTGGAAATGTACCTGAAACAAGAATTTTTAATATGTTTTCCCTTTGTTCATTTGATTTCAAATATGGCTGAAAAGCCCAAAAAAATAAGATAAAAGGTATCCAATTCCCTAAACCTAATATTGATAGATTAGAGTCCAATTTAATATTTAAATCATTATTTAAAAAAAATTTCTGCAAAAGAGCACTAAAAGTTATAAGTATTCCAAATGAAAAAAAAGAGATATTCCACTTATCTTTAAAATAGTTTTCTTTATTATTTATGAAACCAATTATTGCCGCAGGTATCAGAAAAATGACTCCAAATATTAAAGTTGATGGTAAAAAGAAAATTCCTATTGAAAATAATATTTGACCTTTATTTAATAGATATTTATTATCAAAAATAAAAGTTAAAAAAGATTTAATCATATCTATTTTTTGAAATTCATCTAAAACATATTAGGAAGAAAGTTTTTTAAATAATATCGTTAATAACATCTGCATATCCCTTACTGGTTAAATAATTACTCATTTGAGCTTCACTTTGATAGTTGGCATATTGGATATTTCCATCAGCATGCATTAAAGCTCTTAAGTAAGCAGTCCCATCATTAGTTTTCCAGTAAACCTCCTGGAAGCCATCTCCGTCATAATCACCAGAAGTTTTTGCAATCAAGTTGTCAATTTTTAAATCATTCTGGAATCTGCGCTGACTATCATGTGGCCCAAATTGTTCCACCTCTCCAGAAGTAACTAATGGATCGATATAAATTCCTACAACTCTAGTTGTCCCTCCTTGACCATGATCAGAAAAATCTATCTGACCGGTAATAGAATCTACTGAACCCGTAACCCATCTTTTTGATGATTTATTAGTGAAGATGGTTTCAAAAGTACCATCCCCATTTACGTCTAACATTCCCTGATATTTGTAAGAGGAGGCAGTTGCATCTAAGGTGTCTCCAGCATGCAAATTACCGTCATAGTCTTTTATTGAATCAAGAGTAGTTTCTTTACCTATTTCATAACTTGTCACAGTGACTGGAGCACTTCCACTAATACTAGAAAAACCTTTAGGATCTGAGACATAAGATGAATTAACTTCTGCTACTTTTGCTCCGTCAGTAATTTGCGTTGATGTAGTCGAAGAATTAGAACTAGAGGAATCAGAACTGGAAGAATTATAAGAACTAGATGAAGAATCAGAAGTGGAGGAGATAGTTATGAAACTAAAAGTCGTTTTATCTGTGATCCCAGCAAAAGAATTACTGGAGGAATCATCAAACGCAGTATCATCGATTTGAACGTAATACTGAGTTGATTCCTCTAAATCAGCAGCTGGATTAATTGTGATAGAGGTTGTGCCTGATCCTGTGACTAATTCACTGGTTACATCGATTACCTCAAATGTTGAGTCGTCGGAATATTTTATTATGTTTATATTTCCAGTTTCGACATCAACGGCTTCTGAGAAGTTAAGAACGATATTGCTATCTGTTGCTACTCCTGTCGCATTATCTACGGGAGTAGAGAAACTTAAGGAAGGATTGGTTTCATCTGCTTCCAAAAGGTTATATAAATATAATGCACTTGGATATGCATAACTACTCGAGTCAGATTCATAATAGAAAGTTTCATAATTAAGATTATTAGCATATCCTTGTACTAAAACAGCAGCATATTCCCCATTAGGAGAAATTTTTGAACTCCCTT
>MDTE01175675.1_pt1 | contig 19018 bp, 21 predicted proteins | sample 811231 | NCBI WGS metagenome assembly MDTE01 (sample SAMN05326651, study PRJNA326480) | marine metagenome | isolation source: seawater | place: Indian Ocean: Red Sea | collected 2010 | reverse complement strand
TGAGATATATTTCGTACTTCCATCTCCATGAATGTAGATCATTGTAAGTGCGTGCAGGATCATCTCCAACCTGAACAGGCGGCGCGGGAGAAGTCCACCTTCGAACTTGGCCTACGAGCTCTAATTCACCAGCAGCCATGGACCTAATTTTTGAAGTTGGAACATCAATCGTCAGCTGCATTTTAGTTCCCATGGACCAACTAGTAATTGCAAATAGCACGGACCCGATGGCTGGCCCAACAATCAATGCACAGGCGACAGCACCGAACTCCTCAGACACATCCGTCTCGATCATTGCTAATCCCGCCATTACTGAGGCCATTGTAGCCGGGATTGAGAATAGAGCGATAATACACATTAATACACCATCAAAGGAAAAACTTGCAGGCTTTGGAGTGCCAACAACGGTAGGATGTTCAGGAATAATTCCGCTATCGTCTGGCCCATATGGGTCTACTTTGTCCCAGTACTCCGGACCAGGGGCTTGGAAAACCCACCCTCTATCGTCTTTTTTTGGGCTATGAGAATTTTTTCCGGTCCAGAAACTTCCTGTGGATCCTCCAGTTTCAGAACGGTGGACAAAATCTCTGGGTTTCTCCTCTATCCTGATTTTTTCAAATTCCTTTTGTAATTTTGTAGGAGTTAGCCACATCCCTAGTAAGCAACCTGGAATGACAAAACACCCACTTAACCCTACAACTCCCCACTCGTTTGTGACTAGACCTTCTACGGTGCCACTTAACCCAAAGACTATCAAAAGCAAGGAAAAAACCCAAGGAATAATCACAAATCCACTTGGGGGAGTGAAATCAAAACCACCTCCCTCACCGAATTGGACCTCTGGGCTACTAACCATTGGTAATCGATACATTGTGAAGGAGATTAAGTTTAACCCAGCATTTCTGAAAATATGATTAATGCGAGTTTTCTAGTGCCTTTTCAATTTCATATTCTGCTATCCACAGGCTAATCCAAATTCCACCTAATTGCAATACAAGCCTTACTAGATTCCCGGTCTGAGATAACGACGCCCCATCTCCCAATTCAACAGAATTAACCCACATGTATAGATTAGCAGGATATAGGCAAATCAACAAAGTAGCGCTGGCAAATCCCCCCATCCATCTTATCGAGGGGATAATCAGCATAACGCCTACTAGAATTTCAACCACGCCACTAACGATTACCCAAAATTCAGCAGAACCAAGGAATGGTGGTACAATTGGCTCGAACCATTCGGTATCTGTGAAATGTAATACTCCCACATAAACGAAAAAGGAACCGCCTAAGATTGCGAACAAGCCGCGGAAATTCATATCATCGCCTAGTCCAAATTGAATATGTAGTGTCGTATTCATTATTAGAGTCCGATTGCGATTTTTCTAATATTTCCTCAGACCATTCAGACCTATTCCAATCTGGAAATTTTACTTCGCCACTCTTTGTGGTTTGAACCGTTGTAACATGAATTTCATCTACACGATCTAGAAACATCTGGTAAATCTGAGCTCCGCCAATAATCCAGCATTCTTCGCAACCATCCGCATAGGCGATTTCTATGGCTCGACCAATGTATAGAGCGGTCTCTGCCCCATCTTCTTCCCATCCAGTATCTCTTGACATGACGATGTTCAATCGTTCAGGTAATGGTCGATATTGCTCGGGAAGTGAATCCCACGTTTTTCTTCCCATTATTACGGCATTAAACCCGTCTCCTTCAGTCAATTGTTTGAATCGAGCCATATCAGAGGCCAAACGCCATGGAAGGCCTTCACCTCTTCCTATACAGCCATCTTCATCCATCGCTACAATCATCGCCATACGCATACTATTACCTCAAACAGATATTGGTGCCGAAATATGTGGATGGTGCTCATAATTGAGAATTTCAATACTCTCAGCAGTAAAATCATCAATATCGAAAATAGTCTCATCTAACTTGAGTTGAGGCATAGGAAGTGGTTCTCTAGAAATTTGTTCCTTGGCTTACTCTAAGTGGTTAAGGTACAAGTGGCAATCTCCGCCAGTCCATACAAATTCTCCAGGTTGCAAATTACATACTTGGGCCATCATACAAGTTAGAAGGCTGTATGAGGAAATATTGAATGGAACACCAAGGAATGCATCAGCACTTCTTTGGTATAATTGACAAGATAATTTTCCATCGTTAACATAGAATTGGAAAAATGCATGACAAGGCATCAACGCCATATCTTCTAATTCCCCGACATTCCAAGCGGAAACAATAATTCTGCGAGAATTTGGATTTTCTTTTATCATCTCAATAGCGTTTTTTATTTGGTCTACGACCCTGCCATCATTTGTTTCCCATTTTCTCCATTGTTTTCCATAGACGGGTCCAAGGTCGCCATCCTCATTGGCCCATTCGTTCCATATTCGAACATTATTTTCCTGAAGATAAGCCACATTCGTTTCGCCAGATAAAAACCACAACAGTTCATGGATAATGCTAGGCCAATGGAGTTTTTTTGTTGTAACCGCAGGAAAAGATTCGGAAAGATCGAATCGCATTTGATGGCCGAAAAGAGATATTGTTCCTGTGCCTGTACGGTCTGATTTCTCTACTCCTTCTTCGAGGATTCGTTCGAGGAATGCTAGGTATTGCTCCATGTCGACTAAATGGACAGAACCGCCGAAGTCCATGAAGGATGCGGACGTGTTAACTCAAATCTTTGATTCACAATATGGGAGTTAGGGTGCACCTAAAATCCTGAGATTCTCAATTAATTGGTCAGTGAATCTCCTGTAGTGTGATTTCATCACTGATCTTTGACCATCTTCGTCTAATTTGGCTATATTCGAAATGTCTTCATCAGACATATCCCCTCCGTCTTCATCAGCTAACCAATTACCGAAGGTGATTGGGTTATCGATATTGACTTGCACTTTTGCCAATGGATTAACGATTGCAGAGCCAGGTGCCATGAATTTCCTCGCACCAATAATTGCCATTGGTACAACTGGTACTTCAGGAAATCTAGCAGCTAATCGAGCTACGCCTGTCTTACCTCTAGAAAGGTAAGGCGGCTTATCAGATCTAGAGCGGGTTCCTTCAGGAAAAATACCCATAACATTTCCACTCAATAGTACATCTACTGCACTTGCTAATGCCTCAACGCCTCCCGATTCTCGAAAAGTTTCTATCTGTCCCGTCGAGGTCATAAGTTTCTGAAATTTTTTATCTTCAAAATGCTCTGCTTTTGCAAGATAATGCACAGGCCTCTTCGCTCCCATTATTTTGACAATAGGGTCAATGTGGGATGTGTGGTTACCAACTAAGATTGTTGGCCCATGTTTTGGGATTCTATCGACCCCGCAATAACTTACATTGGTAATAGTCCTAACTAATGCGGGAGTTAATTGCATCAAGCCTTTGTAAAACATTGGAGTTTCATGAGAATTGCCAGTACCTTGTAATCCGGTCAAATTGGCAACCGTTTCCAAAGAATCCGATGATAGCCCGGACATCGCTCCTGCGACTACTGCCTTACATTATTGCTTTGCGTTACTGCGATGCCTTCTTCTGATACATACCACGCCCCAATGTTGTGCACACACGTAGAGTACTCGGCTTGCTTATATGTAGCATAATTTTGCTACCAATAACAGCCCCTACTGTTGTTGCAGAATGGGATGATGATAATTGGCTTCGTAATATAATCGGGCCAGAAAGGTTAGAACTTGGAGATGAATTTGGCTGTCATGGTTTTGAAGGAGTAGATGTTAGGGAAGAACTCTGGGTGGTCGAGGAATGTCGAGATTACCTTAACCGATTTACTGATGCTTCACGCTGGGGCTCTCAGCCCATTTCATTCGGTCACCCCAATGGTCCGGTGACAGAAAATGTTGCTAATACCATATCCGAAGCGGGATTTTCAATTATTGGAGATAGAATTGAAGGCGATACCTATGGTTTACACGCGGTACAACGTCTAACCAGCCTAGAAAAAGGTCAAGCCAATATATCAGCCTTGGAAGATGCTGAGCAAGACAGTCTAGTCAGTATTTACTGGATTGCAAGGTGGTATGATGTCAATATCAGAGAGGATAAAGGTGCTATTTCTTTACTGAGATCTCAGGATGTATGGTTCACCACTTGGGGGGAGTGGCACGGTCACAAAGAATCTGGAGAGTCTTTTGAAAACATATTAATCAATGATTCAAACATGAAAACATTCCGTATTTCTACATCCGAACAAACTTCATGGGAGGTTCCAGGAACTGCATTCTTTGAATGGTCAGAAGCACCTCTTAATATCCAATTCGATGGGCAGGATGCTCCGATTATTCCTAGTGATCAAAAACACTTGTTGACAGGAATTCGTCCCGTTGAAGGAGGCGCGTTTGTTACTGTGGCTCCTGGTGTTTCCGTGGATTTCATTTTCGAATCAGAAAATGTTTCTGTAACTCATACTCCACAGTCAACCTTCAATGGATTACATCATTCTGTGAGTGTGGTTGGTCACCACGTCACAAACTTGCATGATTGGACTTCCGATTTCCATAATTCACCACTAAGATTTACTTGGTTAATTGAACGTCCTGCGTCGCTCGAGGTGGATTGGAGGTTACCTGTTTTTGCTGTAGCCGTATTAATCGCGACTCCAATTGCTATCAAATGGGTGATGGCTCGTGATCAAGAAGATAACGAACAATGGTGGAATTAACCATTACTCAAAACAAAACATTCCAACTAGTCAAACGATATTTCAGGGCCGTCTATTCGTACGTTATTGAGTTTCATAGCGCGTATTATTTGGGAAATTGTATGGTTTCCCAATGCTTCTGGTGCGTGGACACCTACTGGTAACATATCTGGATTTTTCAACCATGCATCTACACAACATGCAGTCACCATTCCGGTTGCTCGGGCCATAGAATGACCATCGTCGCCCCCATGATCCTCAACTTCCCATTCCATGACTTCACCGGATCTTGACTGAGTTCTAACCTTCATCCAAGTGAATTCAGGAATTTTATGATCATAATTCCACTCCCAAATTAATTCCTCTTCATTCAATTCTCCAGTTTCCCTTTCGTCTATAAATTTCTGGATATGACCCGGCCATCGTACGGTGAATTCAGACATCTCAAATGCAGGAATAGATTTCAGCACGGAACGTAAACCATCTGTAAGAAAAGCCTCCATTTCACCATGTTCTCCGGTATCTATCATATGACGTTGGGTTAACGCTGGAAGAATCACTTCTTCTCCTTCTCGAATCACCCTCGCCGGCCTAGTGTATTCTGCAATTACATCTATGGGGGAAAATGGTGCCATATACTTCCATTCACCATATGGTCCGGTTGGGTTTCCACCCACCCAAACTTCAGCTTTTTCCAAAGGTCCAATTTTCATATCCGCGACGGCTAGCAACATATTCGATAAACCGGGTGCTATACCAACATCCCAAAGGATTCTTGCACCGTAATCCTGAGCCTTTTGATTATCTCTATCGGGTGTATGTTTACTGAAACTTAAATCCACCACGCGATACCTACTTTCAGCGAGATCTGTCGTTGCCATATGCCCAATATCGCCCGGTAACATATTCACAACCATGTCAACCTGAGCATTATTGCTCATTGACATCAAATTATCCAATACATCTCCTTGATGCACCGTAATTCCATCAATCCCCATGACTCGATGCGGCTGAAGGTCATAGGCGTGAACTTCGTGTCCAAGTGTTGCTAGACGCTTTGCAACCCATGCACCGACCAATCCAGTCCCTAGACAATGTACAACCGCCATAATTACCCCAAGCCGGTTTAGTTCTTGATTAGTTGCAGTCGAGCATTTGTCGCATTATATGGGCGATTAGTTGATTGAGGAGTGTATTCACGAGAGGTCGTGGAAGACGCCGCTCGCATCGATCCTTGGTCTTCAGAGCAATCTACAGATTATGCTCGAATACGGGACCAATTCGGCCTAGAAAGCATCGATATTTCACGAATTCCTAATCCAAGTATGTTGCATCGTAGAGGAATTATCTTTGCACACAGGGACCTCGACGTAGTTACCGGATGTATGGAGCGTTCGGATCCATTTGGTGTATTGACTGGCCTAATGCCTAGCGGCAGGATGCATCTCGGCCATTCCATGGTTATCGAGCAAGTAAGGTGGTTTCAGGAACAAGGTGCTGATATCACTGTGACAGTAGCAGACCTTGAGGCCTTAGCAACTAGAGGGACTAGCCTAGAAGAGGGTAGGCAAATCGCTCTCAAGGAATATGTCCACAACTACGCTGCACTCGGCCTTAATCCAAAAACTACCAATGTGTATTTTCAAAGTGGTCGTCCCGAAGTTCAGAGGCTTGCATTTACCTTGGGGCGTCGAACAAACCTTTCAGAATTTGAAGCAATTTATGGATTCAAAGGTGATACGAATTTAGCACATGTCCAAGCTCCATTGGTTCAGGCTGGAGATATAATTCACCCGCAATTGGAAGAATTCGGAGGTCTGCGCCCCATTGTCGTACCTGTTGGCGTGGACCAAGACCCTCATTTGCGACTTACTAGAGGCATTGCAGGCAAAACTCATTGGTTTAACGTAAAAGCAAGAAAAGCAGGGGGCTTGACGATTTCTCTATCGGTGCAGAATAGTAACTCAGAAGCATTTGGAGTGTCTGCAAATGGCAAAGTAGATCGCCAAGTCAGGGAATCGATTTTTGAAAGACTCAAGTCATCATTAGCTCCAATGGGTTACTCCGATTTAATATCAAATCCTAAACATGGAACCTTAGATATTCCAGGCGCAAATACCTCAGATGTCGCTCAAGTCCGGATGTGTTTACTTCGCCTAGAACGTGAAATGGGTGGAATGGGCCTTATGCCTCCAAGTTCTACTTATCACAGGTTTGCAATAGGGCTGACTGGAGAAAAGATGTCATCCTCGAAGCCTCAAACTACAATTTTCATGGACGATACTCATGAAGAAATGAGCAAGAAGGTAAAGCGGGCATTTAGTGGTGGTCAACCAACAGTTGAGGAACACCGAAGGCTCGGTGGTGATTGTTCTAAGGATGTTGCATTCCAATATTTACAATTCTTCTTTGAAGAGGACGACTCTGAATTAACAAGGATTGCCAGAGATTACGAATCTGGTATATTATTGGCAGGAGAAATGAAACAAATTTGTATCGATAGAGCAAGCGAATGGCTTTCTGATTTAGCCGATAAGAGAGATATGTGGGAAGGTCGCCTTGATGAATTCCTTGCCTCAGATGCCCTGTGATGTTCAAGTAGCAAGATCCTCTGAATCAAAAATTGGTATTTGAGGTCCTATTGCTAGGGTTGCAATTTCTTCTTCGGATAACTCTGTTGACGTGGCCGCTTCGTGTAGGATTTGAGAATGTCCATTTGGGTCAAGTAACAATAGTTCTACAGACTCTTCACCCTCCTTGATTCTTGTAATGCTATCAATTAACTCTTGACAAGATTCAACTTTTTCCAACCCTTCCTTTCCATCTCGCATTGCACTACGCTGAATCATTGCAATAGCATCAGAAAAACGGTTGAGCACTCCTTCTACATTGGAAATATATCCCGTCGCATTGTCACCAGGTTCTACTTCTAATCCCAGTTCAACAATTCTTACTGTGCAAGATGAAGACCTAACCACGCGTGTTGTCATTAATTCAGATTTATCGATAATAAGTGACCAGACACTCGGTTTCTTTCCCTCTGATGGGATGAAATCAGTATTTCTCCATCCACATTGGTTGCATATGATTGTCATTTCAGTATGTTCGCCAAAATATGCTATTTCTGAGGTGTGAACAGACAGAGTTAGCCCTTGCTCCGAATTACAAATCGGACAAGGGTATTCAAGAGTACTTTCCAAATCTCCACCTCAATAAGCAGTATTTTGTGTCTCGGATATAGCAAATGTTGATGGCAAGAGAAGCAATCTTGAGGTGCCTAATCTAATGACTTCTCCAGATAAGTCGGATTCAACAAAATATTGAATTCTATCTACCGCTATCCTTAATTCGGTTTCCACAGTAATCAAACGGGACATTTCTAAAATTACAATATCGCCGTCAGATACCCAATCTAGTAATTTAGGAATTCCAGTTATGTCGTCTAAAATAGCTCTGTGAACGATAACATCCCCCATTCCTCTCGCTACTGGTGCATCAGCGTAAAGCTCACCCAAATCATGGTAATCCTGACCTGGATCCATGGATAAATTTCCTGATTTAGAAGGTAAACTAGGCATCTCAATCCACTTAGGTTCGGACCTAGTAGGCTTCGCCATAACTCCATCCGGTGTAATTTGCTCTTTGAGGCATACGGTTAGTTTTTGTTAAAAATATCCAATTCCCCCCCCCTGTTCAAATTCACAGATTCATGACTTTCGCTCAATACCCTCCCGTCGGATTGATAAGGGGCCGGATTTGAGTACCTTCCGCAGGGAACTCTCCGTGCGGTGATTTCAGATGAACGCAGAAGCAGACGCCGTCAAGACCGGAACCAGCACTGTTGGCATTACATTCGATGGTGGTGTAGTAGTAGGTGCAGATCACAGAGCAACAATGGGGCACTTTATTGCAAACAAGAGTGTAAAGAAGTTGTTCAAGATTTCAAACAACGTCGCATTAACTACTGCAGGTCTTGTTGGACATGCTCAATCTCTTTCCCGAACTCTTGCAGCAGAATTGCGACTATACGAACTTAAGCGGAATACTCCAATGACTGTTCGTGGTGCAGCCACTCTGACTGCAAACATTCTAGTCGGTAGACCTCACTATGTTCAACTATTGATTGTTGGAACTGATGAAGATGGACCGAGTGTATATTCAATAGACTCTGCTGGGGGTTCTATACCAGACGTTTACTGTGCTACTGGTTCAGGAAGCCCATTCATGTATGGTGTCTTAGAAGATCAATACAAAGATGGAATGAATGAGAATCAAGCCCTAAAGGTCGCCGCAAAGGCACTCTTAGCCTCTGCTCAAAGGGATGCTGCAAGCGGAAATGGAATGGACCTAGCGGTAATTACAAAAGACAAGGGTTACCAACAACTAACTGAAAAAGAGGTCTCAGACCTACTTTCAAAATTGTGATTAATCTCCACGGCATTTAGCCTTACAACCTCATTCGAGGTTTTGGTAGAGGGTGGAGTTCGCCTATGAGGTGTGTATAATGAGATTAACATTGACAGAAGTAAAGCAAAGGGTATCCAAGTTAGTACCTGAAAACATTGACTATGAGGTCGAAGTAGAGGCAGGTTCGATTGCAATTATCACCAAACAGCCTGAAGCCTTCGGTGGAGCTGGTCATTCATTAACCGTAAAAATTGCAAAAAATGTAAAGCGAAGAGTAATCGTAAGACCCCATCCAGATATTCTTGCCGATGAGGCCACAGTTCGACAAAAGGTCAACGAGATAATTCCCCCCGAGGCTGAAGTGAGAAATGTTTGGCTCGATCCTGCATTATCCGAAGTAACCCTGGAATGTGACGCCCCCGCCTCTGCAGTCGGTCCCAAGGGCATCAATATCAAAAATCTCAGAGATGAAATTGGCTGGTTAGTATCAGTCGAACGTGCTCCTGCCTTTGAGAGCCGAACCCAACATGATATCCGTCGGTATAGAAAGGAATTAGCTGAAGAAAGGAAATCACTATTGAGGAAATTTGGAACTAGGATTTATCGCCCTAAAAGAGCAGGTGAACCATGGGTTAGACTTACCGCTTTAGGGTCATATCGAGAAGTTGGAAGAGCAATGCATTTGGTTACAACAAATGAATCACGAGTCCTCGTTGATTGTGGTGCCAAGCCAACCATGAATCGTAGTGAGGTTCAGCCATTCTTCAATGCTCCAGAATTACTTCCTTTGGATAATCTCGATGCAATCGTACTTACTCACGCTCACGTTGACCATATAGCCATGCTTCCAGTTCTATTCCGTTATGGATATCGAGGACCAGTATATTGCACACCCCCTACGAGGGATTTGATGACATTATTGCAAATGGATTACATCAAAGTCTCACAAGCAGAAGGTTCAGATCCTCCTTATTCAAAAGCAGATATCCAAGAATGTATCAAACACGTTGTAGATATCCGTTGGGGGGTTAAGACTGACATCGCTCCAGATGTTAAAATCACCCTCGAAAATGCAGGGCACATTCTCGGTTCTTCTAGTGTTTACATGCAGATTGGCGAAGGTAATTCTGAACATAGATTATTATTCTCTGGTGACATTAAGTATGAAAAATCATGGTTATTTGATGCTGCAACAGTTAGGTTCCAAAAGGTCGAAACCTTGGTTATTGAATCAACCTACGGAGGCGCTCAAGATTTCCAACCAAATCGGGCCGATGCAACACAGGAATTACAAGATCTGGTCAAGTTAGCTCTTTCTCGCGGAGGGAAGATATTCTGCCCAGTATTCGCTGTGGGGCGTTCTCAAGAAGTAATGATTGCAATTGATCAATTATTCAAATCCGGCGAGGTTAAACCGGTAACTGTTTGGCTAGATGGAATGATTTCAGAGGCAACCGCAATTCACGCTAGCCACCCTGATTTCCTCAATCGTGAATTGCGCAGTAAGGTGTTGAAAGGAGGAGAAGAAAATCCTTTCAATTCCAGTTGGTTCAAGCAAGTGGATAGTCGAGAACAAAGAGAATCCTTACTTTACGACCCTTCTCCTTGCATAGTCTTGGCAACTTCCGGGATGATGACTGGAGGGCCAATAATTGAGTACTTCAAGCACTGGGCTCCAGAGACAAATAACACACTCTGTTTTGTCGGATATCAAGCCTCCGGCACCCTTGGAAGGAGACTACAACAAGGCCACGCTGAAGTGCCTTTGATGGATAAAGGACAGACGCACATGGTTCCAGTAGCTTGCAATGTTGTAACCATCGATGGTTTTAGTGGCCACTCCGACAGACGTCAATTAATGGACTACGTAAAGGCGTTGAATCCAACCCCTAGGAAGATTATTTGTCATCATGGAGACGCAAAAACATGTAATGCATTCCGTCAGGGACTAAGAGATGAGTTTAGAGTTCAAACCTATGCTCCCGACAACCTTGAAACACTTAGACTAAAGTAAAAATCGAATTTTGTCAGATATACATCAAACTCAAACCCATTCGCCTTAGCCGACAGGTCATGAGGATTGCACCCTGGGCCATAGTTTCAGTTGTGATTTTATCCTCAACACTCGCTGGTTGTATACATACTAATGATACTCAAACAGTAGAAATTATCGAGGATGAACGATTAGAGGCATACAGTATAGTAGCGCCAATTGATACCGGGATTAATGTGTATCATCAGCATTTTATTCTCAATGAAACACTACCCGATTGGATACTGAATGGTCTCGGCGTAACGATGTGGTGTAATATCACAAAAGAAGGTACTTGGGAAGAACGTTACGAAGCGGATAGAGAGACTTGCTGGGATATCATCACTTCTTCTGATATAGTATACTTTCCTGGAACCAGAATTATTGGTACAACACCAGATGATTCAACGGATATTCCAATTCTAGATGACCCCTCAGATGGGCATGGTACTGCAGTTACAGGTTCTGTTTTGGATGCAAATCCAAACGCAATCATTTTCTTTGTCGAAGGATTTAGTGACGCAGCTGTACTTGCTGCAGCTAATCAACCCCTAGTAGACATAATCACCACTTCATTTGGCCCTATCGGCTCTATTCCAGTACCTGGAATTGAGGATTCAACAAGAGTAGCAGTTGTCGAGAATAATAAGATTCACACAGGAGCAGCAGACAACACACCTTCACCTGCCGTGCAAGATCCTACTGCGGGCCCACCCTGGTCAATCGGAGTTTCAGGATATGCAGAAGAGGATGATGACCAAAAGGAAACCATGAGTGGTTCTTACCCAGACATCGCAGCAGATTGGACTCAGATGCTACCCAACCACGATGATATAGATGGATACCATCAAACATCTGGGACCTCATTCGCTACACCCAGAACAGCAGGAATCCTAAGCATGATCTTAACTATGCTTAGAGAAGATTCGGGAGATATGGGCACTGGTGCTTCTGAAGAAAGAGGTGGATTACTTGTTAACGCTACAAATCTCTCCATCTCTAATGATGATATTCGTGATGCACTAAATCTGTCTGCGTGGTATCCGAGTGCATCTACATGGGATCCTACATCGGGGACATTACCGATTTCGCCGGTCGCTCCGTGTACTCAGGTAGGTTGGGGTGTCGTCAATTTATCCAACATACAACCTATTCATGATCATCTAGCTGGTATAGATTCCATGCCTCAACGGCCCGCAGATGTAGTCGCATGTATGGAAGCCAATCAAGCCATGAGGGAAGCATATTGGGGTAGCTAACCCATTTACATTACAATACGGGTATATCGAACCCATCCTCTTCTGGATTTGGGACTTCTTTATTTGAATTCAATTCAATGTCTTCTTCCTCGACTAATGTTTTTGCATTATTGTTATCCCTATCCCACCATGCGTTTCGATTTAGTGCCAAAGCGAGTGCTGCTGGGGTGAGTAGTAAGGAAATCCATACCTCGAGTGTTATCGAACCAGTATCGATAAATGAGTAAATCGAAAAAGCGATTAGAAGCATAAATGCTAACCAACCAATGGCGATTCGAGGGCTTTGCATACTAGACCCTAGTGTTCTTGTTTGATTAGGAATGCCCTTATTTTCGTCAAATAGAAGTCTTATTGTCCATTTATCGGTATAGGACAACATCTTGAACCCTGACTTTACAGGATGTCATATGACGGGCAATTGGCTACTACTTAGGTGTAAATGCGGCCAGTCGTTCGGGGCCCGACAAGGAACTCAAGCATCCTGCAGTAGATGTGGTGAATCTAGCCAAATTACTACCACCGCGGTTTTTACAGATCCTACTCAACTAACCGATGCGGTGGCAAATGCAAACCTTCCTTCAGAAATAAGCCAGGAAATAACGAATAAATTGAATGAAAAAAAGCGCAAGCAACTGAAGACTAGAGATATAGCAAACGCTGGAACAATTCAAAGAATACTGAAGCGATCAACAGATGAAAGAGGCGTGTTAACTTTGCAATCACTACGAGAATGTCTCGACATAGAAGGAGTTACTGAACCATCCGCTGAACAAATTATTGGAATGGCCGAACTGCAGGGAGTAGTCCATAGAGCTGGCCGAGATGAGTGGAAATGGTTAGCGTGAACTCCATAAAGTCAACTTAGGTGGCCAAGTTACTCACGGGCCTGTGGGTTAGTCTGGCCTATGCTAGATGGTTTGGGACCATTTGACCCTGGTTCAAATCCAGGCAGGCCCACCAACCTTTCTTCAATATGCGAAAGCTATTGCAATATCAAAGGAATTTTTTGATTGCTTCAATATCAAATAGCGAAACTGCTACTGACAATGCTTGCTGTTTATCAAACCATTTTGCTTCCTCGATTTCGTCATCTTTTGGAACTATTTCCTCGGCAGAAATATCTGCTTCACACTTATAGGTAAATGAAAGCCAACAAATACCGTCGGGAGTGAAAATCTCCTGTCTGATTATCGACTCGGAATTAGTTCCATATCCTTCACTAGATTCTCCGATTGGGTCAGGGATGCGGATGTTGATACCTAACTCTTCCAGTGCTTCACGTTCAGCACCTACACGGGGGTGTTCCCCATAGTCAACGAATCCTCCTGGTAATGTCCAACAACCGGTAAAAAATCCTCGAGTTACTTTTGCCATTAGTATTTGATTTGAGGGATTTGTTATGACAACCTTGCTAACCACTCTATGTAGGGTTCGATAAACCGATTCTCGAGCGACAGGATCAACTTCACTATCGCTAATTACCGCATCTTTCCAAGCCCATTCCCCCGGCCAAGAAATTTCAGGAGTTGCGATAATCACTTCATGCATTTCTTGACCTAATCTGAATTGGTTTGTTCTCTTTTCCTTCCAGGTTAATCCCATTTCTTCTGCTTCTTCGGGAGTGGGAAGGCGAATGGAGAATCCTCCCTCTCCTTTCCTTCCCATTTGAGGGATTGCGGGCCCTTTACCTTGTAAATCAACCAAGAGTAACTTACCATCATGCTCGAGATGAATGTGACGACGTGCCTCGTTCATCAATCACTGCGAGCCGGCCTAAGAAAATGAAACCGCCGGGTCATTAGTACTACTAACCGATGATTTAGAATGAATTTTCGTAACACTGATTACAACAATTCACTAACTGCATCACGTTCTTCAAGCAATGCATTCACATTTTCATCTATTTTTTGTTGGGCAAATTCATCTACAGACAAGTCTTCAACGACAATCATTTCTCCATTCTCACATCGGCATGGGAAACTAAACACTAGCCCCTTTGGAACTCCGTACCAACCCTCCGAAGGTAATGCCATCGACACAATGCGACCATCAGAACCTTGCCACCAGTCCCTCATGTGGTCAACTGCAGCAGAAGCAGCTGATGCGGCGGAGGAAGCACCACGTGCTACTATGATCTCCTTACCACGGGTTGCAACGGTATCCAAAAACGCACCTTGTAGCCATTCATTATCGAATAATTCGACCACTGATTTACCGTCTACCTTAGCAAATCTAGGGTCAGGATACATTGTGTTTGAGTGGTTACCCCAAATGAATACGTCTTCTACCTTTGATGCAGGTACTCCTGCTCGCTCTGCTAGTTGACCGACGGCGCGGTTTTGGTCCAGCCGAGTCATCGCAGTAAATTGTCTATTAGGGATATTTGGAGCGTTAGCGGATGCGATTAGCGCATTTGTATTACATGGATTACCTACAGTAATTACTTTCACATTTGGTGATGCTACGGCTTCTATTGCTTTGCCTTGACCTACAAAAATAGGTCCATTCGCTGCAACAAGGTCAGATCTGTCCATGTCTTTAGTTCGTGGTCGAGACCCGACTAAGAAAATTGCATTAGCATCGTTAAATGCTACCTCTGGATTATCGGTGCCGATGATGTCGTGTACTAATGGGAAGGCAGAATCTCTTAATTCCATAATCACTCCATCAAGACGTTGCATTCCGGGAGGTATTTCCAGTAATTGAAAAATTATGGGTTGATTTTTCCCAAAGCAGTCTCCACTAGCAATTCTCCACAATAAGGCATAGCCGATGTTACCTGCTGCTCCAGTGATGGCGACTCTTATCGGTGCGTTTGTTTCTTTATCCATAGGTCGCATTTGTTACCCTCAATAGTTGGGATGAGAATTACATCCTTAGCCTTTAGTGAGTGTTAGGTTCGTTGAATGCCGCCCTAAGACTAATTTTGCACAGTTTATTCGCTAGTACTATGGAGAAAGTCACGAGGGCAATTTTCGCACTGATACTCGTGTCAGTAATGCCTACGATCTCTATAATATTCACCTATTCTTGGAGCGAGTCTGAATTACAAGGTCAAATATTCTTTATTTTTGCAAAATTATGGTATATTCTCATACCTGTATATTGGATATATCGAATTGAGAAAAGTAGACTTATGTTAGGCGAAACCAATTCTAATGGGTGGACTGAATCATTAATTTCAGGAATAATTATTTTTGTTGTTATTGGAGTAATTTTCCTAATGTTTGGTGATACCATTGATATGGAATTAATGAAACAAGAAATAGGTCCCACAGGATTATTGAATTTCCCATTATTTGTTGCTGGGATGATCTATTGGATAACTATCAATAGTCTAGTAGAAGAATTTGTTTTTAGACAATTTATTGGTGACAGACTTCTTGAGATAACTGGTCGAGAATCTATTACGGTATTTCTATCGGCGGCGATTTTCACTTGTCATCATACAGTACTTTTGAGCCTATATTTCGAACCATGGCAGAATGTAATAGCAAGTCTTGGTGTGTTTATTGCAGGTGTGACATGGTCAATATTGTGGCTACGTCACCGCTCTCTTTTCGTTTGTTGGTTATCTCATGCAATTGCCGACTTAGCGGTCTTTGGGATAGCCTACCTAATACTCTTCTAATTGCAAGGCGATATTTTCGATGAGGTAACTAATCCGTTTGATTCAATAATCTAATTCCGGTCGCAATGTACAACCGACATGAGCCTATGGCTCATCGGGGCGAGTGTGACTTGAATGAGACTAGGTGTGTTGAAAGAACCTGAAGGCGAGACAAGGGTTGCAATCGTACCGAAATCACTCCGTAAATTAAGCAAGTCTGGATTTGAAGTAATTGTAGAATCTAATGCTGGTATTGCCGCAAACCATTATGATTCCGAATATGAAGAAAACGGTGCAACCATATCAAACAGATTAGAAGTGCTAAATTCTCCCCTCATTATTTCCATTCATTTACCTGATGTATCCGAACTTCAAGCGGGTCAGGTTATTGCTTGTGTGGCAGATCCGTTTCGTCATCCTGAAAAAGTACAAGCTTGCTTAGATTCAGGAGTCACACTCCTGTCAATGGATATGATTCCTCGAAGGTTGTCAAGAGCACAATCAATGGATGTTAATTCAAGTCAAGACAATCTAGCAGGATACAAAGCGGTACTTCTAGGAGCAGCCTCAGTTCCTAAGGGGATTCCCATGATGACTACATCTGCGGGAACGGTCAGACCTGCGAAAGTTGTGATTATGGGTAGTGGCGTTGCTGGTCTTCAGGCGATTGCAACCGCAAAGAGACTAGGCGCAGTAGTATATGCATCCGACGTAAGGAAGTCCGCTGCAGAACAGATAGAGTCTGTTGGTGGGAGATTTATTGAGGTTGATGGTATGGATGATTTCGAAGATGAATCTGGTTATGCGAAACCACTCACTCCGGAATTCATTCAGAAAGTAAATGACACGGTTTGCGGCGTCGCTTCCGATGCCGATATCATCGTGACAACTGCTAGAATTTTTGGACGAGCAGCACCTATCACAGTACCAAGTAGTGCCGTATCTTCTTTCAAGTCTGGTGCTGTTATCGTTGACATGAATGCTGACGTCGGAGGGAACTGTGAAGACACAGTTGCAGGTGAAACAGTTGTCACAGAAAACGGTGTGACAATAATTGGAGTGAAGAATCTCCCTGGCACTTTGGCAAACACAGCCTCGATGTTGTATTCCAACAATCTAACCACTTTCATAACATCGATTTTTACTGATGGTGAATTAGAAATTTCAGATGAAGACGATGTCTTAGTAGGCGCCCCTGAAGGCGATGACTTCTACGTTCCAGGAATGGGTGGGGTGCTAATATGTTCAGATGGGAAAATACATCCTAAACAGAGTAAACTAGGAGGTGTATTGTAATGGATCCTACGATATTAATTGGTTCAATCACTCTTTTTGTAATGTCTATTTTCTTAGGATTCGAACTTATTACCAAAGTTCCAGCCACTCTCCACACTCCGCTAATGAGTGGGGCCAATGCAATTTCTGGAATCAGTATAGTTGGCGCTCTATTAGGGGCAAATGTCGCCTACGAAGGTGGCGATACAGTAGTCAGTGGCATCCTTGCTTTCGTAGCATTAGTACTAGCGATGATTAACGTAGTTGGCGGATTCGCAGTAACTAATCGGATGTTGAATATGATAGCAGGAAAGAAAAGGGGTGGTCAATGATGATTGATGATCAATGGGTTGGTCTTGGATATCTGCTTTCAGCAACTCTATTCATCTTCGGACTGAAGAGATTATCCCACCCTAGAACTGCTCCTCGTGGTAATCAATTAGGTGCAATGGGGATGCTTGTGGCAGTTCTCACAACTGTTCTACAGATGGAACTGGGGGATGGTATTGAAGGCTGGATTTTGATTGGTAGCGGATTACTTTTAGGCGGTTTAATCGGTTGGGTTATGGCCGTCCGCGTTGAAATGACTGGTATGCCTGAAATGGTCGCTTTGTTCAATGGGTTTGGTGGAGCAGCATCCGCTTTGGTCGCTCTATCAGAATCTTGGAAATATATCGAGGATGATACACTAGAAATCCCAACAGGTCTGGAACTCGAAGTCATGGTTGTCGCAGCCGGACTCTCAGCATTGGTTGGTTGGATGACTCTAACAGGGTCTTTACTCGCTATGCTCAAACTCAAGGGTGGTATCGAAATTTTTGGCAAATGGGTTCGTACACCTACTTGGGGTCCATCTTGGTTAAATCCTGTCAAGGGATTGTTATTCATCAGCACACTGGTTCTAATCTATATGTCAATCCAAGAACCTACTGAGACCGACTACTTATTTGCAATAATTGGAATTTCATGCATACTTGGCATACTGTTGGTCTTACCTATCGGTGGTGCAGATATGCCTGTCGTTGTTTCGTTACTAAATTCTCTATCTGGTATTGCCGCGGCATTTACTGGATTCATTATCTCAAACAGTGTTTTGATAGTAGCTGGTTCCTTAGTTGGCGCTAGTGGTTTGATTCTAACATTCATTATGTGCAAAGCCATGAACAGAGAACTGATTGATGTTCTATTCAAGGCGTTTGGCGGCTCTGATAAAGAACAGTTAACTCGCACAAAGGTAGGTAGCGATGCAGACGAAGTGGCTATGATGGTTGATGGTGCTCAGAAGGTAATCATAGTACCCGGATATGGTATGGCTGTAAGCCAATGTCAACACCAAGTCAAGGAGTTTGCAGACTTAGTATCGGAGAAATTTGACACTGAGGTGAAGTACGCTATTCATCCAGTTGCCGGCAGAATGCCAGGCCACATGAATGTCCTACTAGCAGAGGCAAATGTCCCCTATGATCAACTAATTGAAATGGATGAAATTAATCCGGAGATGCCAGAGGCAGATATAGCACTAATCATTGGAGCAAATGATACTTGTAATCCTGCTGCTAGAACAGACGAAGGCCCATTGGCAGGGATGCCGATAATTGATGCAGACATGGCTAGAACAGTTGTAATCATCAAGAGAAGTTTATCAGTTGGTTATGCTGGAGTAGACAATGATTTATTTTACATGGACAAGACCATGATGCTATTCGGTGATGGAAAGAAGATGATGAACGAACTCAATGCCGCAGTCAAGGAGTTGTAGATCACACCG